>Ga0206950_1094_pt1 | contig 20860 bp, 20 predicted proteins | sample Alteio_BWOrgHeat_41_FD_152954 | JGI IMG/M metagenome (GOLD analysis project Ga0206950, IMG submission 152954) | Enriched cells from forest soil in Barre Woods Harvard Forest LTER site, Petersham, Massachusetts, United States -... | ecosystem: Environmental > Terrestrial > Soil > Temperate forest >... | reverse complement strand
AGTCCCAGTTCGCGGCCGCTGCAGTCGAACCATTCCTGTAGCGTATGAGCGCCTCCGCCGACACCGCCGCCGCCGATGGCGATCGCTTCCCGTCCCAGCGATAGCGGAATGTTGGCGTCGGTGGAGGCACGCTGCACTTGCGCAGCGTTGCCCAGATGGGCGTCCACGGCGCGAATCACTTTCAGCATGTGAGCGTTTCCGTCCAGTTCACCTGCGGGGCGGTTCCCGATCGGGACGATCTCGTAACTCAGGCCGGAAGAACGCCGCTGTGACGGAGTGCGACGTTCGCTGGCTTGCGATTCCTCTGTGATGGCGTGCTCCAGTGCCAGACGCAATGCGGCTTCCATGCGCTCCATCTCGGCCATGGAGGTGGAGCGGATATCCACACGCATGCTGGCGGACTCAGGAATGGAGTTGACCGAGGTTCCACCGCGGACCACTCCAATGTTGAAAGTAGTTTTAGGAGATGTCGGGACCGGAGTTTGCGAGAACAGCTGGATGGCCCGGGCCAGCACCAGAATGGGGTTGGGCATGCCAAAGTCGCTCCAGGAGTGACCTCCGGGGCCACGAACGATTACTTCGAAGCGTCGGCTGCCCAGCGCCTCCGCCACGATGGTGTCACAGCCGGCACCGTCTAGGACCAGGCTGAAGGTAATCGAGTTCTTCCAACGTCCGTGGGAAAAAATGTGGCGCATTCCGCGCAAGTCGCCTTCACCCTCCTCGCCGACATTTCCAATAAACAGGATCGGCGTGGCGTGCGTAATTTTTCGGGCGTTCTGTAAAGCAGCAGCAATCGCCAGCATCGCCGTGGCTCCGGCGCCATTGTCGGAAACTCCTGGCCCGTAAAGCCGGCTGCCTTGTTGCCGCACATTGAGCGGAGTTCCCGCCGGGAAAACGGTATCTATATGGGCGCTGAGGGCGATGCATGACTTGACTGGTTTGCCACCGGTAGAGCCTTGCACTCCGAGGACGTTTCCCACTTCATCGCTATGCACGTCTTCGAGGCCGAGCTCCCGGAAACGATCCTGCAGCCAGGCTCCGCGGGCGGTCTCTCCGAAGGGAGGTGCGGCGATGCGGGCCATCTCCAGTTGCCAGTTGGCAAATTGGGTCTCCTGGGCGCGCAGCCAGGCAAACGAAGCGCGAATTTCCGGTAGTGAAGCCAGACGCGCGATCTCCTGCTGGAGCGGGGAAGGCACGGGCGATGCTTCGGCGCGGGGAGTGGAGGGCATGGTTACGGGCCTTGGCTATCTTACATCGGCGGGCTGGCACCATCGGCAACTCGGCAGGACAATTCGCTATCTAAGATGAATAGGGGTTTGCAGCGTAATTCGCTACACTAATCTTATGAAACTCATGCGGATAGGAATCCTGATTGTTGCGTTGTGTGTGGTGTCGCTGAATGCTTTTGGAGAGGAGGGGGCGCTCGATCCCTCCCAGCCGAAGGGAGTCACAACCGACGACATTATCCAACGTTTCGCCGCCAAGGAGAAAGAGTTCAAAACGGCGCGCGACCAGTACACCTACCGGCAAACGGTGAAAGTGCAGGTGCTGGACGGCGACCACATCACCGGCGAGTATCAGCAGGTATTCGACGTTATTTTTGATGATCAGGGCAAAAGGCTGGAAAACGTGGTTTTCGCTCCGCAATCGACTCTGGAAAACGGCAACCTCTCCATGGATCAGGGCGATTTTGACGATGTCCGACATCGGTTGCCATTCGTCCTGACCAGCGACGAACTTCCTGAATACAGCATTTTGTACGTGGGACAACAACAGGAAGATGAACTGCACTGCTACGTTTTTGACGTCGCACCCAAAGAGATTGTGGGGAAGAAACGGTATTTCCAAGGTCGCATTTGGGTGGATGACCGCGACTTCCAGATTGTCAAGACATTCGGCAAAGCCGTCCCTGATACTCACGCCGGCAAGAAGGGAAAGGATGAGCATCTTTATCCGAAATTCACAACCTGGAGGGAACAGATTGACGACCGGTACTGGTTCCCAACCTTCACCAAAGCCGACGACCAACTGCATTTTTCCACTGGTGATATTCACATCCGCGAGATTGTTAAGTATGAGAACTACAAGCGCTTCGGATCGAATGTGAAGATCACCTTCGATGGAAAAGAAATTCAAAAAGGCGATGAGGGGAAAGATGCGAAGCCGCAGCCGAAGTAGCATTTGGCATTTAGCACTTGGCATTTAGCACAGCATTCAGCCAAGCGAGTAGGTGATTTTCGGTACTTGCGATCGATTGAGCGCCAAGTGCTAAGACTGAATGCTGAAAGCTGACCGCTGAGAGCTAACTCCTCAATAAAACAAATACTTCCGCCACTTATCATCGGAGCGGCCCATCAGTCGCATAATGTGACGGCTGGTGTGGAGGTTGAAGGCGCGAGGCTCGCGCACCAGTTTCATCCCGGCTTCTACAGGATACTGATTACCTTTACGGCGATTGCAGTAGTGGCAGCAGGCCACCAGATTCTCCCACGTCGAAGCGCCGCCGCGAGAGCGGGGCACTACGTGGTCGAGCGTGAGTTCGCCCGAGGCCAGCACTTCACCGCAGTACTGGCAAGTGTTGCGGTCGCGCAGCAAAATGTTCTTGCGCGAAAGCGCGCGTGACTGATGCGGGATGCGGCGGTACTCAAGCAACCGGATCACGGAGGGCAGTCGCATGGCCAGGCTGGCGGCATGAAGGAAGTGACCGTTCTCTTCCTCGGTCATGGCAATGCCTTTAAGCACCAGGACAATGGCCCGCCGCGCCGCACAAACGTTAATCGGCTCGTAGGATGCGTTGAGCACCAGCACGGGCGCGTGCAGCACGTGGCCTTCCCCGTCAGTACGCACTCCGACGGTTGCATGCGTCCGGCTGGTTCCCGTCAACGAGTTGTTCCACGTACCCGACATAAGAGGTTTTCTTACCCCGCGGCTGCCATGGTCAGCTTGGCTTCCGGCTCCAAAGGCTGCAGCATATGCTGGGACTCTACTTTCAACGTGTGGGCCACTGTGGCAACATACACGTTGGATGCTCCCGCCCGCCTCAGTACTCGCGCGCATTCTGAAACTGTAGTTCCGGTGGTAAATACGTCATCCACGACCAAGATCTCGCGCCCGAATAATTCCTGGCGGTTGCTCACCACAAAAGCTCCGCGGATATTCTCCCGGCGCTGATGGCGTGTAAGGCCAATCTGCGCCTGGGTTTCGCGGCAACGCTCAACTAGAGAAGCGTTCAATCGCAGGCGAGCATCGCGTTTCAACTTCAGCGCGGCACGCGCAATCACTTCGGCTTGATTGAATCCGCGCTCGCGCAATTTTCTGCGGTGCAAAGGAACAGGAACCACCAGCACCTCGCGGTCGGCAAAAAGTGGCTGCAAGTCTTCGATGGCGTCGGCCAGCATGCGTCCCAAAACATTGGCAGCGGGCCTCACCTGGTTGTATTTCAGAAGATGAATCAACTCGCGCAGCCCGCCTTCATAGCTCCCGTAAGCAGTGGCCTTAACGTAGGGAGGATCGATGCGGCGGCATAATTCGCAGTGCGGCCCAGGTTCTCCATTGCCCAAAGTTAGTTGCGAAATCGGAGCAGTAAACGATCCCTGCAAAGCGTCGCCGCAGACGGAGCACTGGGTGCCCTCGATGGGCTGCATGGCGTCCAGACAAACCTCGCAAACCGGCAACCGTGAAATGTTAACTAGAGGTAAGCCGCAGATCCGGCAATCGGAAGGGAACAACGTCGCAAACAAGCCCGCAGCCATGCTGCTGGCCCAGGAGACCGATGGGGCAGGCCGCGCTACAACCCTGGTCCCGGTAACCCGAATTGGGGTCCGGCTACTGCTGAAGACGATCCTCCCTCACCCAGCCGTTTTACGGGGGGCTTAGACCGGATGAATCATTTTCAGTATAGCCATGTCGGAGAGTGTTCGCAACGAGGAGCGGAGGCGGTCAGGTGCCGGTTTGGGAACAAACTCGCGTTCCAACGCGCTGAGTCGCAAGGCGCATCTCAGAACTAAGCTGGCGGGAGGCCGATGAGGGTGATCTAGCCGAAAGCGGACTTGTAAATAAGGGTGCACGCATGATAACGTGCGCCGTCTCACAAATTTCTGAGCAGAGTTACAGATGATCGAGGACCCAACCCTATGAGTGATCAGAATCCGGCTGGCACCGGCGAAAGCCCGAAGAAATTCCAACCCTACGTTCCGGAAAACATTGAGATGAAGGAGTTCACACTTCGGGCCATGCTGCTGGGGCTTGTCTTGACCGTTGTCCTCGGAGCAGCGAACGCCTATCTCGGGTTGCGGGCGGGCATTACGATTGCGGCAACCTATCCCGCCGCTGTGATTGCCATGGCGGTGATTCGGGCGTGGAAGGGATCGCTGCTCGAGGAAAACATTGCTCGGACTGCGGGTTCTATCGGCGAATCGGTGGCCGCAGGTGCCATCTTTACCGTCCCTGCTTTTCTGATCGCAAAGGCGTGGCCTTCGTTCCGGCCCGCGGATGCTTACTGGAAGGCGACTGCGTTGATGGTGGTCGGCAGTGTTCTGGGAGTACTTTTTGTTTCCCTGGTCCGGCGAGTCATGGTTGAAGATCCGGAATTACCTTTTCCGGAGTCGGTAGCGGCGTCGGAAATTCACAAGGCCGGACAGCGAGGCGCGGAGGCGGCAAAGTATCTTTTCTGGAACATCGGCGTGGGCGGTGTGGTGTACATGCTGGGGCGATTTGGCCTGTTCGCTTCCGATCGCGACTTTCATTTTCCTGTTGGCAATCTAGGTCACAGCCAGGTCCGTCTGGGTGCGGCGGGAAACACAAACATTGTAGCGGCAGGTGGGGCGACTACGTTTGCGGCGCCGAGCGTGAGCCCGGCCTACCTCGGGGTGGGCTACATTATTGGACTCAAGCTCGCAGCGATTCAGTTTTCGGGTGGCGTCCTGGCTTGGGGATTGATGGTCCCACTACTGATCTACTTTCTCGGTCCTCAACTCAGGCATTACCTTCCTGCCGATACACCCGATGATTGGGCAACCATGGCGGTTGCCGTGTGGCGGTTTATCGTGCGCCCCATCGCAGTAGGAGGAATGCTGGTAGGCGCAGCGTACACGCTATACAAAATGCGCAGCAGCCTGACGGTCGGATTGGGCAAAGCGTTTCGCGATCTGCGGCAAACTGCGGACGAGCAAGCCAAACTGTCGCGCACCGAACGCTACATGAGTTCGAAAACTGTATTCGGCCTGATTGCTCTGATGTTTGTGCTGATGTGCATGTTATACATTCACCTCACAGGTCTGGTATGGCCAGCGATTCTTGCCGCCGTCGTTCTCATCATCGTGGGTTTTTTCTTTGCTACGGTGTCGGGCAGTCTAGTGGGAATGATTGGATCTTCAAATAACCCCATTTCCGGGTTAACGCTTTCCACCTTAATCATCGCCGCGCTGCTGATGGTTTCACTCGGAGTCTCGGGCATGTCGGGTGTGGCGGCGGTGCTGGGAGTCGCGGCGGTGGTTTGTGTTTCCTCGGCAGTCGCGGGCGAACTTTTGCAGGATTTCAAGGTCGGCTACATTCTGGGTGGCACGCCGCAAAAGATTCAGATGGCTGAGTTGATTGCAGTGGTCGTAGCCAGCCTGGTGATGTATTTTCCCCTCATGTTGCTGCATGAAGCCAACATCAAGGCCGGTGGAATCGGATTTGGCGACCGCCAACTCTCGGCTCCGCAGGCTGGCCTCATGGCCACCTTGGCGCTGGGCATCGTCGGCGGAGACATGCCGTGGCCCCTGGTTGTGGTGGGCATTCTCATGGGCATTGCCATGATCATGATGCAGGTGCGCAGCCCCATGCTCGTTGCTGTCGGTATGTACCTGCCTTTCGAAACCACGTTTGCGATTTTTATCGGTGGCGTATTCCGGACCTTGGGAGACTGGCTGGCCAAACGCCGCGGATTCAATCACGCGCAGATGGCGAGAGTGGAGAATGCCGGGGTGCTGACTGCGTCGGGATTGATTGCAGGAGAAGCTGTGCTGGGCCTGGTTTGGGCAGGACTGCAATTCGCTCCGGCGTGGACTCGGACCCAACTCTTCACCAATCCTTCTTATTGGGCAGGGATGGTCGTTATGCTGGGACTCGCGCTCTTGATGATACGGCTGCCGTTGTCGAGTGCAGGCGATCCCAATGAACCGGCGCCGCCTACTGCAATGATGTAAATTCTTTCCAACCAAGAGGACGCCCTTCGCTTCGGAGGTTGTCCTTTGTGGTTTAAGCCTTTTCAATGTCTATTGCACAAAATCTCTTTGACGTTCGCGAGCGAATCGCCCTCGCAGCAAATCGTACCGGACGGCGAAGTGAAGACATCATGTTGATGGCTGTCAGTAAGACGTTTTCTGCCGAGCACATCCACGAAGCTTACGCTGCGGGACTGCGGCTGTTCGGCGAGAATCGTGTCCAGGAATTCGCTGGGAAAGCAGATGCGCTGCAAGACTTGCGTGACATCGAATGGCACCTGATCGGCCACCTGCAGAGCAACAAAGCCGCGAAGGCTGCCGAACTGTTTACTGCTGTGGACTCGGTGGATTCATTGCGCTTGGCTCAAAAACTGAATTCGGCCGCCGCGCAAATTAGAAAAAAGCTGGCGGTGTTGATCGAGATCAATGTGGGAGGCGAATCTGCAAAAACCGGCCTGGCGTCGGGATCGGGTGACTTGGAAGAATTGTTTCGGGCTGCGCCGGAACTCGATCACTTGCAATTTCGCGGCTTGATGACGATTCCTCCGTTTGCTGAAGACCCCACCCAGGCGCGACCTTATTTCCGAAAATTGCGTGAATTGCGCGACCAGATTGCTGCACACAAATTGCCAGCTCTCGGTATGGACGTGCTCTCCATGGGAATGTCGCACGATTTTGAAGTTGCGATCGAAGAAGGCTCAACCTGTGTGCGGGTGGGAACGGCTATTTTTGGGGAGCGAGTTCAATGAAGGTTGGCTGAGCAGACTGCGTAGGCACGAGCTTATTTGTTTAGGGAGCAGAATCCGAGTCGGTGGCTTCTAGCTGGTGAGATTATGCCTATGTTTTGGGAACTACGATCGGTCGTCGATGGAATCAAAGGCGAGTATCAAGGCTGGCACAGATTCAAAAGGGCCACCGGCCTATGGCCAGCTTGCTCTATTCTCACAGGTGTATTCTCTATCCCTGTGTGGTTCGCAGCCGGCGCATACGGTTTCATAGCAGCGTTAGAGACGAGTCGTTTGTCACTCATCTACACGGCATTGCTTGCGGGCGTGATCGGTGGGGCTGTAGCGTGGTATGGGCTTCGTCGATTGGCTTGCAAGCTTGACGTAGCTAGAGCGCGAATGTCTAGCGGGGCGGCGGTCTCTACCAAAGATCTCGAAGGACTCCTTCGATAGGGTTGCTGCTCCCGGCAAGCGCCGACACCGCCATGATCCCAATCCATGATAGCTCGGCAGGCGCAACGTTTGAAGTCAAAGTCCACCCGCGCGCCAAGAAGAACGCGATCACTGGAGAACTAGGCGACGCGCTCAAACTGTCCCTGACCGCGCCTCCGGTAGAGGGGAAAGCGAATCAGGAGTGCATCGAATTCTTCGCAAATCTTTTGAAGGTTTCCCGTTCCTCCGTTACCATAGCGTCCGGCGAGACCAGACGAAATAAAGTCGTTCGAGTGGTTGGGCTATCTGTGAAGGAAGTTCGTAAACGGCTTGGCGTCTAGACACGGGCGAGGGCGTCCGCGCCACACTTCAGCAAATCAGGGGTAAGGCTTGAGCTTCTCACAGCGGTTTGAAGAAATTCGTACTGGGTTCGAGCGGCCCTTCTGGATCGCCAATCTCAGCGAGATCTTTGAGCGCCTTTCCTACTATGGAGCTTTTGCGTCTCTTGCGCTGTACTTGCAAGAGAAATTGAATTTTTCCACCGAGCAGACAGGAACTCTGACCGGCATCTTCGGTGGGATGGTATGGTTTCTCGCCATTTTTGGTGGGGCCGCTGCCGACCGCCTGGGTTTCCGCCGCGCGCTTTCGGTGGCATACCTCATCCTGACCGTCGCATATTTCCTGATCGGGTCCATCGGAGCGCCCTGGCTCACACCTGTCCGCAATGTCGTCCCCATTGGCTTGTTCGTAGGCTTCATTCTCATTCTTCCCGCGCTGGGCATTTCGCTAGTGAAGCCTTGCGTAGTCGGTACGACGGCCCGAGCTTCGAAAGAAAATGTACGCTCGATCGGTTACTCGATTTACTACACCATGGTCAATATTGGCGGTGCTCTCGGCCCTCTTTGCGCGGGTTGGGCACATCGCCACATGGGCGTGGAGAACGTCTATCGCCTTGCGGCCATCAGCGTCTTTGCCATGTTCTTCGTGGTTCTGTTCTTCTTCCGAGAGCCGCGCAAGCCTGGTGATGCGCCTCCGCCTTCAATCGCTACTGTCGCTCGAAATTTCTGCACCGTGGTTGGAAACTACCGGCTGGTTTTGCCCGTCGTGGGTATCGCGTTATTGCTCCGCATTGGAATGTTGTTCTTTCCATTTACGGTGCCGTGGTGGATCTGGCTTGGGTTTCTGGCGCTGGTGCTTGCTGGCATCAGCCGGTTTATGTGGTTTCTGGTGCTTTTCACCGGCTACTGGATCGTGTTCTGGCAGCAGTACATCAGCCTGCCGGGTTACATCCACGGCTACATCAATTCCGACGTTTCGGTCGAAACGGTTTTGGTCACCGACGGACTCACCGTGATCTGTCTCACGCTGCTGGTGAATTTGCTGACGCGAAAAATACCCGCGTTTCAGGCGGTGATTTTAGGCACCTTGATCACATCCGTCTCGTGGCTGATCCTCGCCTTCCGGCCGACGGTCTGGGGCGCGGTGCTCTCGTTGTTTGTTCTGGCGATGGGAGAAATCATCCAATCGCCGCGCTATTACGAATACATTTCCCGGCTAGCGCCTCCGGGACAGCAGGGAACGTACATGGGATTTGCGTTTCTTCCCATCGGGATCGGCTCGCTGATTGGCGGATGGTTTGGGGGCACGCTGATGCATCATTTTGGAGAAGTCCTACACCAGCCAGAGCGCGTCTGGTGGTGCGTGACTGCGGTCGGCGTGGTAACAGCCGCGCTGCTCTGGATTTACGACAAGATTGTCGGAACGGCCAGCGCGTCTCCCGCGCAATAGTCAGGATATGACGACACCCAGACCCTCCCCTGCAACCATCGCGGCTGAAATCCGACTGTTGCTCCAGGGTGGCGGCTCCGTTGAGCATGCCCAGGGCGTGCAATGGTTCTTCAAGGAAGAGATCAAATCGCACGGATGGTACACCGCTGAATTGCGCAGCGTTGCCGTCCGCTTCCGGAAGAAGATTCGGACAGAACTCGGTCTTGATTTCCTTCTGCAAGTTGCAGATAAGCTTTTCGCCGATCGGAATCTGGAAGAAAAAATCTTCGCGGTATTCCTGTTGGAAAAATCAACTGATGATTTCGGAGACGCTGAATTTCGGTTGTTTGAATCCTGGCTGCCTCGGATCTCAAGCTGGGCTGACCACGACGGTCTGGTGCATTATCTGATTGCGCCCATGGTCGCCGCCAAACTGGATCGGGCCAGCAGAGTTTTTCACTGGGCGAAATCACCGAACCGCTGGCATCGGCGAGCAGCTTGCGTGACGCTGATTCAAGGAACGCGAAGGAAAATGTTTTTCCCGGAGATCAGGCGCCTATCCGACCTGCTTCTTTCCGATGAAGACGATATGGTGCAAAAGGGATTGGGTTGGTTGCTGCGCGAAACAGCCAAAGCCGATGCTAAGCGTACAGTGCCTTATCTCATGAAGATTCGCGAGCGAGCGCCGAGATTGGTTTTGAGGACGGCATGCGAGACACTGCCGGTTAGCGTTCGGAAGAAGATTTTAGCGAAACATGTTTGATCGCAATTGCCGAGCTTCGCTTGGCTGGACAGCCGAGGGCGGCCGTCCCACGCGAATCCTTCCACAGTGAGATTCGCCCAAAGCCGCGGCAGTTGCTAGAATAGTCGTTTGCTCATGAACCTTCCCGCCATCCAGACTGCGCTGCGCGACCGGAACATTGACGCCTGGCTTTTCTATGATCACCATCATCGCGATCCGATCGCCTATCGCGTGCTGGGGCTCCCCACCAGTTCGATGGTCACGCGACGCTGGTTTTACCTGATTCCGGCGACTGGCGAACCTGTAAAGCTCATGCACAAGATCGAGCCCGGCCATCTAGATTCTTTGCCGGGTAAGAAGCTTCTGTACGCCGGTTGGCAAGAGTTGTTCGATCAGGTGAAAGTGCTTTTGTCCGGGCATCGCGATGTTGCAATGCAGTACTCGCCTAACAATCTGGTCTTCACCATTTCCATGGTGGACGGGGGCACGCTGGAGCTGATTCGCGGGCTAGGCAAGAATGTTGTCAGCTCGTGCGATCTGGTGGCACTTTTCGAAGCGACCTGGACCGACGATCAGATCAAAACGCACTTCGCAGCCCGAGATTCGATTGACGCCATCACGGCGGCTGCTTTTCAGGAAATCGGACGCAGGGTGCGCAATGGCGGTACCACCGAGCACCAGATGCAGCAATGGCTGCTGGAAGCGTTTCGCAAGGACAACCTGGTGACCGACGATCCGCCGGTGGTGGCGGTAAATGCTCATAGCGGCGACCCGCACTATGAACCTCGTGCCGAAGGCTCGGCCTCCATTCGCGAAGGCGATTTTGTCCTTCTCGATATCTGGGGCAAGAAAAACACGCCCGGGGCTGTGTACTATGACATTACGTGGACTGGGTTTGTAGGCCCGGCACCCTCGGACCGAATGCGCGAAATCTTCACCGTTGTTCGCGACGCACGCGATGCCGGTGTGAAGGCAGTGCAGGAAGGCATCGCCGGTGGGCGGCCAATGGCGGGATGGGAAGTGGATCAGGCGACGCGAGGACACATTAAGAGTGCTGGCTTTGGCGAATATTTTATTCATCGTACCGGGCACTCCATTGGAACCGACGTACACTCAAACGGCGCTAACATGGACGACTTGGAGATTCACGACGAACGCCGCATCCTGCCCAACTCCTGTTTCTCGATCGAGCCGGGAATCTATTTGCCGGAATTTGGCGTGCGCAGCGAGGTGAACATGTTGGTGCGGGCGAATCAGGCCGAAGTGACAGGTAAAATTCAACGTGAGATTGTAATTATCTGATGGCAAACTCCTCGGGAAGCAAAGAGACAGCAAAACCACCCCAGCCTATGACTACCATGTCAGTTGTGGCTCCAGCTCTTGGGTGGCTGGTTCCTGGCGCGGGTCACTTGATCCAGCAAAGATGGATACGCGGCCTGCTGCTGATGTCGTCCATTGTGATCATGTTTGGACTGGGTCTGGCCATGCAGGGCCGCGTGTATCGTCCGAACGGCGGCGACATTCTGGACATCCTGGGTTTCGTCGGTGATGTGGGTGCCGGAGGCTTGTACATCATGACCCGGGCGTTGGACCTGGGACAAGGTGCGATTTCCCATGCCGTTGCTGATTACGGGACCAAGTACATTATTGTCGCCGGCCTGCTGAACTTCATCAGCGCAGCGGATGCGTACCACATTGCTATCGGGAAGAAACCGTGAGCGGAAACTACTAATGAACCTGCAACTCTCCCACTTCAGTGCCGCCGTGCTGTTCGGTGTTTTTGCCTCGATTGTTTTCGGTATCACTCAGCGCAGCACCTCGCGCGAGCAGATTCGCTACGGCCTGTACTGCTTCGCCATGTTCGTCGGTGGGGTCTTCGTGGCAGGCTGGGTGATGTGGCTGTTGCGACATTAAGATGAAACTCGGTTTCGTTGGAACAGGCGCGATAACAGCGGCGATTGTAACCGGGTTGTGTTCGTCTTTCGTCGAACAGCAAGCCATCCGACTATCTCCGCGCAATGCGAAGACCGCCTTAGACCTGGCAACTCGCTTCCCAAGCGTTTCAGTAGCTTCATCCAACCAAGATGTCCTTGATAACAGCGATGTTGTCGTGCTTGCTGTGAGGCCCCAAATCGTTCCGACCGTGGTTTCAGAGTTGCGATTTCGTCCCGACCATCACGTGATCAGCCTCATCTCAACTTTTTCATTGGCGCGTATCTCGGCCTTGGTCGCTCCCGCTACTAAAGTCGCAAGAGCGGTTCCCCTTCCCTCAGTCGCTTACCGACAGGGCCCAACGGCAATCTATCCTCCGGATCGAATTGTTGCAGATCTTTTCGCGAAGCTAGGCACCGCAATTGAAGTCGAAAAGGTGGCCGAATTCGATGCTCTGTGCACGGCAACGGCAACGATTGCATCTTACTTTGCTTTTGCTGATGCCATCGCATCCTGGTTGACGAGACATGAAGTTCCCGGTCCCAAGGCTCGCGACTATATTGCTCAGATTTTTCGAGGACTAGCCAATGCTACTGTTGAAGCGCCCGACAGGAGCTTTAAATCGCTCGCGGACGAGCATTCAACCCATGGAGGCATAAACGAGCAAGTCCTGACTCACCTTGTGGAGCACGATGTGTTTGAGAATCTGTTCCAAAGCCTGGATGCAGTTCTGCATCGGATTATCTCAGCATCACAGCCATACTGATTTTTTAACGCATTTTCCCCGCCTAAATGCTGCTTTATTTCTGAGCGGATCGAAACGGCGATCAATAATGAGCATGGGCATTTGAGCGTCTTACCCTTCCCACACAAACGCGTCAAACACTCGCTTGGTCTCGAATCCGAGACGCAGGTAGAGGTCCACGGCGCGTGCATTGGCTTCGGTCACTGTTAACGACAGTAGTAAAAACTTCCGCCGCACCAGGCTCGCCATGGTAGCAGCTATCAATGATTCGCCGATCCGGTGAGAGCGGTATTCCGGAAGGACGCAGACCTGGGTGACGTGGCCAACGTCGTGCCGTACCCGCGAGCACAAAATTACGCCCATCAGCGTGCGGGTCCGTTTGTGCATCGCCACAAAAGATGATTCGGGATCAAAGGTTCCACAGCCGGGAAAGCGGACGATGTTGTTCAGAAAGCGCAATGATCCGCTCAGGCTGCGGTATTGATCATTGACCTCAGAATCCACATGTCCCCGGTATGCGTTGTGAATTACGGATGCGGCCGGCTGGTAGTCCTGTTCGGACCATGGGCGAATTTCGACGTCTGCATGCAAAGCTGGCGCCGGATTAGCGCTTGTCAGGCGCAACACCATGAACAAGCGCGAGTATCTTTGAAAGCCTTGGTCCACAAAAGGTTGCGATACTACGCCCGAGTCATGCATGAGGAGCTGGGCTTCCACCCGATGAATTCCGGGGGACTGTTGCAGAGTCTCGATGACGTGCGTAAGCAGTTGGGCCTCAACTTGATGGGGGTCGGGCAAGCGGCCGCCGTTGGCGACGAAAAGGTCGCCAATGACTCCTTTACTGCCTTCGTAAACAAAGAACGAGTATCCAAAGATCTTGCCGCGGTCAATGGCGGCATAACCGGGCAGAATCTTTGCGTCCACGTAGCGCAAAATCATGTCGGCGGAGCCACTGTAGTCCCACGAAAGCAGACTCAACCAGGCACGGGTCTCGTCCTCCAACAAGGGACGCAGATCAACCGAGGAAAAGTGCCTGAGATCGAGAATTTCCACCTCTGACTCCTGGGTCTCAGCGACGCGTCCAGCGCGACGCAAGCGAATGTATTAGCTTCGCACGCGAGGAGTCAAACGGGGGTATCTGAGAGGATTCGTTTACCTGGTTGTTGTGGGACTGGCGGACTTAGGGAGGTAACGCTTATTTTGGAGTCCGAATGGCGAAGATGCTGGTCTCAGATGTCAGCTAACTCATTGCCATTAAAGGCGTCCAAATCATAGAGTCCGATCACCGGATCTGGGAACATTACCGCATTTTTTCGCGTATCGTGTAGTAGGAAATCAAACTGAGGATCATTATGAAGCCACGGTTCTTTCTGTCTTTGTGTGTCTTTTCGTTGGCGTCGCTGGCTGGGGCGCAACGCCTGCCGCAGACCGTCAATCCTGAGAACTATAAGCTGACCCTTACCCCCGACCTGGCCAAGAACACCTTCGACGGCGACGAGACGATTCGGGTCCGTCTGCTCCAACCGGCCTCGGAAATCGTTCTGAATTCAGCTGATATCGAGATCCAGGACGCCTCGATCACACGCGGTGGCGAGAGTCAGAAGGCGACGGCTACCTTCGATAAACAGAAGGAAATGGTGACATTGGCAGTGGAGAAGCAATTGCCCGCAGGCCCAGCAACTGTGCACATCAAGTACAGCGGGATACTGAACAGTGAAATGCGCGGTTTTTACATCGGCAAGGACGATCATGGACGAAAATATGCGGCCACCCAATTTGAAGCCACAGACGCGCGGCGGGCTTTCCCCTCGTTCGACGAGCCGGATTTCAAAGCTACCTTTGACATCAGCGTTGTCGCCGACAAGGGCCATACGGTGGTCGCCAACACCAAGGTGATTTCAGATACGCCTGGACCTTCCGAAGACAAGCACACAGTGACTTTTGCAACTTCACCAAAGATGTCGTCCTACCTGGCTGCCGTCGTTGTCGGCGAATTCGAGTACATCGAAGGGTCGGCGGATGGAATTCCAATCCGAATTTACACCACTCCTGGTAAGAAGGAACTGGGACGATTCGCGCTTGAGTCCAGCCAAGCTTGTTTGCGTTACTTCGATCGTTATTTTGGAATCAAGTACCCCTACGGGAAGTTGGATCTGATCGGTCTGCCGGATTTCTCTGCCGGCGCGATGGAGAACATCGGTCTCATCACCTCGCGGGAAGCTCTGTTGGAAGTTGACGATCAGCATACTTCGCTGGGATTCCGAAAAGCCGTGGGTATCACTGTTTCCCATGAGATTGCCCACCAGTGGTTTGGCGACCTGGTTACCATGAAGTGGTGGGATGACGTGTGGCTCAACGAAGGGTTTGCCACCTGGATGGAAGGTAAGCCGCTGGATGATTGGAAGCCAGACTGGAACGCGGGTTTGGATGAAGTAAACGGCGATCCGATCCTTTCCACGTTAGGGGCCCTCAATACGGATTCTCTGGCCAGTACACGCTCAATCCAGCAACCAGCGGACACGCCGGACCAGATTCAAGAACTCTTTGACGGCATTGCCTATGGCAAGACTGCAGCGGTCTTGCGCATGGTGGAGTCTTATCTTGGACCTGAAAATTTCCGCGCCGGTGTGAACGAGTATCTGAAACAACATGCTTACGGTAACGCCACCGCCGACGATTTCTGGGTGACCTTGGCCAGAGTTTCCAAAAAGCCAGTGGACAAGATCATGACTACTTTCGTGAAGCAACCGGGCATGCCCATGCTCAGCATTAGTTCCCAATGCTCCGGTAAGTCAACCACTGTCGCGGTGAAGCAGCAGCGCTACTTCTACGATCGGGATGCCTTCCAAAAGGGCAGCGACGAACTATGGCAGATTCCGATTTGCATGAAGACATCCCTCTCTGGAAGCAAGGGAGCGGAAAAATGTGAGCTGCTGACTAAGAAAGAAGACAAGTTCACATTGGCAGGATGCCCAGCGTGGGTGCTTGTAAATGGAGGCGGAACCGGCTATTACCGCAGCGGCTATACTCCGGCCGCGGTCCAAGCGCTGGCCCAAAATGCCGAGAACGCACTGACTCCGACCGAACGAATTATCCTGGTGGCCGACACCTGGGCTGCCGTGCGGGTCGGGCAGCAGCCCGTAGGAGATTTCCTTACGTTGAGTGAAGGCCTCCAATCGGAGCGCACCGGCGCAGTGCTTGCACTTTTGTTTACGGACCTGAACTTCATCGGCAAATATGTCGTCACCCAAAACGACCAACCAAGTTATCAAGCCTGGCTGCGGGGCATGTTCGGGCCGATTGCCCGGGAAGTTGGCTGGGAGCCGAAGGCTGGTGAAAGTGACAGCCAGAAGAGTCTGCGAGCGAACCTGCTTCTGATGTTGGGCGGAACGGCCAACGATCCCGAAGCTCTGGCGGAGGCACAAAAACTTGCAGAGCAGGAACTACAGCATCCGGGTTCGGTGGAAAGTGCATTGGCGGGCTCGGCGTTTGGGACTGCGATCCAAACTGGAGACGCGGCTCTCTATGACAAGATCATGGCAGGACTCAAGAACGCAAAGACGCCAGAACAGTACTACCTCTACTTTTTTGCCTTGCCCGGTTTCAGGGACCCGGCATTGCTCCAGCGCACACTGGAGTATGCAATTTCCCCAGATGTACGATCGCAAGATAGTCTGGGGTTGATAGGAGCTGTCATGGCAAATGCCGCTGGTGCAAAGCTAGCATGGGATTTTGTGCGGTCGAACTGGACGGAGGTCGAAAAAGCCGGAGGGCCGTTCGCCAGCGCCAGCGTGGTGAACAACGCAAGCAACTTCTGTGATGCCGAGATGCAGGATGAGGTTAAGGAGTTCTTCTCCGCCCACAAAGTCGCTGCCGCCGAGCGTACCTTCCGGCAAACCATGGAGCGGATTCACAATTGCGCGGAAATGAAATCACAGCAGTCGAATCAACTCGCAACGTGGTTAGAGAGCCGCGGCGGAGGCGTTTCTTCAGGGAGCAGCGTGCGCTAGGACGGTTTTGCCTGGGCGTGGCGCCCGGCCTGTGCAGTTGCGGTCGATTGGAGGATGCTATTCGCCCAGCGCGATTGCGTCGATTTCCACCAGGCAATCCTTGGGGAGACGGGCGGCTTGAATGGTCGTGCGCGCTGGCGGTACGCCAGGAAAGAACTCTGCGTACACGCGGTTCATGGTCTCGAACTCTTGCAGGTCTTTCATAAAAACGCCGCAGCGAACGACCTTATCGAGACCCGATCCAGCAGCTTTCAGGATGCTGTCCACATTTTTCAAGACCTGAGCGGTCTGTTCTGCAACTCCGCCCTCAACCAGTTCTTGCGTGTTTGGATCCAGGCCTGCCTGACCTGAAACAAAAATCAATCCGTTTGTCCGAATGCCCTGCGAATAAGGGCCAATCGCCTGAGGTGCTTGCCTTGTTGAAACCGCCTTACGAGTGATTGCCTTTTGCATCGAATCAAATCCTTTGCACGTTGTTGACGGTGCGCTCATTTTGAATGGTGCCCGTGTTCAAGGTAGTACCCGGTTCGAACAGCACCATGTGGGTCTCTTCCAGGGCATAGGGCATGTGTTCCGCTCCGTGGGGTACCACGATAAATTCACCGGGCCGGATTACCTTCTCATGCTCCTTGCCTTTTGGATCACGATACTTCATGTGCAGTTCGCCCTTCACCACGAAAAAAAGCTCATCTTCGTGGTCGTGGTGGTGCCACACGAATTCTCCTTTCAGTTTGACCAGCTTCACCTGAAAGTTGTTCACTTCTCCCACCAGCTTCGGACTGAAGTGTTCCTGAAACTTGGTGAACTTCTCGACCAGATTGACGACCTGCATTCCGGATTCTCCCGAGTCCGCCGCTTGAGCTGCCATGATCGACTCCTTTTACGGCCTACGCGCCAACAGGTATCTGATAGTCCAGGCATTGAGATTGACACATGAAGAGCGTGAACGTCCGTGATGATGCCGCTTTAGCCCTCTGGAAAGAATACGAGCAGCTTGCAACCTGTGGCCGACTGCGGTATGTGCGATGATCCTGTGGGATTGTGGATAAAGGTGCCGGACGGGTAGTCCCTGACCCCGTCGTTAAACACTCCCTCCAGAACGAACACCTCTTCGGGGCCAGGTTGATGAACATCCAGCTCCAAAAACTTTCGTCCAGGACCTATCTCGACGATCAGCGCTTTGGCTCCGCTCACATGCTGCCAAAGGGTCTTCTTGTGGACGCCGGGATAAAGCTCCGACCGTTCTGCTGCCGCTTCATTCTTCCACTCAATGCCATCGATATTCATTTTCCGGCTCCGCCTCTGCTGCGACTCTAGCTGATCCCGACTCGATGTTCCCATGAAATAACCTGCATTAATTATGAGAGAAGTTCATTGGGAAGCCGTCTCGCGGCCAGGAAGAACGTACTCGTCACACCTGCAAGTACCCGCCGTCCACGAAGAGCACTGAGCCGGTAGTGTAGGTGTTCTCGATGAGATAGCGGGCTGCGTGTCCGACCTCATCCGCGCGACCTATCCTTCCGGCTGGCAACTTTCCCGCCGCTTGCTTAAACACCGCTTGCTTCTCTTCCTCGGTTACCAGCATCCCCCAGACCGGAGTGTCAATCAGGCCGGGCGCAATCGTGTTGACGCGGATGGGGGCCAGTTCGACCGCGAGAGTGCGGCCCAGGGCCTCGATGGCAGCGTTGATCGCGCTCCCTGCCGCGAGCCCGGGCGTACCGCGCTGGCTGGCAGCGCCAGAGAAAAATACTATGGACCCATCTTTAGAGAGATGTGGAGCTGCGTAGCGCGCGACCCGATAGGCCCCCCAAAATTTGCCGTCGAAAAAATCCTGCACAACTTTGAGCTCGACTTGCAAAAACGGCTTCCACACAGCATCGGCGGCGGAAATTACGACGTGATCCAGCTTGCCAACGGATTCGAAGAACTTGGCGACTTGTTTCTCATCGCGGATGTCGAGCGTACGAGTCTCGACCGACTTGCCGATCTCGGACTTGGCTTTCGCGAGTTTCTCCGCCGAACGGCTGGCAATCAGCACATTTGCGCCGGCGTTAGCCAATTCTTTAGCAGCGGCCAGGCCCATGCCAGAGCTGCCGCCGACAATCAGGATTTTCTTATTTCGAACTTCCATAAAGAAGTCTGCCCCCGCCCTTCAAAATACGCACCTATAACCTTTAGAGCGTTTTCGAGGATGCCCGACGCATGAATGTTTCTCATCCGAACGGACGATTCTCTATACAGCGCTCATGACCTGTTTGAGGGTGATATTGCCATTGCTGGGCAGGGGACTCGTCTTGATGGGTCCCGTTTCGAGCAGTCCGGCAAAAGCGGTGAGGTAGCGAGGGATATGTTTCTCGTTGCGATACACGACGCGCCAGTTACGAACCAGCCCGGTGCGGGTTATGGTCACGGCGCGAAGGTGTCCGGCGGCGATCTCCCGCTGGACCGCCCAGCGCGAGAGGACCCCAATACCCAAGCCGGCCCGCACCAATTCCAGAATGGCTTCGGTCAACCGTACGTTGAGTACCTTGGTGGGCCGCACGCCGGCCGGCATTAGCACGGTGCGAAAGAAAAGCGACTCTTCGTTGGGAGCGGAATAAGCGATCACGGTTTCCGTCGAGAAATCCGTGGCCTTGAGATACGGCTTCGTAGCGTAAGGATGCAGCGGCGACACTACGGCCACGAGTTCATCCTCAAAAAGCTCTCTTGACGTCAGCTTACCCGCAGTCGGGATACTGTAGGCCAACGCAATGTCAATCGATCCCTCGAGCAACGCCTCAATGGGGCGGGAGGTCGCGGCCACATCAATCTCAATATCCACCTTGGGATACAGCTTGTGATAGCGCTTGAGTACCGGCGGCAACCAGTGGTAGCACGTGTAGCATTCCGTCGAAAGACGGATCGAACCTTGTTCTTCCCCCGAGGCCATCGACGAAAGCTGGCATTGGGTCTGGTAGAGCTTCCCCACAACTTCGCGCGCGGACTCCAGGAACAATCTGCCGGCACAAGTCAAAATCAACTGACGGCCCTGCCGCGAAAAAAGGGAAATGCGCAGTCGCGACTCCAGATCGCTCAATTGATGACTGAGCGCCGACTGCGTCAGAAAGAGCCGCTTGCCGGCACTGGTGAGGCTGCCTTCCTCCGCGATGGCGAGCACCAGTTTTAGGTGACGGACTTCGATCTCCAGAGTGGGAAGTCTGTGTGTGATGTGAGTAGAGTTCATAGATAGATCTGTTCCGCATTAATGCTGTTCATGTATCAGTATTGCCGCACCAACGCGGCAGGTCAAGCCAAATGCGCATAGCAACCTGCTGAATGGATGAGGAATGACTGCCCTGATGATTGATGAAAATAGTGCATGGAAACATGCGAGAGTGTCATTTTGGCCTGTTCGCGCTCGAACCGAGCGGTAGAACGGGGTTCATCGCTAGCTGCTGGCGCCGAATGTTTCCGACCAAACCTGGGCAGCTCGGGCTTCTTCTCGCAGGACCCGCGTGAGGTCACTCTCCGCCCGCCGGAGGTCAGCCATGGGAAGCGGCGCCAGCCGGTCAAAGACGAAATACGCGTTGCGAGTTGCTTCCGTCAGCATGGTTCTGTGTCCCTGGCGCCAGTTCCAGGCGCGGCACGTCACGCCGGCTCGATCCGCCCAGATGATTTCTCCAGGTTCCGGGTAGGTGGTGACTTCTTCATGATTGACGCGGGCGATGAACGGCTCGGTTCCGGACGATTCTTTCAATACGACATCGCTCTCGATTTGGTCCCAATCCTCTCCTCCCAACGGCAGCACGTATCTCACGCTGACGGCATTGTAGAAATCCACCAACCGGTTGATTCGCGGAAGATTCTGGTCCTTGAGGACGCGCTTGAGCAGGGCCTCCGCAGAGCAGGGATACTTATTCGGCTTCAGGCCAAATGAAGAATACATCTTTCGCCACGCGGCAATATGAGGGTGAAGGGGAAGGTGATCACTGGTCAAGGCCTTCCTTTGGTGCTCCTCCGCATCGCGCAGGTAGGCATCCGATGCCGTGTCGGTCGGGCCGTTGCGGATGCCTTCGGCGTAGATCACCAGCAACGTGTAATCCGGATAACGCTGCAGGATCGCGTCGTCAACGGTCAAGCGGAATCGGGCCACGGTTCGCTCCACAATCTTCCCCCTCAGTTGCTAGCATATTGCACAGAGGTTCGTTGCCTCCAGCCCCGTCGAAAAAAAAGCAAGAAAGCGCAAGTTCTGGGCGCGTGTGGTTTAGTATGCTTCTCATCTGGCAGTCACTTGAGCAGTCACTGCGAATCTATGACGCCTT
>Ga0206950_1093_pt1 | contig 20961 bp, 16 predicted proteins | sample Alteio_BWOrgHeat_41_FD_152954 | JGI IMG/M metagenome (GOLD analysis project Ga0206950, IMG submission 152954) | Enriched cells from forest soil in Barre Woods Harvard Forest LTER site, Petersham, Massachusetts, United States -... | ecosystem: Environmental > Terrestrial > Soil > Temperate forest >... | reverse complement strand
TTCGCGAATCATGCCGAACCAACTCCGCACGTTTCGCGCAGGTTCATAGTCGACTTCGCGTTCGATGCTCGCTTGTTTATGAAACATCCGGCGCCAACCGACATGCGTTTCCAATGAAAGCGCGAAGGAACGGCGCAATATATCCACCACCGTCGACCAGAAATCGACTTGCAAATCGTTGATCGCCCCGCTGAAGTTTATTTTGGTTGCGATGCGCTGGTTGGCGCCTTTGCGCAAAGCCCGCGTCGCCCATTGGGCGGCCCACGTTTTTAGGCGTTGCCACATCCCGGCATGCGGCATCGGCTCCAAACGCAGTCGCGTCAACACAGGCTTCATGTGGCCTTTCACTTGGCCGGCTTCCGCTTGCGCTTCCGCCGTGAAATCTAAAAGCCCTTCTTTCACATCAAGGCCAAATTCTCGACGCAACAGCGATGTCCAGGGCGCTAAATCGACACCCGCCATCTGGAGCGCCCCATTGATAAAAGGCGGCGTTGCCAACGGCGCGGCATCGGCGGTACATACGATCACGCCTTGCGGAACAAGACGCGCGTCGACGTCTAGACGACAAAGATCGGACGGATTTAACGCGCTGCGATTGCTCAACGTGGATAATTCCGCGTTGACGTGCTCGATGACACAGGTCATGTCTGCGACGCCGGGCAGATGGGTCACCCGCAGTTCGGCCTCTTGGACGGAGAGCTTTTCCAATAAAAACGGCAAGGCATGGCGCAGTTGTTCGATGCGGTAAGCGAACGATTTTTTTCGCCGCTCGGGATCCGGACGCGGCGCCTGCGGACGGGTCCACACACTTGCATCCACTTCAAGCGTCAGACCGGAAACCGTCGCGCTTCCGATGAGTTGGCCTTTGAAAAGAGCCCACCAATGCAAGCCAACGGTCAGGCTTCCTATATATAGGAAAGGAATAGAGGTTTCGCGCGAATCTTTCTTGCGTAAGGTGATGCCGGTAAATTCGAGCGTGCGCGCGATCGGATGCAGCCGCAAACTTTCTAAAGACCCCGTGTATCCGGGCAAAAGTTTCAAAAGCAGGTCGAGCCCTTTTTCGGCCAATTCTTTCGCGGAGTATCCCGTGGCGACTAAAGATCCCAAAAATTGGAAGGTTTTAAGAATAGGATGACGCCGCTCATTGAGGAGTTGCTCCGCCATGAATATAAGACAACGAAAACATCCTTGGGTGTACAGCCTTCATTTCGGCATAATGGAAGCATGCGGATGAAAAATTCGGCTTATGGGTTATTTTTTATCGCCCTAGCGGCGACAGCGGTCTATGCCGAACCGGCCATTTCTCTGTCCGTCGCGCCGGCCGCCGCCACGGCATCGACGGCCACCGTCACGGCGATTCCGATTCCGGAAGTTCCGGTGCAGGCGGAGTCCGCATCGGCCAGCCTGCGCGATTTACAAACGGATTTTTCGTCGGATTCGATCGGGAAAATTATCGATCAAGAGCTGCCCACTTTAAATCGCGAAATTAGCGCGCGCCATCAAGAAAGCTCGCGCATTCTGACGACCGCGCCGTCTTTGGAATTGCTGCGCGGGCTGAACCGCGACTGGCAAAAATTGCATCAAACCCTCGGCGATTGGACGCATGACTTAAGCCATCGCATCGCGCAACTCGACGAACAAATCGCCCGTCTGGCGCTGTTGCAAGAGACATGGCAACAAACCCTGCAATTAGCCAAAAGTTCGAACACTCCCGCGCCGGTATTGAACCATGTGCAGTCGGTTCTGGATTCCATCGGGCAAACGCGCGCGGTCGCCGAACGTCGCCGCGGCGAAATTCTCGATTTGCAAAACCGCGTGGCCGAAGTCGACGCGCGCGTCACGCAAGCGCTGAGCTCGGTGCAACATGCGCGCGAGCAGGCCTTAAGCCGAATTTTTACGCGCGATAGTTTGCCGCTCTGGGACGGCGACCTGCGTACGCGGTCTCCGCAGTCCCTCCTGCAGGAAGGTCATACTTCCTTTTCCTCACAGGTCCTCTCGTTACGTGCGTATGCGGAGCGCCAACCGGAAAAATTCTTCGCCCACGCCGCGGTCTTCTTCGTTTTGATCATCGCCTTATATTGGGTCCGGCGGCGCGCGGCGACGTGGACGGTCGAAGAACCTTCCGCCACGCGCGCGTTGCGTATTTTAAATGCGCCGATCGCGACCGCGCTTTTGCTGTCGATCTTAGTCGGAGGTTGGATTTATCCGGAAGCGCCGCGGCTCTTTTGGGCTCTCTTAGGCACGGCCGCGCTGTTTCCCGCCGTTCTCATTTTGCGCCAATTACTCGAACATAGCTTGTGGCCGGTCCTTAACGCTCTCGTCGTCTTTTATTTCGTCGACCGGTTACGCATGATCGCGGCGGCGTTGCCATTATTATCGCGTCTTCTTTTTATTTTGGAATTGCTGGTCGGCAGCCTTTTTTTCATCTGGCTTTTAAATCCCGCGCGGCTCAAAACCGTGCCCGCCGCCGATCGCGATCGCTTATGGAAAGCTATTCACGCCTGGACGCGCATCGCTCTGATCCTTTTTGCGATTTCAAGTTTTGCCAGCCTCTTCGGATATGTCGGCCTCGCGAATCTTTTGGGGAATGCGGTACTCCGCAGCGCCTACTTAGCGGTCGTGCTCTATGCCGCGTTGCAAATCGTCGAAGTTCTCGTGATCTTTTTACTGCGCGTACCGCCGCTCAGTCGGTTAGGAATGGTCAATAATCATCGCGCCGAAATTAATAAGGATGCGCGCTGGACGCTCGATCGTTTGGCGCTCGCCTTTTGGATTTTTGCGACGCTGGAATTGCTCGCGGTCCGCGCGCCGCTTTTTCGTCTGTTACACGCCATCCTCCGCGCCACACTTACCGTCGGAGCGATCAGCATTTCGCTGGGCAGCCTGCTGGAATTCGGCGTCGTCGTTTGGCTTTCGGTTCTGACGTCGCGTTTCGTGCGTTTCATTTTAGAGGAAGATGTCTACCCGCGCGTGGGTCTGGCACGCGGATTGCCGTATGCGATTTCGACCGTGCTGAACTATTTGATTCTTTTTACAGGCTTTGTTTTTGCGATGGGAGCGATGGGCTTAGACATGACCAAATTCACCATCCTCGCCGGCGCTTTCGGCGTGGGGTTGGGTTTTGGTTTGCAGAATATTTTGAACAATTTTTTCTCCGGGTTGATTCTGCTGTTTGAACGCCCCATCAAAGTCGGCGACGTCATCCAGATCGAGGACGCCAACGGCGTCGTCGAACGCATCGGGATTCGCGCGAGTACGATCCGCACGATGGCGGGCACGGAAGTGATTATTCCCAACGGCAGCCTGATCTCGACGCGCGTCACCAACTGGACGTTCTCGAGCTATCAACGCACGATCGATATTCCGGTCAGCGTCGCCCCGGAGGCGGACCCCGCTAAAGTCGTTCCGTTGTTGGAAGAGGTGGTCCGGAACCATCCCCACGTCGCCAAGACGCCGCCGCCCAAAGCGTTCGTCATGAAGATGAGCGCGACCTCGCTCGATTTTGAAATTCACGCGTTTACCGGACGGATCGACGATTGGAATCAGGTGCGCAGCGATTTATCGATCGCCATCCACGCGGCGTTAATGAAAGCCGGCGTCGGCATTCGCTAACGATTATTTTTGTTTAAAGGCCGATTAGTTTGTTAGGCTTTGGATGGTGTAAAACGTATTCGAAAAGAGAGAGGATCATGACGACCAAACAACCATTTCTCACCGACGTCAAACAACTTCGCGCGCAGGCGCGCGCCCAAATTGAAAAAGGCGCCGTCACGCCGACGTATAAAGGCGACGTTAAACAAGCGATCGATATTTTGCAGACCGTTTTGGCGACGGAACTGGTATGCATCCTGCGCTATACCATGCACGCCATCGCCGCGACCGGCATCTCCAGCGAAAGCGTTAAAGAAGAATTTCAAACGCACGCCAAGGAAGAACATGAACACGCTCTCGCCGTCGCGGAGCGCATCAATCAACTTGGCGGGAAACCGAATTTTAACCCCGAAGGGCTGGCCACGCGATCCGCGTCCCAATATGCCGAAGGCGAAAACCTAGTCGACATGATTAAAGAGAATTTGATCGCCGAGCGCATCGCCGTCGAACATTACCAGGAATTGATCCGTTACTTCGGCGACAACGACCCGACGACGCGGACGATGCTCGAAGGCATCTTGTCAAAAGAAGAAGAACACGCCAACGACATGCACGATCTGCTGGTCGCGCATGAAGGACGCCCGCCGCTCAAAAAATAGTTCCGAGATTAGCCGACCTGACGCACGCGCGTCCCACCGGGCTCTCTCTTAGGGGGTCTATAGGGGTTGCTCGTCGCAGCAACTGGGCGTAAGCTTAAAAAGTAAAGCATTATTAACCCACGTCGTCTCGCTGCGCCCTGGGAGGGGCTCGCCATGGGGACAACACTCGAGCAGTTATCGGACGCTAATCACAGCTGCATGATCTACCAAAATGCCGATCAGCAAGTGACTGTGACCGCGGAATTCCTTAAAATCGGTCTCGCGCGCAACGAACAATGCGTGTTTCTCGAAATGCCGGAAAAACTCGCGCAAGTTCGCGCGCTTCTGCAAGAGTTTGGCGTCGATACGGCGGATGCCGAGCGGCGCAAAGCGCTGGTGCTCTCCGCCAAACGCGATTTTTTATTTCAAGGCCGATTTGATAGCCGCCGCATGCTCGCGTTTCTTTCCACGGCGATCGCCGATTCGTCGGCGATGGGCTTCACCGCCCTGCGCGCAACGGGCGATATGAATTGGGAGCTGGGCGCCGCGCAAGATTTTCAACTTCTCATCGATTACGAAGCGCAGCTCGATGCCTTCGCGCGTACGCAACGCTTGGTGGGACTCTGCCAATACCAACGCTATACCGTTTCTTCGTTGGCGATCTGCAATGCGTTGGAGACGCATCAAGGCGTGGTGATGGGCCGGAATTTCTGCGAGGATAATTTGTATTACCAACCGCCGGACGTCAAACTCGAAACCGACACCGCGCGCCGCGAGCAGCGCAAAGGCGAGTGGATGTGCCAGCAACTCAGCCGGTTAATGCCGCAAGCCCTAATTAAATAATCATAAGATTTGGGTATGCGTTGTGGGCCGTATTTTTCGCGCGCCATGCGGGCGGCGTTCGCACTGGTAGCCTTGCCGATCGGATTTGCCATTTCGACACCGAAGCGGATCGTGATTTTGGGAGACTCGATTACCGACGGTTTGGGCGTCACGCGCGCAGAATCCTACCCAACGCTTTTACAATCCCTGCTCGCGCAAAACGGTCATCCTGAAGTAGCGATCATTAATGCCGGCGTAAGCGGCTCGACGACGTCCAGCGGCTTAAGCCGTCTGCGTTGGCAATTGCATACCAAACCCGATCTCCTGATTTTAGAGTTGGGCGCCAACGACATGCTCCGCGGACAACCCGCCGCGCTCGCACAAAAAAATCTGGCGGACATGATTGCGTTGGCGCAAGCCGCACAAGTCAAGGTTCTCCTCACAGGCATGCGCGTGCCGCCGAACTACGGGACAGCGTATGAGAAAAATTTCGACCGCATTTACGCCGATCTCGCCGCGACGTACCATGTTCCGCTCGTTCCCTTTATTTTAGAAGGCGTCGCGGGCGATCCGGCATTGAATCAAAGCGACGGCATTCATCCGAACGCGCGCGGGCATCAAAAAATTGCGCGCCTGCTGCTGCCGTATGTGCTGAAATCCTTATGAGCGCGCCGGCGCTGGAATTGCGCGATCTCGCCAAAACATTTGTGCAGGGCGGCACTCCCATCGAGGTTTTCAAAGGACTTCGACTCAACGTCGCTCCCGGCGAAACGCTCGCCATCCTGGGACCTTCCGGCAGCGGAAAATCTACTTTGTTATCGCTCATCGCCGGACTCGATCAACCGACGGCGGGATCGGTCTGGGTCGACGGTCAAAATATGACCGCCCTCGCCGAAGAACCGCTCGCCGCGTTCCGCGCGCGCATGTTGGGCATCGTGTTTCAACAGTTTCATTTGATGTCGCATCTCACGGCGCTAGAAAATATCACCTTGCCGTTGGACGTCGCGCGCGACCCGGAGAGCTTGGCGAAGGGGCGCGCGGCGTTGGAAAAAGTCGGACTCGCGGCGCGCGCGACCCACTTTCCCGCCCAGCTGAGCGGCGGCGAGCGTCAACGCGTCGCCATCGCCCGCGCCTTCGTCGTCCAGCCGCGGCTGTTGCTGGCCGATGAACCCACCGGCAATCTCGACGCGAAAACCGGCGCGTATGTTTTGCAGTTATTATTCGATCTCGTCGCGCAGCGGCAAACGACTTTGATTCTTGTCACGCACAATGAAGAATTGGCCGAGCGCTGCGCGCGGCGCGTGCACTTAGCGGCCGGCCGGCTGAACTAACGATGGAATGGCGCTTCGCTTGGCGGGAAATTCGGAACAACCGCCGCTTCAGCGCCTTTTTTATTTTTAATCTCGTGCTCGGCCTTTTTGGATTTTTATCGCTCGGCATTTTTAAAGCATCCATCCAGCAAAGTTTGCTCGATCGTTCCAAACTTATTCTGACCGCGGATTTGGCGATCGAGTCGCGCCGGCCGCTGACGCTCGCGGAAGAACGCGTTATTCAAGACGTTCTCGGGCGCTCGGTCGAGCAAACTCGCTTATGGCTTTTGTATTCGATGGTGTCGACCGCGCACGCGAGTCGGCTGGCGCATGTGGCCGCCATCGAAGACGCCTATCCTTTCTACGGACAAATCGAACTCAATCCGGCGGGAAATATGACGCACGCGCGGAAAAAAGATGTCGTGCAGACGCGCGCGGCTTGGGTTTCCGCGGACATGGCGTTGGGCATGCGCCTCAAACCGGGCGACCCGCTGACCATCGGTCGAGCCACATTCCAGGTGAGTAATACGGTTACGGCCGATGCGGGGAACGGCTGGCGGGCATTTGATCTTGCGCCGCGCGTCTACATCGGCATGAACCAATTAGCGGCCACACAGCTTCTGCAAAGAGGCAGCGTCATTACTTATCACCGCCTATTTCGCTTAGGAACCGGGCAAGATGCCGAGCGCTTGGCGCGCACGCTGAACCATCGCTTAAGCGATCCCGGCATCGAAGTTCAAACCGCGCGCGACGCCAGCGAGTCCGTCGGCCGTTTGCAAGGATTCCTCAACGACTACTTAGGCTTGGCCGCTTTGGTGAGTTTGTTTCTCTCCGGCCTCGGCGCCGCGTTTCTCTTCCATAGTTTTTTATCGCAGCGGCTCAAAGATATCGCCATTTTGATGAGCGTCGGTATGCGACCCGCCGCCGCGCGCCGAATATATTTGTGGCAATTGGCGTTCTTAGGTGCGATCGCGGCTTGCCTGTCGGCGGGCTTGGCGATCGCGTTACTGCCGGTGACCATTAAAACGCTGTCTTGGTTTATAGCCTATCCCGTTCATGCGGTTTTTGATGCGCCTATTTTTAGCGTGGCGCTCTGGGTCGGCGTCGTCGGCAGCATTTTGATTTGCCTTCCTTTTATAACGAACTTGCGCGGGCTCAAGGTTCAGACGCTATTTCAAGAAACGGCGGCTTCGGCGGCGAGCATGAGCGGCCGGGCCGCATGCATCAGCGCGCTTCCGGCCGGCCTTTTTTATTGGGGATTGGCGGTATGGCAGGCGCACTCCTGGCGCGTCGGCAGCTTATTCATCGGAATTTTTATCGCGTCGGGAATTATTTTGGCGGCCGGCGGCTGGCTGAGCCTGCGCATCTTAGAACGGCGAACGTCACGCCTATCGCTCATCCCGCGCTTGGCGGTGCGCAATTTGGCGCGCGCGCGTTTTGGCTCGCTCGCCGTTTTCATGGCGATGGGACTTGGGACGTTATTGCTGAATCTTATTCCCCAAGTCGAGAAAAGTTTGAGCACGGAGATCGCGCAGCCCAAAGTATCGCAAGTCCCCAGTTTATTTCTCTTCGACATTCAACCGGAGCAAGCCGATGCGCTCAGCCGCTATATGACCGCGCAAGGAATGGCCTTGGAACGATTGACGCCGTTGATCCGCGCGCGCTTAACGCGCGTGAACGACCGTCCGTTTGAAAAAATGGAATCGCCCGGACGGACGCGCGAACCCGAACGTAACGCGCGTTTTCGCAATCGCGGATTTAATTTGACCTATCGCGCCGGGCTTACCGAAGCGGAGTCGATTGTGCGGGGCCGCCCTTTCCAAGCGCAAACGCAAGATCCCGCGGAAATTTCCGTCGAAGTCGAATTCGCCAAGCGTCTCGGATTAAAGCTCGGCGACGTCATGGAATTCGATATCGAAGGCATGCCGGTCCGCGGACAAATCGTGAGTTTACGCAAAGTGCAGTGGGCCAGCTTCCAACCCAATTTTTTCGTGCAGTTTCAACCCGGGGTATTAGAAGACGCGCCAAAAACTTTTCTCGCCTCCATTCGCCGCTTGGATCCTACGGAGAAAGCGCGCCTAGAAAATGGAATCGCGCGGCATTTTCCGAACGTCTCCATGATCGACGTTTCGGAACTGGTTGGAAAAATCTTGGCTTTATTTACGCAAATGAGTTGGGCGTTGCGCGCGATGGCTCTACTGGCTTTAAGCGCGGGATTCATTGTTCTTTTTTCCATCGCGAATCATCAGGCCGGACAGCGCCGGCGTGAAACGCAACTGCTCAAAGTATTAGGCGCCTCGTTTAGTCAAATTCAATACATGCTCGATTGGGAATTCGGCGGCGTCGCCATCATCGCGGCGCTCGGCGGCACCGCGGTGAGCTTTATCGTGAGCTACGCGTTATCCGTCGCGCTCTTTGAACGCGTTTGGGTATTTTCTTGGCAGACGCCGCTGATTGTTATTGTTACCGTGCCCTGCATCGCCATCGCCACGATTCATCTCGCCACCACGCGCGTGTTAAAAACAAAACCGCTCGCGCTACTGCAAAGCGAATAAAAATGATGGGCAAGTCGCGAAATTCTTAAGCGGCTTTATTGGCGCCGAAACGCGGCAACTTTATAAACGGCGAGAGCGCTTCATATAGCGCGCTAGGACTGGGTGTCTTAGTGGCGGAGCCGGCGAATCCAAGTTGATGGGCGTCGCCGGCTTCGATGCCGACGTCGGTGAGGGCTACTAGCGGCGTATCCCGCAACCCCGCGTCCGCGCGAATGGTGCGCGCAAACGCCGGACCTTCCATATCGAGTAAATGCAAGCTGACCAACACGACGGGCAATGGCCGGCCCGCCGCGCGTTCGCGACGCAAAAAGGTCAAGGCCGATTCTCCGGATGCCAATCCTTTATTGGGAAGTCCCCATAAGCTCAGTTGTTGACGGAACCGCTCGCGCACAATTTCATTTTCCTCGACTATAAGGACGCGGGGAGGTAGAGACTCGGTCCGTTCGACGGTCGCTTCTTTATTAAAGGGCACCGTAAACCAGAGCGTCGACCCGGTGCCGACGGTCGTCTCAAAACCAATTCGCCCGCCCATTAAATCGACGATGCGTTTGGCAAGCGCCAAGCCTAAGCCGGTACCGCCGAAACGCCGCGTGGGCGAACCGTCGCCCTGGCGAAAGGCGTCAAACAGGTGCGGCTGCGCGGCGGGATCAATACCGGGTCCGGTATCGGTCACGCGGCAGGTAATCCAACATTGTTCGCCGTCTTGTTTTTCCAAAGCGACGCGGACATTGATTGTTCCTTTGGCCGTAAATTTTACGGCATTGCCGATTAAATGCGTGAGCACTTGGCTTAGGCGCGCCTGATCGCCGTATAAAAGCGGCGGCACGTCGCCGGCAAAACCGCTGCTCAATTCGATGTTCTTCGCGTTGGCTTGTGCGGCGAACATCCGCACAATGCTTTCCACCGTTTCCGAAAGCGATAAGGGTTGCGACTCCAATTGAAAACTGCCGGTTTCGATTTTTGAAAAATCGAGAATATTTTTCGTCAAAAGCGAGAGACCTTCGGAAGCGCGGCGAATCGCTTTCACAAAATGCAATTGATCGTCCGATAATTGCGTGCCTTCTAAAAGCGTCGACATGCCGACCATGACGCTGAGCGGCGTGCGGAATTCATGGGTCATATTGCGCAAAAATTCGGCTTTGATGCGCGCCGACTCCAGGGCCGCGTCGCGCGACAGCTCCAGCATTTGTTCCGCGCGCTTGCGTTCCGTGACATCTTCGGAAATCGTCAACAGATAAGCCGCGTGACCGTCGGAATCGGGGATCGCCACTTTTTGCGTGTGGAAAATGCGCGTCTGCTGCTCGACGGTTACGGTTTCTTCCGGGATATCGATCGATGTCGTGGCCGCGAGCGCTTGTCGGTCTTGCCGCGCTTCTTCGTCGGCTTCTTTAATCGGACGCCAATCATAAACATTCGTCCCCACCAGCGATTCCGTGGAACGGCCCAGCCAACGCGCGGCGGCATGATTCGCCAAGACAACACGCAGTGCGCGCGCTTCTTTGACCAGGACGCTATAGGGAATACGCGCGATAATTAAATGCAGGAAATTTTCTAGACGGACGCGCTCGCGCTCGGCGAAGGCGCGTTCGGTCGATTCCCGGCGCCAGAGAATAAAGGCCCATACTAAAAACCCAAAGCTGACCATCGCCGCCAAGGTGAGGACCGATTTGGCCGATCCCGAACGCTCCACGGCCGTCGACGTGCGCAAGCGCACGTCAACACGCTCGCTCTGCCGTAAGCCGGTCAAAATTTGTTCGGTGAAGGCGCGCGGCGAAGCGCCGTCTTCGGTCGCGATCCAGGACGAAGCGGCCGCCGCGCCGCGCGTTTTGCGCACGCGCACGACATTGCGTAAATAACTTAAATGGCCCAACGTCATCCGTTCCAAACGCTGCAAATCTTTATAGCGCTGCGAATTTTTATTAAAGGCCGCTTCCATTTGACGCAAATCTTCCGGCACGTGGCGCGCGGCGTTGTGATACGGGCCAAGACGCGCCGAGTTACCGGTAATGACATATTCATCGACGGAAGACTCGGCGGATTCCATGCCCACTTGCACGGCTTGCAATTTTTCCAGCGCGCGATGCGATTCGGCGGCGGAATTAAATGAACGCACCATGCGATGCGTTCCCAAGTAGGCGGCCAGACAAGCCCAAGAGACGAGCGTACACGCGGCGGCAAACCAAACGGCGGCGGCGCGGCGGCGGAGCCAAGACGGAATCATGCCCTAAGTGTATAGGGGTTCATGCGCTCGGCAAGGGTTTCTTCGTCGTGCGGCCTGGGTCTTTTGTCAGCAGCGCGACAGGCAGTCGGAGTACAGCTGATCGCAGGCGGCGGGGGTATCCTGGCAATTCAATAAACGGGTGCGGCAGGCTTGGCGGCAGGCCATGGAATCCGGAACCGCCGGCGGAGTCACCGTCGGAGCCGGCGCTTGGGCCGGTTTTTGCACGGGGATCGGCATGGGCGCGGGATGCGGCGGCGCCGAAGGATGCATGCACGCCGATAATCCCAGCAATAGCCAGAGCCAGCGCAGCGATTTCATTTTTTTATTGTACTTCTTCGCTCTTCCGAGCCCGCACATAAATCATGCCCGCGACGGTTTTTGCTTTGCCATAATGAATGGATGAAGATTTTTCAACGGGCGCAAGCTCTCGTCGCTCTCAGCGTTTTCACGACGGCGGTCGCCGGTGCGGATCCGATCAGCGAAAAACCGCCGACCGGTCACATTCGGTTCGAAACGAAAGTCAGTGATTTACGCCTGGGGTCTAATTCTCTCGCCGCGGGGCTTAAACCCGACGACCAAATTTTTATCGCTCTGCCCGGTGAAATTTTTTCTCAAGCCGTCGATATTGCGCCGGTGCCGCAAGCCGACGTGCAACGCTCCACGCTCGAAGGCGCGGCGGCCTCGGATTATGCGGCGTTTCGCGCCGGCGATACCGCATGGATCGCCGCCAATTTCGCCCGCGCCGAAAAAGAAAAAATCCAAGCCGATTTTACGGACCAACTCATTCTTGGACGGGCACGCGATCTCTTCGCGTCATACACGCAAAAGAAAATCGTCGGGCGGGCGATTTATAAAAATTACACCATCTTTTTCGTCAACTACCGCGATTGGCCGGTGCATCTGCATGCCGAGGTGTACACCAAAGAAGGCAACGACTGGAAACGCAGCAACGCCTTGGCCGACGATGAAGGGTTCGACATCGTCGCCGCCGCTTTGAAGAGCGGCCGCGCGACTCCCCTCAAGTAATCGGACCCGCGACGCTTGTTATACTGAACGAGTCGTATTTCTATTAAAGGAGACTCTTATGGCCCAAATTACACTTAAAGGCAGTCCCGTTCATACGTCCGGCACATTACCCGCCGTCGGCTCCAAAGCCCCGGCTTTCACCGTCGCAAAAACGGATTTGGCGGACGTTGGACTCCAAGATTTCACCGGAAAAAAGATCGTGCTGAACATTTTTCCCAGCATTGACACGCCGACCTGCGCGACCTCTGTTCGCAAATTTAACGCCGACGCCGGAAAACTTCCGAATACCGCCATCCTCTGCATTTCAGCGGACCTGCCGTTTGCGTTGAAACGCTTCTGCGGCGCTGAAGGCTTAGAAGGCGTGACGCCCGCATCGGACTTCCGGAACGGCAATTTTGGCAACGCTTACGGCGTGCGTATTACCGACGGACCGTTGCGCGGTTTACTCTCGCGCGCGGTGGTCGTTCTCGATGCCGCCGGCAAAGTGGTGTACACCGAACAAGTTCCTGAAATTACGCAGGAACCGGATTACGCCAAAGCGTTGGCCGCTTTAAAATAATTCTTCATGTCCATGCCCCCTAACCACCGGCGCGTCACGGGCTTGTCCGGCAATGAAGTGTATTGTCTGAACAAACTGGGTTTGCGCGCGGGACAACTGTGCGTCGGCAACAGCGTCGTCGCGATTGGACTGGCCGGTGGTTTAGGCGCGGGGCTTTCTACATTAGGCGGCGGCGAGGTGACGCAAATTACGCAACTGGTTCATTCCGGCCGCATGAATGCGTTCAACCGCATGATGGACGAAGCAAAAACGTACGGCGGCGCCGGCGTCACCGGCGTGTCGTTCGACATGATCAATCACGGCGGCAATCTAGAATTCATTACGATCGGTTCGACGATCCATGCGCCCGAGGGAAGTCCCGACGCGATGCAATTCAGCACCGCCGCCGACGCGCAAGAATTGTACTGCCAACTCGACGCGGAATTTCAACCGCTGCACTTTGTCTTCGGCAACGTCGCCTATTCGATCGGTCTCGGGAATTCGGTCGCCGGCGCCTTCACGCAATTGGCGCGCGGCGAAGTCGCGCAATACACTCAGATCTTCGACACCACGCGCCACTTAGCGCTCACGCGCATTATGGATGGCGCGCGCCAGTACGGCGCCAACGCCGTGATCGGAATTCAAACCACGATCACCTCGCTCTTAGGCGCGCAAGAAATGATGATGGTCGGCACCGCGTCGAAACACGCCGGCTATGGCGCCTCCGATCAAATCGCGACCAGCGACATGACCAATGAAGAAATGTGGAACATGATCAACTTGGGCTATCTGCCGCTGCGGCTGGTGATGGGCGTCTCGGTGTATTCGCTCGGACTCAAAGGCGGCATTTTATCGTCGCTGCAAAGTTTGGGCGGCGGCGAAGTTCAAGGTTTGACGGAGCTGTTATATGAGGCGCGCGAAAAAGCGCTCGCGCGCATCGAGCAAGACGCCGACCGCTTCGGCGCCGACGAAGTTATCGGCGTCAAAACGCGCGTCTACGATTTGGGCGGCGGCCTCGTGGAATTTTTAGCGATCGGCACCGCCGTCAAAAAAATCGCGGGCGTAAAAACAAAATCCGACACCCTCCCTCCGCAAGCCATCATTCAAGACCGCGAAACTTTCGTCGATAGTTTTACGACGACGAACGTGGGTTCCGGCGCGCGCAAAGAATCCGCCCGCCGCACCCAGGGCGGCCCGATTTCCATCGTCATTTTCTTATTCTTCATCGTCTTTTATCTCTTCCGTATTTTTTCCCTGAGCCATATTCTTCACTAAGCCGCCCGGACGGCGGAGTAAATCAGCTGACGCTTTCGGCGCTGTAACGGGCGATGAGGCCCGAGCGGAGCGCTTGACGATAGGTGCGGGCGAAAAAGAGGCAGGCGAGCACGATATAGATTAGGGCGAGTGCGGCGCCGAGCCATAAGGCACCCTGATCGACGGCGTGATGATCGATGGTGGCGCGCATCCCTTCAAATACGTAAGAAGGCGGCAGAGCGCGCGCGATTTTTTGCATCCAGACGGGCAACGTCGACAAGGGATAAAATACGCCGACAAACGGCGAGATCAGCGCGGGGATCGGCCAGATAAACCACTCGGCGGCGGGACCCAAACGTAATACGACGGCGCTGCCGAAAATACCCAGCGCGATGCCGCTTAAAAAAAGCACAAACAAAAAAGGAATGATCAGCGCGCCATAGGCGAACACGGAAAATCCGAACAGCGCCGTCGCTAATACCCACATCACGAAAAGTCCGACGCCGCTGGTGGCGATCGTGGTCATGACTAAGCCCGCGATATATTCTCCGACGGTCAGCGGCGTGGCGAAAAAATTTAAAAAGTTGCGCGACCAGACGTCTTCAAAAAAAGCCGTCGTGATGCCTTGCATGACGCGCGTTTGGAAATCCCAAAACAAAACCGCGCCGAGCAACGTCGGCACGAAGCGTCCGCCGCTTGAGGTGATCGTATTGAGATATTTGGTGATGAAGCCCCACAAAATAATATCGACGCCGACCCATACGAAGAGCGGCATGATCCGCGATAAGCTCTCGCGCATCAAATAGAACTGACGCAGCACAATCGCCGAGGCGCGGCGCAACGAAAAATGGCTCACGCGCGCGTCAACCCTTCGGGATCGCGCGCGACGGCGATGAACAAATCTTCCAACGTTTCTTTGCCGTGTTCGGCGGGCAGCGTTTTGGGATCGCCTTGCAAAATAATTTTCGTCTCCGACAAAAACAAGACGCGGTCGCATACCTCTTGCACCTCATACATATTGTGCGACGTCCACAGAACGCCGCCGGTGCCTTGATCGGCGAAGGCGCGGATTTTTCGCCGTAGATCCTGGGCGGTCGACGGATCAAGCGAAGCCGTGGGTTCATCGAGCAATAATAACCGCGGTTCATTCAACATCGCTTTCGCCAACCCCACGCGCGTTTGTTCGCCGGAAGACAGCACGCCGCACTTCGTGTGCCGGAACGGCCGCAAGTCGTATTGTTGTAGTAAGGCTTCGACGCGTTCCGTTAAACGCGCCACGCCATAGAGCCGGCCAAAAATATGGAGGTTTTGTTGCACCGTTAAATTTCCCGGCAATGGAGCGTAGACGGCGGCAAAGTTTGTGCGTAAGAGCGCTTCGGACCGGTGCGCGGACAAATTGACGCCTTCGATCTGAATCGTTCCGGAGGTCGGTTCCAGAACGCCCAAAATCATGTTGATAGTGGTCGTTTTCCCCGCGCCGTTAGAACCCAAGAGACCAACGATCTCGCGTGCGCACACGTCAAAGGAAATCCCATCCACGGCCACGGTGGTGCCGTAGACTTTGCGCAAGTGTTGAACCGACAGAATAGGTATTTTCACCTTCCTATTTTAGCGGATTATAGCAATACGTTTTGCATTCATTTTTAGATGCGATTTTTTACTTTTTGTTCGTTATTTTTTGCTGGTGATGGGGCTGAATTCGGTATAAACATAAACGTAATAATCACCACGTATAGTATAGACGGGAATTGGGACTTCAAAACTATGGGTCTATGTCGCACATTCAAAACGGTGCTCACGCGGCTTTCGTTGCTCCTCCTTATTAATGGAGCCTGCAATGCGTTTCTATCCTCAGCCGATGCCGCGACCGTGAATTTGACGGACTTTGGCGCCTATATCGATAACACTCACCCCCAGGAAAACGTCCAAGCGTTCAACAAGGCAGTCAAGTCAGCCGGCAATTCCGGGACGATCAATGTGCCGGCCGGAACGTATGCAATCGACAATTCCGCGCAGGCGCTTGTAGCTCCCGGTTTTTCCGGCCAAATTATTTTTGATCCGAATGCAAAATTTCTCTTCACGAATAATGTCGGGATGGGTCTTTCCATGGTCGGAGGCGTCGGCGCACGATTTCTTTATGTGCACTACGGTTACGAAAACACGCCGACCCAACGGACGCAACCCGGATTTGTCGTCGCAAATGCAACGGATACGCTGGTCGACCATTTAACGGTCGACAATGCGCCCGGCCCCGGCTTGCAATTTGGAAATGTCGTGCGACCTGTCGCTACTAATATTTTGATTCAAAATACGATGGCCGATGGCTTGGACTTTTTTGATTGTAAAGACGGCGCGGCCGCGCACGTGGTGACGCAAAATACCGGCGACGACGGCTTGGCGTTCGTGCATTATGCGGGCGGCCCCTTCAACACCGGCGGCACGGCGACCGATATTTCGATCAATAACTCTGAAGCGCGCGGCATCAGCGTGATCGGTTATTCGGACGTTTCGATTTCGAGTTTTACGGTGAACGGAACGTTTTCGTCGGGAATTCTTGTGGCCTCGGACACCTACACGAATCTGATGCCTCAAAATGTCTCTTTCGCCAACGGCACCATTTTAAATGCCGGCACCGTACCTCCTCTTCCCAATACGAATTTGGGCGCGAATCACTTTGGCATCGAGTACAACGAAATTATTTCGGCGCAATTCAGCAACATCAACGTCGCGGGCAGTCAGACCTCGGGCTTTGCGGGTGTTTTAGGAACGACCGTACAGGCGGATCACATTACCGTTACGGGCAATCAGTCCGGTCCGGCGGTGAGTCTTAGCGCGCAAAATGTGACGATATCCAACATCATCGTCAATGGAAGTCCGTCCTACGGCATTTACGTGGGTCACTCCGGTCAAGTAACGGCAAGCAATTTAAAGGTCACCGATGCCAACGGCACGATGAATCGTTCGGTTTGGTTTGAGGCGAACCAAAACGTGGCGGCGACGGGAATTAGCATTATCGACGATCAAGCCACCCCCACGGGATTTGTGTTTGGCGGCTATTCGAACGGCTCGGGAACGGCTTCGAATATTTGCGGCGCCATCGCTCACGGGTCGTTACAGATTACGCAACAACAGAGCGGCATGTCCTTTACGACGCCTGGACTGGGCTCCGCATGCGTCACTATTTCGCCGACCGTGGATGCGGCGCCGATTTTCACCAGTCCCGCGACGGCTTACGGCATTGTCGGCCATGTCTTCGCTTTTTTGTTAACTGCATTTAATCTACCGACGAATTTTGATGTCGACGGCCTGCCGGCGGATTTTTCCTTTCAGCATACCGGCCTGATCGAAGGCACACCGACGGCCAGCGGCGTTTATAAAATGACGGTCACCGCTTCCAATAACATCGGCGCGACAAGCACTCCGTTCATGCTCGTCATTTCCGGCGCGGACGGCGCGCAAGTCGCCACGCAAACCGCGCCCATTCAAGTCTTCCCCAACCCTTGGCGCAACGATAAAAACGCCGGGCATAAAATAATGTTTACCGGCTTGCCGGCGAATGCCACGGTAAAACTTTTTACGATCAGCGGCCATCTCGTCAAATCGCTCGGATCCAGCGCGGGCGTCGCGCAGTGGGATTTAACCAATGACAGCAACGACAAAGTCGCCAGCGGCGTCTACTTATATTTAATCACCGACAACGGTGGCACCAAAATTCACGGTAAACTCGCCATCATAAAATAGACGGAACGGGCCATTCCTCTTTCACCGTCATAGCCTGGTATGATACGTAAATGCCTATTGTTGCAGGTATTGATTTGGGTGGAACGGCCATCAACTATACGTTTTTAGATGCGCTCGGACGTCCGCTTATCGACGGACTTTGTGAATATCCCGCCAAAGCGAAGGAAGGTCCCACGGTCTGCCTGGCGCAGATTGCGGAAGGCTTTACCGCGGCTTTGGCGCGCGTGCAATACAAGTCCTCGGACATCGCCGTCATCGGTTTAGATACTCCCGGACCGGCCAGCGCCGATGGGGTCTTAAGCGCGCGCGGGTCGACCAATTTTGTGCATGCCGATTGGAAAAATTTCGATATTCGCGCAGGCCTCGCCCAACGCCTCAACAAAACGGTCTTGTACTTAAATGACGCCAATGCCGCCGCGCTTTGGGGGCATGCCACGATTTTTGGGACCGGCAAAGCCGGCAGCACTTCCATCTCGGCCATCATCGGCACGGGACTCGGCGGCGGCGTCATTATCGACGGACAAATTTTAAAGGGACGCAAAGGCTTCGGCGGCGAATTAGGTCACGTGCTTTTGCCTTATCAAAGTATCCGTGGAATTGAAGGGATGAAACCCGAATGCAATTGCGGCCGCATCGGAGATTTGGAATCCCTGTGCTCTTTGACGGCGATCGGCAAAACATTTCTTCCCTATTTTTTAGCGCGTTATCCCGATCATCAACTCGCAGGACAGGAATTGGGAAAAGCGGCCAAACTTGTGCGCGGGTTAGCGGAACGCGGCGATGCCATGTGCCGTGAGATCTTCCGCGTGCAAGCCCACGCGCTCGGACTCTTTTTCGACGAGATGGTCAATACGTTTGATCCGGATGCGCTTCTCATCGGCGGCGGCGCTCTCGAGACCGGAAAAGACTTTCAAGATTGGTTTATCGCCGAAATTCGTTCCGCCATGCCGAAGCCGCGTGAAGAGCAGGCCGACATTCTCATTCAAATCATGCCGAACGGCGACACCGCCGGCGCGCGCGGCGCGGCGGCGCAAGCCCTGGCGCACGCAAAAGTGCATAACCTCCTATAGACTGAGCCGCCAACGCAATTCGCGTTCGTAATCGGCGAGCGCGGCGTAATCCATTTCTAGAATCGGCCGTTTGTTTTGCAAGACTTGGACGCCGTGATTGCGGCGCGCGGCGGGCGCCTCGCGCGTGAAATCATCGACGAGCAACCGGAAATTGGCGAAGCTCTGCATGCCTTTGCGCTCGTTGAGGCAGGCGTAATCGAATTGCGCGGCGTCGATCCGGTAGCGCTCCCAAGGGTCGCGCAAAATAAGATCCATGTAAAACAAACGGTCGGAATGCGTCGTGGTTTTTTCGATGACGCGTTTTTTTCCGCCGAGATGCAACGGCAATCCGGTGGACATTAAAACGGCCGCGTTCACCACCTGCTGACCGGCGGTCGGGCCTTCCTTGACATGGGTCGTGGTGGTCGTGGTAAACGGAATGGCGGCCGCTCCGATTACCACGAGATGGCCGGGATCGAAGGCCTCGCGGCGCACCATGGCCGTCGCCGGCGGAATCGCGATAAATTCGTCTTCCTTTATTAGGCGACAGGAGAGCCCTGCGATTTTCAGTTCTTGTTGGAGCGCGCGCGCCTCATTTTCCGCCAGATGTTCCGCAAGAATGCCCCACGCCCGTTTAGCAAAAGCGGTTTGATCAAGCACCGGCGTTTTGTGCGCCTTGGCCAATGCTTTGGCGACTTCCATTGTCGGCGGCAACTCAAGGGCGTCTAACGTAACGACAAATGTTGCGGACATGTTTATTTTTTGATGAGCGGCGGCTGTAAGCCGTCGGCCGGAATTTGAAGAGCCTGCAAAAGAGTGGGCGTGATCTGCGCGGGCGAGACCCTGCGGCGGTCGGTGTACGGCGTTAATCCATCGCCCCATACAAATAACGGCACGGCTTGATCGTCCAGCGTGGGTTGCCCGTGCGTAGTACCCGTTGTTTGTTCGGAAAAAATATAGAGCGGCTTCAACGCGATATAGACGTCTCCCGAGCGGCCGGGATCGATGGAGCGGCGCAACGCTTCGGAGGCATGACCCGACAAAATATCGTTTTCCGTATACGCGGCTTGCACGCCCTCCCAATGCGACGCTTCATCGCGCAATTGTTCAGCGGCCTGCGTTCGCGTCAATCCTTTCGCGCGCGCGGCCGCGTCATCGACATAAACAAAAGGGGGCGCGATCGCTTTCACCAAACCGAAACCAAAACGCCATGCGAGCGGAAACCGCACGCGCCCCGCAGGCAATCCTTTTTTCACGGATATTTCCGGCACGGGCGTTACGCCGTGATCGGCGGTCACCGCCCACAGCATGCGCGCGCGCGGCACGCGCGCGGACAACAAATCGAGTAATGCGCTGATGTCGCGATCGACCCGCACCAACGCCATGCGCGTCTCCGGCGCATCCGGACCGTGCGCGTGTCCGACGTAATCGAGTTCGGAAAAACTGATCGCCAACACATCGGGCGCATCGGAAGGATTGGCGCCGAGATGTTCGCCGTCGATCAACGCGATCGCCATGGCCGTGATCGCGGCATCGACGCCATCGTCGCCTTTGCCGATATAGGGAAATGTCTTTTGTGCGGTGGCCAGCCAGGGTGGATCATTTTCGAATGCGCGGAAGCGGCGCGTTTTTTCATCCCACCAAAATGCATTGTCTTGGTCCGGACCGCCGAGTAACAGCGACGCGCGCGCTTTGTGGGAAACGCCGAAGATCCGGCCGTGCGGATACGCCGCGTGAAACCGTTCCGCGAAAGAGCGTCCTTTGAACCAACGCAACGCCGTGCGGCCGTTGGGGCTCGGCGCAAGATCGGCACAAGTCACCGTTCGGCTGGAAGCGCGGTCGTACCAGTCGTTACCGACGATTCCATTTTCCGATGGATAGGTTCCCGAACCGATCAACGCATGTCCCGGTCCGGTTTTTGTCGCCCCATAATCGTACGCCGCGCTCGAAAAATAAACCCCTTCGCGCTCTAAGCGATGAAATCCGCCCGTCGATAGATCCGCGTCAAATCGCGCGATGTAATCCGCCCGCATCTGATCGACCACCACAATAACCACCAACCGCGGCGGTTGTGCGGCGACCGGATGAACCCAAAAAAAAACAGAACATGCAAAAGGTATAAACCAACGACGCATGGAACATCTTAACATCCGACGTCCAAGCGTTTTTTATTATCCCGCTATTGAGCGGAGGCGTCGGGTTGGGCGGGGACGGGA
>Ga0206950_1092_pt1 | contig 21206 bp, 21 predicted proteins | sample Alteio_BWOrgHeat_41_FD_152954 | JGI IMG/M metagenome (GOLD analysis project Ga0206950, IMG submission 152954) | Enriched cells from forest soil in Barre Woods Harvard Forest LTER site, Petersham, Massachusetts, United States -... | ecosystem: Environmental > Terrestrial > Soil > Temperate forest >... | reverse complement strand
ATGATTTAGGCCAGCCAGCCTTGGTTAAAAATGCCATCCAGACAAAGGTCCCTGGGTTTACCGCTGTATGCCCTGGCCCGAACCTGGCTTACTTTTCTAAGATTGTGACTTTAAAAGAAATGGTCGACCATATTTATGGCCGCATCAATTTGCTTAATGACACCCCACGCCCGAATATGTTCATCAAGGAATTAGGCATGTACGTGGATTATCTTAAAAAAGATATCACCAAATCGTTAGAAACGATGAATGAGCAGAAGATCAAATATTTTACGGAATTTAAGAATAATCTACTGGATGGGATCGAATATTACCGCAAGCTTTTCCCGCAAATGACGGAAGAATCCTTGGAATACCGCACTAAAACGCTTAATGAGTTGGAAAATTGCCATCAACGGCTGATGGCTTTAGTGGAAGAATTCGCGCCGGCGTTTACGGCATCTATCCCTGCTTTAGTGTAAAAAAGGTGACAGGTACATTTTTCATAAAAATTTAAAGAAAAATGTACCTGTCACCTTTTTTACGAATAAATCTCTCCGCCTTTTTCCTTAAATTCCTGTGACTTTTCTTCCATACCACGTTCGGCATATTCGCGCACATCTTGGGTGATTTTCATGGAGCAGAAGTTTGGGCCGCACATCGAACAAAAGTGTGCTAACTTGGCCCCTTCGGCAGGCAGGGTCTCGTCGTGAAAACTTTCAGCGGTTTCAGGATCAAGGCTTAGGTGAAATTGGTCTTTCCAGCGGAATTCAAAACGGGCTTTAGAAAGGGCATCATCCCAGGCTTTGACACCCGGATGGCCCTTAGCCAAGTCCGCGGCATGGGCCGCGATCTTATAGGCCATGATACCATCTTTAACGTCCTTTTTATTAGGCAGGCCTAAATGCTCCTTAGGCGTTACATAGCAAAGCATCGCCGTGCCAAACCAGCCTATCATGGCCGCCCCTATGGCTGAGGTGATATGGTCATAGCCAGGGGCGACGTCTGTGGTCAAAGGCCCTAAGGTGTAAAACGGCGCCTCATGGCAGATGCTTAACTGTTTGTCCATATTTTCTTTGATCAAATGCATCGGCACATGGCCAGGACCTTCAATCATCACCTGCACATCGTGTTTCCAAGCGATCTTGGTCAATTCCCCTAAAGTCTCAAGCTCTCCAAATTGTGCCGCGTCATTAGCGTCCGCAATACTGCCTGGGCGAAGGCCGTCGCCTAAGGAGAAGCTGACATCATAGGCTTTCATAATTTCACAGATTTCTTCAAAATGCGTATATAGGAAATTCTCCTGATGATGCGATAAGCACCATTTAGCCAGGATAGAACCACCGCGCGAAACAATGCCTGTCAGGCGTTTGGCCGTCAGCGGGATGTAGCGCAGCAAGACCCCGGCATGGATGGTAAAATAATCCACCCCCTGCTCGGCTTGTTCAATGAGGGTGTCGCGGTAAATTTCCCAGGTCAAATCTTCGGCTTTGCCATTGACCTTTTCTAAGGCCTGATAGATAGGCACTGTGCCAATGGGAACAGGCGAATTGCGTAAAATCCATTCACGCGTTTCATGGATGTTCTTCCCCGTCGATAGGTCCATCACCGTGTCCCCGCCCCAACGGATCGACCAGGCCATTTTTTCCACTTCTTCGGCAATTGAGGACGATACCGCGGAATTACCAATATTGGCATTGATCTTAACTAAAAAATTGCGGCCAATGATCATGGGCTCAATTTCAGGATGATTGATATTTGAGGGGATGATGGCCCGTCCGCGCGCCACTTCATCGCGGACAAATTCAGGCTTGCAATTTTCACGGATGGCAATGAATTCCATTTCCGGTGTGATAATGCCCTGCCTGGCATAATGCATCTGGGTCACGTTGCAGCCGGATTTAGAGCGCAAGGGCTTGCGTAGCCCAGGAAAACGGATAGGAGCCAAATCCAGGTCATTGTCCCGTTGTTTACGGTAGTGCGAACTGGGGCCGTTCAAATATTCAACGTCACCACGCTCTAAAATCCATTTTAAACGAAGACCTGGCAGGCCTTGGGTGATGTCAACACGCACCGACGGATCAGTGTACGGGCCTGACGTATCATAAAGCCTGACCGGTTCATTCGGCGTTACATTACCCTTATAGTCCTTGGTATCAGAAAGCTCAATTTCACGAAAGGGCACTTGAATGTCCGGACGGGTTAGGCCGGGGGAATAAACTTTTTTCGATCCGGATAATGGCTCATAAGATAAAAGGTTGGCATCAGGCAACTGTTCGGATTTTAAGGCATTTAATGTTTGGGGGGTCATAAAGGCGTCCTAAATTATCTTTCTTAAGATCCTTCGCCAGTTGGCTCAGGATGACTCCGACGTTACGTCGGAGTCAACTAAATGAAGTACCGCATCCGCAGCTGGATTTGGCTTTGGGGTTTTTGTATTTGAAACCTGATTCTTTCAACGTGTCCACATAATCAATCTCAATACCCTGGACAAATTCTACACTTTCCTGGTTGACGATGATAGGGACACCATTGTGCAGAAATGCAATATCATTGTCATAAGGGTTTTTCTGGAATTTCATTTCATAGGAAAGCCCCGCACAGCCACCGGTGACAACGCCAAAACGCAAGGCAAAGCCCTGTTTGCCTTCTTTTAGCATCATGGACTGGATCTTGGCCGCAGCGGCATCGGTTAAAGTTACAACAGGATGTTGAGTGTGTTGTTCCATACAATTTGAATATAGCATAATTGACTTTTTTAATCAATCTTTACAAAAGGCCCTGCACCACGTTGGGTGCAGGGTTTATAAACCCGCCAGTGCCCGCATTTGTTTTTGCTGAAGATCACTCATGGGGCCGATGATGGCGAGTTTAAGTCGTTGGGGGTTTAAAATGTCACGGGCCACGCGCTTAATGTCCGCGGGGGTCACGGCTTTAATTCTTTTAATCACATCAGCCATGCTTTTGACCTGGTCATTGCTGATGACCCCACCACCAATCCAAAGCATTTGGTCCAAGGTGTCTTCCAGACCTAATAAAGATTGCCCCATATAATATTCCTGCGCACGCTTGAACTCATCTGCTTTCACGAGAGAAGCTGCTATCTTGGAGAGGACTTTAAGGATTAACCCAAAGGCATCCACAATTTTAGCATTGTCCACCCCCGCGCGGACCATAAAAACACCCGTATCATTCAAGCTTTTCATGCCGCTGTTAACGGAATAGGCAAGCCCCCGCTTTTCACGCACTTCATTAAATAAACGGCTGGACATATTGCCGCCCAATATAATGCTCAATAAAGCCAAGACATAATAATCTTTATGATTGGTTTGATACGCCAGATACCCCAAGGCTAAATGCATTTGCTCTGTTGATTTTGTGAATAAGTGGACTGAAGGTTTGTCTTGTCGCAGATGCGCGGGCAGATAGTAAGAAGATGCCGGGCCGCTTAACTTCCCTAATTTCGCGCGGACCAAATCAACCAATTCTTCATGCCTCATCGCACCACAGGCAGAAATCACCGTGTTGGCTGGGGCATAATGGTTTTCCTTAAAACTTTTCAATTGTGCGATCGACATCTGGCCGACGGACTGAGAAGTACCGGCCAGGCTTTGGCCCAAAGGATGGTCCGGCCATAAAAGCTCTTCGAGCAACTCTCCCACATAATACTGAGGCAGGTCATGGTACATTTTAATCTCTTCTAAAATAACAGCCCGTTCCTTTTCTAAATCCTTCGGCGTTAAATTGGGGAAAAAACTGATATCGGCCAGTATATCAAAGGTCTTTTTCAGATGAGACGTCGGCACCTTGGCGTAATAACAGGTTTCTTCTTCGGCGGTAAATGCGTTGAGATTCCCTCCAACACCCTCGATGAGTTGTTTGACCTCATCACAGGAGTAGTGAGCGCTACCCTTAAAGGCCATATGTTCTATAAAGTGTGCCACCCCTTTATTCGCCCTGCTTTCATAACGACCTCCGGCCGCCACCCAAACGCCGATGGCAGCGCTTTCACGGTCTTTTAACTCTTGGGTGACGATACGGATTTTATTGGGAAGTTGAGTTACGCGGCGCATTTTGATGTTCTTTCAGAGATTGCTTCGCCCTTCGGGCTCGCAATGACATGACTAAAGAATGGACATAGCTGGAAATTTTGCCAACAAGATCCTTGTGTCCCTTATACTCTTCAATTTTTTTGACAATAGCACTGCCAACAATAACACCGTCTGCAGCAGTGCCGATGTCCCTAACCTGCCGCGGCGTTGAAATACCAAAGCCCGCGCACACTGGTTTTTGGGTGAACTTCTTGATATGCTTGATTTGTTTAACCACCGATTGGGCAAGGGCTTTTTGAGTGCCTGTGATTCCGATCAATGACACATAATAAACAAAACCGGTGGCAGCCTTGGTGTTGGAGAGGATTCGATCATCCTTGGTCGTGGGGGCTACAAAAAAAATGGTCGCTATATCATTTTTTATGGCCAATTGGCGTAAATGAAGGGCTTCTTCCGGAGGTAGATCAGGGATAATCAAACCATCAACCCCTGCCTCAACGCAGGAGGCGATAAACTTACTCTCTCCAAAACGTAAGATGGGATTGTATGAGCTCATTAAGGCAAGCGGTATGGATGTCCGACGGCGGATGCGCTTGACTGTCTCTAGAATTTTCTTGACCGAAGCTCCCTTTTTTAAAGCGCGGTGATAGGAGGCTTGAATGGTTGGGCCATCGGCCAAGGGGTCGGAAAAGGGGATGCCTAATTCAATGATATCAACGCCTGACTTTTCAAAAGCCATGACCAAATCTTCGGTGGTTTTAAGGTCAGGATCACCGGCGGTGATGAAGGCGATGAATGCTTTCTTTTGTTGGACTTTGAGGGTTTGGAATTTATTTTGGATGCGGTTCACTGTTTTTTGAACTCCCCCTGTTTAACCCCGAGCTATACTATTGCAAATTCGATAGCCTGCATGCCGCAGAGAGCGGCAGGCCTCTTTATAAAAAAGAGGGGGAAAAAATTAAATAAATTGGGATATCTGGTTCATGTCCTTGTCCCCTCTCCCGGAGAGGCAGACGATGACGGTTGATGTTTTTTTGACACGACGGGCTAGTTTTTGTAAATACGCGATGGCATGCGATGTTTCCAAGGCCGGGATGATGCCTTCCAGGCGGGACAAAAGCTTAAGGCCTTCGATGGCTTCCTTGTCCGTGATGGTGACATATTGCGCGCGTCCACTCTCTTGATAATAAGCATGTTCCGGTCCGACACCCGGATAATCCAATCCCGCGGCAATGGAATGGGCCACTTGTATTTGACCATCAGCGTCTTGCAATAACTTACTCTTACTGCCATGCAAAACACCTTTTGTGCCTTGAGTCAAGGTCGCGGAATGCTGATGGGTATGCACCCCGTGGCCGGCGGCTTCCACACCGATCATCTTGACGGATTGATCCGCGTAAAACGCATGAAACAAACCCATGGCATTGCTGCCACCACCTACACAGGCTAATAGAAAGTCCGGTAATTTTTTCTCTTTGGCTAAGAATTGACGCCGGGCTTCTACGCCAATCACTGACTGAAAATCCCGCACCATGGCCGGATAAGGATGAAACCCCGCCACAGAACCGATGATATAAAAAGTGTCCTCCACATTGGTGACCCAGTCGCGCACCGCTTCGTTCATGGCATCCTTGAGTGTCTTTGAACCGCTTTCAACAGGAACAACTTGAGCACCCATTAATTTCATGCGGACCACATTAAGCGATTGGCGTTTGACATCTTCAGCACCCATGTAAACAACGCACTTGAGGCCGAATAACGCCGCGGCGGTCGCGGTGGCCACGCCATGCTGGCCGGCACCGGTCTCAGCGATGATGCGGGTCTTGCCCATGCGCCGGGCCACTAAGATTTGCCCCAAGGTATTATTGATTTTATGCGCACCGGTATGCAAAAGGTCTTCACGTTTTAAATACACCTTAAGGGTCTTTAGATGGGCGCTTAGGCGTCGGGCAAAATATAAATTGGTAGGTCTTCCAGCGTATTCTTTAAGGTAGAATTCAAATTCCTTTTTAAAGGCCTTGTCTTTTTTAATAGCGCGGTACTGAATTTCTAATTGAGCTAAGACCGCCATCAGGGTCTCGGGGGCAAAACGACCGCCAAAGGAGCCGTAGTAGCCTTGTTTATTTGGTAAAAGAGATTGCTTCGTCATTTCTCATATCCCGTCATGGTCATCACTGAATTAAGGATGCCAATGGTACCAGTGATGCGCAGCGGCCATTTGTGCTCGGAGGCGTCAAACCAGATTTTGTACCTGGCAGGTTGGCTTTGCATATAATAACTATCATAAGATTTATCAGCAATTTTAAGCACTGTGCGATCAACTAATTTGATCTTTAGATCTTTGGTAGGCAGGGTCATATCGAGGGTATCACCTAATTTAAATGAACCATCCCGCCGGTAGCGATAAATAAAACCATAAATATTGTCCACTTCACCTGACTTGTTAATGATCTCACGGGTGACGCGATTGCCTTCCGTCTTGGTGATGATGATCTGGGATTTGGAAGGCAGATATTCTTCCAGGGTTTTCCCGCGTCCGAAAACATTTAAACTAAAACTGCGTTCGACAAACAGGGGCTTGTACGTTTCAGGGTCCACATAAATGTCTTCTTCATCGGAAAAATTGGCACCGTTCGCTTTAAACACGATCAAAACGGTTTTGTGGCCTTTATAATCCTTGGGTCCCACCATGGTCAATCGGGCCTCACCATCAAAACCCATTTGGCGGATAGAATAATAGATGGTTTCAGCGTGCAGTTGGGTTGGAAGAAAGCAACAGATAAAAAATAGCATAGCCATTGTCATCCTGACCCTGAACGAAGTGAAGGGGAAGGATCTCATCCCAGCAGAGATTCTTCGCCCTTCGGGCTCAGAATGACGCTTAATGTTTGCTCTATTGAACATCATAATCCTTAATAAATTGTTCTAAAACCCTGGCTCCATCATGCAGAGTTTTTATTTGGGCGTATTCGTCATTCGCGTGAATGACGCCATGACTGCCCCAGCCTGTTGAAAAAGCCGGGATGCCGTAATCCTGGAAAAAAGTAATTACTGTCGCCCCTTGACTTCCTTTTAAATTGGCTTTAAATCCCATCTTGCGGCAAGTATCCACATAGGTTTTCACAAAAGGATGTTTAGGATCAATCCCATAGGGCTTTTGGCTATCATCAATGATCACTTTGAAATCCTTGGTTTCTTGGGCGATGATGCTTTTGATTTCTTTTAAAACACTTTCAGCCTTCATGCCCGGCATAAAGCGGATATCCAGGGCAAACTCACAAAAATCCGCCACCATATTCACCTTATCACCCCCGCGGATGGTGCCGATATTCTTCGTAGGCGGGACAAGCAAAGGATGCTTTTTAAATTTAAACTGGTGCTTCTTTAAACGGATGATCACGCGTGCGGCGATTTCAATGGCATTGACCCCCAGCCAGTTATAAGCCCCATGCGCTTTCTTCCCGAAAATCTGCACCCGGCTATGGAAAAGCCCTTTTTGCGCGATGATGGCATCAAATTCTTCGGAGTCTGTGATCAAGGCTGCCTTGGGGTGCAAAATGCCTTTTTTTAATAAAGGGATAACACCTAATTTACTGCCAGTTTCCTCATCAGCAGTGGCGGCAAAAACAATGTCCCGTTGAAGCCGCACGCCATCTTCGACCAAAGAATGCAAGGCTTCCATCCCTACCGCGCAGTTTCCCTTATCGTCACTGGCTCCCCTGCCGTAAATACGGCCTTGATGGATCGTGGCCCCCAAGGGATCAAATTTCCAGCCATCACCAAAAGGTACAGTATCGTAATGCGGCGTGATTAAGAGAGCCTCACGGGCGGCCTTGGCGCGCGGCCAGGTGCCTTTGAGGGTGGCCACCACATTGGGGCGGTTTTTGGCAAAGGAGCATATTTTAATATCTAAACCAAGGGCCTTTAAATCACGGGCCACATAATCCGCCACTTCTACTTCATTCCCCGGCGGGTTGGCGGAATTGATTTGCAAGAGTTTAGTAAGGATTGTAATCAAACGCTCTTTATTGACCATTATCCGAGTATACCTTTCGCTTTTTCTTCGCCTTCAATCCGCTTAAAATCATCATAATCCACAAAAACAATTTGAGGGCGTTCATGGCTGATTTTAAGCATTTTGGGCATATGGTCCCTGATATTTTGAAAGGCGATGTATTTAATTTCTGTCTTACACTCCGGGCAATGCAAGGAATCTATTTTTAAATCCAAACTTTTGCAATTGGCACAAGAACCAGACAAGGCCCCATAGGTCATGAGATGAACCTTGACTTCATCAAGGTAAAATTTCTTATAAATTCGGATAAAACGTTCCGGCATGTCGGGTATTATAACATCAAAGGGCTGCGTCTGCCTATTTTTGATAAAATTTGCTGAAAATTACGTTCACTGGATATAAGATAATATTCTTTCATGTTCCAAAGAGGTTCACGGTTAAACAGATCAACTTCAAGTTTGTCTAATACCTTCCCGTCAGAAACGCGCCGCAAAGCAAAACCTGCCCGCCGGATAATAGGCCAACACCCCGCAAAATCCCATAAATGGCATTTTAAAAAACTGCCTACCCCACGGCCAATTGCCGGCCAGCAAAGATTGACCACAGCACAGGCATTGATCATGATATTAAAATCTTTGTCTATCCAATAAAACTTATTAAAAAAACTGTCATTACAGAAGAATATGGAACGCGCTGAGAGCTCTTCATCGAGCGGAACAATCCTGGTTTTAGTTGCGTTAGGCCCAAAAGCATCCTGGACAAAATATGCATCAGTACCATCGCAATAAAAAAGCTCCCTAAGCATGGGGAAATACACGACACCAAGCCATGGCTTTAAATCCTTGATCAACCCAAGCGAAATCCCAAATAAAGGCATGCGATTGGCATATAGGCGCGTTCCGTCGATAGGATCCAGGGCCCAAATAAATGGTGTTTTATCTAATAAGCCCTGATCCATATACTGCACAATCGCCTGTTCTTCCTCATCAATGAGAATATGCCCAGGACTTTGTAAAAAACTTTTAAGTCTTTCACGCGCCAACTTTGAGATCGCCTTGTCTGCAAGTGTAATGATGGAATGGTCTTTCTTAAGGCCAGGATCACTCTTGCTGATCAAATCCAAAGCAATGCCCCCTGCTTCATGGGCAAAAGACAAGATGCAATCTAAATAAATGTCGGATGAAATCATCATTATTGTGGATAAAATAAGGCCATGCTGTTGGTAAATCCGTGCAGGAAATTAATACCGCCGACCGGTCCGATTTCACCCGCGCAAAAGAACCCTGCGGCTGGCACGGGGCCAAGGTGATGCTGGATGATCTTGATATCATGGTCATGCTCTTTAAATAAATTAATCCCGCGGCCGTTGCAAGAAAAAACTAAAGCCCCGTGGGCAACAGTATCTTGTTTTTTAGTTTTATATTGCTTTAACAATTCATGCAAATCCTCATTAGCGGTCTTGGCATCACGCAGATGGAACTGAATGGTCTGCCCCACCCGCATATGATCACCCACGGCACCGGCACCGCTTTGAGGGTCCAGGCCCATGACGCCACGGATTAAAAAATCACCCCGCACAAATTTATCCTTATATTCATTCATGGCAATGCCCACAAAAATAGCTTCATGGGCCAGATGGCGGTCATAATCCGTGCCTTTGTTGAGTATATCTTCCAACACTTTATAAAAGGGCTGGCCAGCTAATTCATAAACAATATTGCGCTGGGCCTTGGTGACTATAAAGGTTTCTCCTATGGGGCGGCATCCCTGAGAGACAACGGTTTCAACCCTCAGGTTGCCAGAAAGACAAACGCCCACCAGGCCTTCGTTCATGAGTTCTCCATCCAGGATCAAGACATTCTCTCCAGGGCCGGACGCGGCAGAAGCCAGGCCGCCCACAATGGGCATTCCCGGATACGCTTGATTTAATCCTGCCAAAAAACTATTGCCGTCAAAAGCAAAAGGATCGGCAAATACCACAAAGGATGGTTTTTCATTAGGATAGACTTCAAGGAAATTATACCAATCTTCTTTGACCTTGAGTGTCTCCAGCACTGGCTGGTTTAAAACAAAGGGCGTGATTTTCACTTGAGGCAGACGCATCAGCATCAAGGATGCTGACGGACGACCTTCAATTTCACGCTCGGTACCGATGATGCCGGCACAGGTGCAGCAAATTAAATGGCGTATCTTCCCCTTTGCCTTTAGCGCTTGAAACAATTCCAAAGGGTCATACGGCGGCCAGGGGCATACATACAAAATACCTAAATCAAATTCTCCCGGCACATCCAATAAAAGATCGGAAGTAATTTGAGATAAATGACTTGCTTCTGAAAGGCGATTGATGAATTCCATAAATTGTAATCTATCGGATGCTTATTTTACGCTTGAGCGGATCATGAGAATGGGAATATCTGTGCGGTGACGCAGCAAGTCTGCCACAGAGCCTAAAATCATGTCTTCAATAAACTGATGGCCATGTGTCGCCATGGCGATCAGGTCACAGCCTTCCACGTCGGCAACAGATAAAATGCCTTCCGTAGGTTCCTTGCCCTGCACCAAAATCGCCTTAACGTTAAAACCATCCTGTTTTAGGAGGGCCGTGACCTGGTCCAAATAGGCCTGGTCGCTTTTGATTTCTTGGGAATCAGCCAGATTCAACTGGTCCTGTAAGCGCGCGGCAAAACCATCAGCCACATGCACAAGGACCAATTGGGCCTGGGTCAAGCGCGCGAGCCGGCGGATATGCGTTAAAATTGTTTCATCCGTTGGTGAATTATCTAAAGGGATGATTATCTTTTTGTACATTATTAATTTTTCCACTTAATCGAACACCCCATGGAAGGGGTTTGTTTGCTTGCAATCGGACGGCCGGCGGCCATGTTGTTCATGGCTTCCTTGAGTTCTTCACGGGTGACCGCATTTTCGTCTTTCCAATTATCATCGATGCGGCCATGATAAACCAGGGCTTTATTCTTATCGAATAAATAAATATCCGGCGTGCACTGGGCCCGGAAAGAATCTGCCACTTGCTGGGTCTCATCGACCAAATATGGAAAATCAATGCCCAATTCCTTGACCTTAAGGACCATTTTATCAGGGGCATCGTCAGGAAAATCAGGGTTGATGTTAGGATTGATGGCCACCGTATTGACCCTCATGCCTTTGCCGTATTGGGCCAGGCGTATGACACGGGGCCAAACAGCCAGGGCATAGGGGCAATGATTGCAGGAGAAAACCACCAATAAGCCCCGTTCGCCAAAAAGCCCGGCAGCCTTATAATTTTTACCAAAAGCATCTTTTAATTCAAAATCCGGCATTGGGGTGCCTATAGGGATTTTGATGGATTCTAAAAGGGCCATTTGCTTAACCTCCGCGTATGATGTAAAATAAATCTTTAATGGACAATTATACGACTGAGGTTTTTTATGTCAAGACTACTTATCCAGCAATATGAAATCGGGCCTCTCAATAATTTTCTTTATCTTTTAGGCGACCCTGAAACAAAAGAAATGGCCGTTGTCGACCCTGCCTGGGACGTGGATTTTCTTTGCAAGGAAGCCAAACGTTTAGGTTATAAAATCTCTTCGGTATTTTTGACCCATGCCCACCCTGATCACGTCAATGGCCTGGAAAAACTATTATCCTTGCACCCGGTGCCGGTGTATATTTCTAAATACGAATACCCTCCCCTACGGCCCCGTGCCCAAGGATTGGTGGACGTAACAGCGAAAGATAAATTGTCGGTCGGTAAAATAAATTTTGACATCCTGCATACGCCGGGACATACCCCGGGCTGTCAATGCTTCCTGGCCCAAAATCACCTCATTTGCGGGGACACCCTTTTTATCGACGGGGTCGGACGCTGCGATTTGCCGGGAAGCGATCCAAAAGCAATGTATGAAAGCCTCACACACTCAATCATGAAATTGCCTGATGAAACCGTTGTTTATCCCGGCCACCATTACGGCAACACCCCGACAGACACCATCGGCCATCAAAAACAAACCAACCCTTATTTGCAATGCAAAAGCCTTAATGAATTCCTCGTTGAGCGTATGGGATTGTAAGCATTATTGAAGCGTAAAAGAGCGGATCATTTCATTGACCAGCTGGGCGTCCTGATCGTATTTACTCATCTCCCCTAAAAAGGTCATGATATACGCTTGATTGCGGCTGAGCAACCATGCATTAACCATTTTTAAATGGTCCGGCTTGGGTGCCTCTATGCTCATTAGATGCCCTTCACGCCAACCCCATGTGAGCGGTTTATCTTCAACAATATTAATGCCATTTCCAAACACCGCGGTCATCTGCGTTTTGATTTTGGCTGAGAATGCTGACAAAGTAAAAATGTCACTCGGCACCTGCTGGATGGTCACACTAAAATTTTCCTGCACTGTATCCAAGGATGTGTCCTTAGGACGCAGGAATACCACGGCCACATTGGCCTGCGGATGGATGACCACCTTCCAGGATTTGGGGTATTTGATGGAAAAATTATACTGGCCATCATGATAAACACTAAATTGCGTGTTAAAATACAAAAACCATCCCAGGGCAAGTAATAAAAGAAACCCTGCCCCTGACGCTATAATGATCAGGATTGTTTTTTTAAGGGATGCGTCCATAAAATTGACACTCTACGCGTAAAATCTTTTACCCTGGCTTTTCAGGTCCAAAATATACGCGCAGGGCTTGAAACGTCCGTCTTTGAAATGGCTTTCTAATTTTTCCAAGTCATCGACCAGTTTATCAATGCCAATCGCATCCGCGTAACGCAAAAGTCCGCCTCTAAAAGGCGGGAAGCCTGTCCCCATGATCATGCCGATGTCCACACTGTCAGGACTGTCCACCACCTTCTCCTGTAAAATCATGCCTGCTTCATTGATCATGATATACATCATCCGTTGGATCGCTTCCTGTTCCGGAATGGCAGCACCGGATTTGACAAGGGCCTGGACTTCAGGGTTGACCACACGTTCCTTGCCGTGGATATAAAAACCTTTACCGGATTTTTTACCGAGCAGCTTTTTGGGGAGCACATCGTCAAAGATCTGGGCCGGCTTAAATCGGGGTCCCAACCCGGCCTCTAAAACATGCAGCACCTTGACCCCCACATCCAAACCAACCTCGTCGGACAAGGTAAAAGGACCCATGGGCATGCCGAAATTGGTGGCAAAGCGGTCAATTTCGGTGATAGAACCACCCTCATCTAAAATACGCCCAGCCTCATCGATATACCCCAATAAAATACGGTTCACTAAAAATCCCGGCGCATCTTTGACAATCACCGGTGTCTTGCCTAATTTCTTGGCAAATTCCAGGGTTGAAACCAGCGTCTGCTGGGACGTGAATTCAGTGGTGATGATTTCAATCAAGGGCATGCGGTGCACAGGGTTAAAAAAATGAAAACCAATCACCCTCGAGGGGTCCTTGGAGGCACGGGCCATTTCCGTCACTGATAAGGACGAAGTATTGGAAGCTAAGATGGCGCTTGAAGATAAAACCTGGCTCACCTCAGCAAAAACTTTCTTTTTTATGTCCATGTTCTCAACCACGGCCTCAATGGCAATGTCCGCGTCAGCAAAACCGCTGTAATCCACAGTCCCTGAGATCATCGCCATTTTAGCCGCCACCTCATAGGCCTTTACTCTTTTTCTTTTCATGGCCTGGGCATAGACGTCATAGGCTGCTTTTAGCCCTTTGGCAATGGCATCCTGATTGATATCTTTAAGCCTGGCCCATACGCCGCGGTCACTGAATAATTGGGCAATCCCGCCACCCATGATCCCTGCCCCGATCACAGCACCCTTGGCAATGGGCATGGGCTTGACATTTTCAGCTCCGGGAATAGTTAATTTTTTATACTTCTCCGATAAATAAAACACCTTCACCAAATTTTTGGATATCGAGGTAATGGCAAGCTCTGCAAAAGCACTGGACTCTATGTCCAAGGCCTGCTCGCGCGGTAAATAAAGGGTCTTTTGTATAACAGCCACTGCTTTTAGGGGGGATGGATAAAAACCTTTGGTGGCTTTTTGGATAGACTTGATTGTTTCTTTATACACCACCATCTGACCTAAAGGATTTTTTTCTAAGAATGCCGGAAATCCTTTAAAAGTCACTGGCTTGAATATACGTTTCTTGGGTTCAACAGCAATTTCCTCAATGAATTCCCGCACACGATCAGCTAAATCGACCGACGGATAAAGACGATCAGCCAAACCGCATTTAAATGCCGCTAACGACGTGATGGGGCTGGCGGACACAATCATTTTTAATCCTTGTTGAAGCCCAAGCAGGCGCGGCAGCCGATAAGTGCCGCCGAAACCCGGCACAAAACCTAAATTGACTTCCGGCAGGCCAATGCGGATCCTGTCATTAAAAGTCATCACCCTATACCGGCAAGCCAGGGCCAGCTCACAGCCGCCGCCTAAAGCCACTCCGTCGATCACCGCCACCGTGGGGAAGCCCAAATCTTCTATCTTATCCATGACCCTCTGACCTGCCTGGGCCTTGGCCTTACCATCATTGACTTCAATGATATTCTCAATTTCCTTGATATCAGCGCCGGCGATGAAAATATCCTTTTTGGCGCTTTGGATGATCAGCGCTTTAAGGCTTTTATTTTTAAGATCATCGAGGATTTTATCCAGGGTCGAAAGTGTGGCGGAATTTAAGACATTGACTTTGGAATCCGGCTGGTCAAAGGTGATGGTGCCGATATTGGCTTCTTCTTTATAAAAAACGGACATAAATACCCTCCCATTCGACAACGTTAGGTACGTTCCTCTGGGTTGCTTTCATATTCAACCCTCTATTGCTTGGCAACCTGCATGGGGACACGTAGCCTTCGGCAACATGTCCCCGGGTTGGCCACGGTTATCTTTCTAATACTACTGCTGCCCCTTGGCCACCACCGATACACAATGAGACCACCCCGGTATTGAGATTATTCCGGTTTAAATGTTTGAGCATGGTCAGGATCAATCTGGCACCAGTGGTCCCCACCGGATGGCCCAAGGCAATGGCCCCGCCGTGCACATTTAATTTCGCGGGGTCAATGGCCCCGGTAAATCCTTCGTACCCGAAATCTTTGGCGAATTTCTCCGAGGCCAAGGCGCGTTCGCAAGCCAAGACCTGGGCGGCAAAGGCCTCGTTGATCTCAACGGCCTGCATATCGGATAATTTCATGCCGGCCTTCTTTAAGGCCATCGGTATGGCATGCGCCGGGCCAATGCCCATGCGTTTGGGTTCAACCCCGGCAAAGGCAAAACTACGGACAAACCCAAGCGGTTTCATACCGAGTGCCTTGGCGCGTGATTCACTGACCACTAAAATGGCACATGCCCCGTCAGTGATCTGGCTGGAGTTGCCTGCGGTCACGGTACCGGTACCTCTTTCAAAAAAAGGCTTTAATTTAGCCAAAGCTTCTATGGTTTGACCTTCTCGAGGGCCATTGTCATCCACCACCGCTTCTTTATATTTGGGTCCCGGGATCACAGGGACAATTTCTTCCCTTAAAAGCGCCCGCGCAGCGATCGCCTTCTGATGGCTGGCCAAAGCAAATTCATCCTGCTCCCGCCGGGTGATGCCAAATTCTTTAACTAAGACCTCTGCTGTCTGCCCCATGTTAAGGCCGCAAACAGGATCAGTCAGGCCTAACTGCAAACCGATTTTAGGCACTAAAAAATGATGCGGCCGGATTTTAGCAAAGCCCTGCAATCTGGCGGGCATCGTTTTGGCGCGCGAAATTTCCGTTAAAATTTCCTGGTACTCTTTGGAGAAAAAAAACGGGATATTGCTCATGGACTCTGTACCACCCGTCAAATAACAAGACCCTTCCCCGGCCCTGATTTTGATAGCGGCCTGGGCCACGGCTTCAATCCCAGAAGCGCAATTGCGATGCACGGTAAAAGCAGGGGTAGTTTTAGGGACACCGGCAAGAAGCGCAATAACACGTGCTATATTGGCCGCGTCCGCCGGTTGGCCGACACATCCAAAAATCACTTCATCAATCAGCTTGACATCCAGCCCCATGCGTTCAATCAACTCACGCGCGGCCATACGCCCCAATTCCTGGGCGCTTAAATAATTAAAATTCGCCCCCATTTTTGAAAACGGGGTGCGTATACCATCGACGATTGCTATTCTTTCCATGTGCGTCCTTTCTATACCTTCGGCCTTATGTCCAATATCCGCTTCTCTTTATTCGCTGTTTCCAATTCCAGGCGCTTGACCATTTCATCCAAAGGGATAAATTTAATCTCATTAGGGGAGACTTCCGTGGCCCCGGTCAGTTTATCCTTGATCAGTTGGGAAAGGGCACTTTGATTGGCCCCTGCTTGCGGCGTTACATACACCACCATTTCATCGACTTCAAAAGGGTCGTTCTTATGTTTACGGATTTCCAGCTGCCACTCATCCACTTGAGGGATATCATTGAGGACTTCGGCAAAATGGCTAAAATTGACCAAGGTCCCCTTGACCTTGGAGAGTTGTATGTCTTTGTTATCGGACAAACGCGAAATATCCGAGGACAATCGGAGGGTCAAGCGCTTGCAATAAGGGCAAGGCCCATAACTGATACCCCCCTTAACAAAATCCCCGGTGCGGTAGCGCAACATCACACTGGTCCGTGAATCCAGGCTGGTATAAACCAATTCACCATCTTCCCCGTCATTCCTGACCTCACCGGTGGCTGGGTCAATGATCTCAAATATTTCTTTGTCAGGATAAAGATGATAGCCGCTGGAGAGATGATTGTCTGCCGGGCATTCAGCCCAGGCAGTGCGCGCCTCGGTAAACCCATAGGTACCGAAAATACTAACATGCGCTGCTCCCTGGGCACGTAACATGTCCGATAATTTTTGTTTATACGCCGGTGTGACCCGGGCCGCGCCCAGCACGATTTTCTTCAAAAAAGAAAGATCATGCCCTTTTTCCTGGGCGAAACGCACCAGATGATAGATGTAGCTTGGCACACCCAAGACAGCCGAGGGCTTGATCCTTAAAAGAGCGGTTAAATTGCCTTCGGTCCCCATGACCTTTCCACCCCCGGTGGAAAGCGCAAAAACATTGGCCTCAATGGCACCAAAAAAAGTCTGCCAAAAGGCCAGATGCGGGGCAAAGGGAAAAAGATTCATGATCCGATCATCATCCTTGATGTCAAAAAGATCGACCATCCGGGCACCGGAAATATTTAAATTATCCAAGTCATAACGGCTGTACATAAAAGGCACCGGCGCATTGGTCGTGCCGGTCGTGAATGTCATGAATACCGGGCGGTATTCACGGGCTAAATCATCTTCAATACGGCTGCCTCGCAAAAAGGATTTGGCCGCCAGCCGCAACAAGCGTGATTTTGGCCAATGCCGGCCGATTTTTTCCTTGTCAGGCTGCAGGATGAAATCTTTAAATTTTTGCGGATTGTCCTTACCTATCAGATCAACCTTGCTAATCAAAGGGATACGCTTTAAATCTTCCTTGGCGCGGATATCCTTAGGGTTGATTTTTTTCTCATCAAAAAGCTTGTTGTAATAAGGGCTGAATGGATAAACGTGGGTGTTGATAAAAGCATGCAGGCGATGATTCTGTAAATCCTTGATCTGGCTATAAGTTAAAGATGTAATGCATTTCCATGAGTTCATTCTTTACAGTTTAATATATCCCTGGTCCAGCCGCCAGTGAAATCGAATAAAAAAAGGTAAGGACAGGCACTGGTTTCTTAAAGAAACAAGTGCCTGTCCTTACCTTTGTAATCAATACTCTCTTGAAGGAGAATTATTGAGCCGCAGGAGCTGCAGGAGCTGCAGAATTATCAGCATTCATCGCTGCACCGGCATCACTGTTCATCATGGCGCTGTTGTCTGTCGGGTTTGCATCTTGGGCCTTCACTGTGCCTTGGGCCAAGAATAAACCGACTGCACCAAACACTAAAGCAGCTGCTAGCACTAATTTCTTGTTCATGACTTCTCCTCCTTGATTTTGATAAGAATTACGTCCTTACCGTTGTTGATAGTGTGTAAAAATTTTTACACATCCGCTAAAACCTAAAACCCGTTAATCATTTGTGAAGACACTTGTAAGTGTAGCAAAATCTAAAGATATTTCCATTAAAATTTTCTAATTTTTCTATTTGACCGATAAAGACTTTTGTTTTTCTTCGATGCTTGTGGTCAATTCTTCAAAAGATTTTTCAAAAGAGGCCAATCCATCGACGAGCAATTGATTGCACACCATGCCGATATCTATCCCAGCAAGACGCAATTGCTCCAATTTTTTTTGGGCCTCTGCCACATCACCCGGCATCGCCAACTTTGCAATACCATGATCTAAGACCGCTTCCAATGTTTTATCAGGGACGGTATTGACCGTGTCTTGAGCAATTAACTCAGTGATGTATTTGATATCGCTGTATTGGGCATCCTTGGTGCCCGTTGACGCCCATAGGACACGCTGAAGATTTGCACCTTTAGATTTTAAAGCGTTAAATTCACTACTCCCAAAACTTTTCTGGAATTTATGATAAATGACCTCACCATTGGCCACCGCCGCCATGCCCCTTAAGGATTTTAAGTTCTCATCTAATTTTTTGTCGATGCTGGTATCAATACGGCTGACAAAAACAGAAGCCACCGAACGGACCTGCCGCATATCCCGGCCATTTTTAGCCAAATGATTTAAACCCCTAAGATAGGCCCAGACCACCTCTTGATACTGCTCCGCGGAGAAAATCAGCGTGACATTGACATTTATACCTTGAGCGATCAAACCTTCCACCACACCCAAACCGTTTTTGGTGGCCGGCACCTTGATCATCACATTAGGGCGATTGAGCTTTTGCCACAAACGCATGCCTTCTTTAAGCTGCGACTCCAACTCATTACCTAATTGAGGATTTATTTCCAAACTGACATAACCATCCAGGCCTTGGGTGCTCTCGTAAACGCCACGGAACAGATCTGCCGCGTCCTGCACATCTTTAATGGTCAATTCATCATAAATTTCAAAAGTGGTTTTACCATCTTTAGCCAATTGCTGGATTCTGGCATCGTAATCGCTGCTGTGACTAATCGCTTGTTTAAAAATAGTAGGGTTTGATGTCTGCCCGCGCAACCCTTGATCAATAAGACTTTTAAGTTTCCCGCCGGTGATCATGGAACGGCTGATATTATCAATCCATAAGCTCTGGCCTAATGCGGCTATTTCCTGTAATTTGGTTTTAGTCATATTATCCCTTTTTTCGTTGGATAACTCTTTTAACGGCTTCGACAATATTAACATCCTTAAGTCCATAATGCGCCAATAATTGTGCAGGGCTGCCGCTTTCCCCAAAGGAATCCTTAACGCCTACTATTTCTAAAGGACAGGGATGATGCTGCCCTAACACTTCGGCCACCGCAGAACCCAAACCTCCTGCCATTTGATGCTCTTCAGCCGTGACAATGGCCCCGGTTTCCTTGGCAGCGTTGATGATCGTCTGGACATCAATAGGTTTAATGGTGTGCATATTGACCACCCTTAAATCAATCCCCTCTTGTTTTAACAGGTCCGCCGCTGACAAGCTTTCCGCGACCATGACCCCGCAGGCGATCACCGTGGCATCATTCCCGCCACGCAAAAGATTGGCCTTACCTATCACAAAATCATCTTCTTCTTTGGTGATGATGGGAAGCGGCGCCCTTGAGGTGCGCATATAAAAAGGCCCCAAGGTCTTGGTGATGGCGCGGGTGGCTTTTTTCGCTTCAATATAATCCGCAGGACAGATCACCTTCATATTAGGTAAAACGCGCATGATGGCAAAATCTTCCAGGCATTGCGCGCTGGCCCCATCTTCACCAACGGTGACCCCGCCATGGGAACAAACTATCTTCACATTGCTATTATTATAACAAACATCCAAACGGATCATGTCATAGGCGCGGTTAGTCAGGAACACGGCGAATGAAGTGGCAAAGACGACATAACCCTGGGTGCTCAAGCCCGCGGCCGTCCCTATCACATCCTGCTCCGTGATACCTAAATTAAAAAAACGCTCCGGAAATTCCTTTTTAAAATATTCCGCGCGGGTGGCATCTTCCAAATCGCCGGAAGTGACGATGATGTTAGGATTGACCTTGCCTAAGGCAACCAACTCTTCGCCAAAACCATCTCTGGTGGGGGTGGGTTTCAATTCCATCTTAATTCCTTGATCCTCATCCATGTCATTCCCGCGAAAGCGGGAATCTATAATAGAATTAAAGTTCTTTTAGTGCCGCAGCCAACTGTTCTTTATTCGGCGCCTTGCCATGCCAGGCGCTTTTGCCTTCCATAAAAGATACGCCCTTGCCTTTAATCGTGTTGGCAATGATCACCGTAGGTTTACCCTTCGTGATACTAAATTGATCGAAAGCTTCCTTCAAGGCATCAATACTATGCCCGTCGATTTCAAGGACATTCCAGCCAAAAGCAGCCCACTTGGCAGCCAGCGGCTCCAAGTTTTTAATTTCTTTGGTGGGCCCGTTTTCCTGCACCTTATTACAATCGACGATGGCACAGACTTGGTCCAATTTATAATGCGCCGCGGTCATGGCTGCTTCCCAAACTGAACCTTCTTGGATCTCACCGTCACCCATCACACAATACACCTTAAAATCCTTGCCACGCATCCGCGCACCCAGGGCAATGCCATTGGCAAACGACAAGCCATGACCTAGTGAACCGGTATTAAATTCAACACCCGGGACCTTGGTGTGCACATGCCCTTGCAACCGCGCGCCAAACTTTCTAAATGTCTTTAATTCTTCTTTGGGGAAATAACCGAAATTGGCAAGTGTCACATAAACCACCGGGGAAACATGCCCTTTGGAAACAATCACCCGGTCACGGCCTTCCCAGCGGGGATCATTGGATTTATGGTTGATTTGATAACCGTACAAAGTAAGGAAAATTTCAACAGCAGATAAAGAACCACCCGGATGGCCGGAACCCGCGGCCTCCACGGTCTCCAAAATATCCCGACGGAATATGACGGCTTGCTTTTTGAGGGAATCTATATCAATATTTTTAGGTGACATAAAGTTCCAAAATATTTAAAATTGGTGGGCCTTGCTGGACTCGAACCAGCCACCCTCTGATTAAGAGTCAGATGCTCTACCGGATGAGCTAAAGGCCCG
>Ga0206950_1090_pt1 | contig 21417 bp, 18 predicted proteins | sample Alteio_BWOrgHeat_41_FD_152954 | JGI IMG/M metagenome (GOLD analysis project Ga0206950, IMG submission 152954) | Enriched cells from forest soil in Barre Woods Harvard Forest LTER site, Petersham, Massachusetts, United States -... | ecosystem: Environmental > Terrestrial > Soil > Temperate forest >... | reverse complement strand
TGGAAGTGCTGATTTTCCTGACAGGCAACTACAACTTTTTCAATATCCTGACCATGCTTATATGCCTGCCGCTATTTGACGATGCCGCACTATATACCATTATGCCGCGTCGCCTTATACCATGGCTACAAGGACACATAAAATATGCCGCACCGCATAAAATATTTTCAGTTACTGCAAGCATACTTGCCGCGCTGATTATATTTGTTAGCTGCGGCCAGTTATATGCGACATATAACCGAAGCCGTCTTCCCGCGCCAGTTGCATGGATCAGTGCAGGCATCGATCCGCTGCATATCGTTAATACCTACGGCTTGTTCGCCGTCATGACGACCGCGCGGCCTGAAATTATTATAGAAGGCTCGGATGATGGCGTTCACTGGAAAGAATATGGGTTCAGATACAAACCGGATGATATTCACCGCGCCCCTTCATGGAATATCCCGCACCAGCCGCGGCTCGACTGGCAATTGTGGTTCGCCGCGCTGGGGACGGCGCAGGAGAACCCATGGATGGCGCATTTTCTGGAACAGATTTTAAGAAATTCTCAGCCGGTCATTGACTTGCTTGGGCATAATCCTTTTCCTGAAAAACCGCCTGTTTACATACGCGCCCTGATTTACGATTACACCTATGCCAGCGCTGCAGAAAAGAAGACGGGCGTATGGTGGGACAGAAAGCTCATCGGCGTTTATTTTCCTGAAGCACGCTTAAAATAGCGTTTTGACCATGCGTAAGGTCAGTGTACTTTTATCAGAGTAAAACGTTAGATAGAAATTTCTGCACAAGGAGATACCACTATGATGCGTAATATTATACTTGCCGTTGCCTTCGCCCTGTTTTGCGTCCCGTTTGCCGCACGGGCCGCCGATGCTCCCGCGCCTGCAGCCGCAACACCGGCGGTGGCGCAGGCCTTTTTCGTCAATATCAAGGACGGTGACACGGTCACAAGCCCGGTCAAGATCAAGTTCGGCATTACGGGCATGGAAATCGTGCCTGCAGGGACAATCAAGCCTAACACGGGCCATTATCACCTGCTGATCGATACGGACCTGACCGACGAGCAGAAAAAACTTCCCATACCGAAAGACGACCAGCACCTGCACTTCGGCAAGGGGCAGACGGAAGCGACTATTGACCTCAAGCCCGGCAAACACACATTACAAATCGTCATGGGTGACGGCAACCACATGCTGCACAACCCGCCCGTGATGTCGGACAAGATTACTGTAACGGTAAAATAGGAGGGCCTCATGGCACAGCCTAAAAGCAACGTTTCACTGCCGATTGAAATCACGTCGGATTTTGTTTGTCCCTGGTGTTACCTCGGCGAAGCGCGCCTTGAAAAAGCGCTCAAGCTGGTCGCGCCTGCGGTGACTGTCACACGCAGCTGGCGGCCTTACGAACTCAATCCCGACCAGCCGAAAGAAGGCGTCGACCGTCAGGAATATATGACGCGCAGGTTCGGCGCGGAGAAGGTCAAGGTCATGGAAGCCCGCATGAAAGAGCTGGGCAAAGAAGATGGCCTTGAATTCCGGCAGGAACTTATCAAGCGTTCGCCCAACACGCGTCAGGCGCACCGGCTCAACTGGCTGGCGGAGCAGGAAGGCAAAACAATCGCGCGTTCTGTTTTCAAAGCTTATTTTTCTGACGGCAAGGATATTGGAGACAATGAAGTCCTGGTCGCTTTGGCGGGAGAAGCGGGAATGGACGTAAAAAAAGTCCGCGCTTTTCTATCTTCCGATGAAGGCACAAAGGAAATAGAGCGCCTGGAGAAGGAAGGCCGTGCGCGCGGCATAGAAGGCGTTCCCTTTATCGTCATCGGCAGCGAGGAAATTCGCGGCGCCGAAACTGTGGAAGAAATGACGGCAGCGCTGGAGCGGGCGCTTCAGGAGCTTAAAGCAGCCTAGAAGGAGAACAACATGCAATATCGTAGACTTGGTAGTAGTGACCTCAACGTCTCCGAAATTGCGCTGGGATCATGGCTGACATACGGTGGTGGCGTCGAAAAACCGCGCGCCGTTGAGTGTGTAAAAGCAGCGTTCGATGCAGGTATCAATTTTATCGACACAGCCAACGTTTATGGCCGTGGTGCGGCGGAGACAGTGGTGGGTGAAGCGCTCGCGGGCGTCAAACGCTCATCTTATATTCTGGCGACAAAAGCATTTTTCCCCATGTCTGCAACAGATCAGGGATTATCGCGTGCGCAGATCAGGAAGCAGCTCGATAACTCCCTCGCGCGTCTTAAAACGGATTACGTCGATCTCTACCAGTGCCACCGCTACGATGCGAAGACGCCGCTCGAGGAAACGATGGAAGCGCTGACCGAAGCCGTCAAATCCGGCAAGGTGCACTATATCGGCTTCAGCGAATGGCCGGTTGATAAAATCGAGGAGGCGGCAAAAATTCCGAACGTCGCGAAATTCGTCTCGAGCCAGCCGCAATATTCGCTGCTGTGGCGTGCCCCGGAAGAGAAGGTTATTCCTTATTGTGCGAAACACAATATCTCGCAAATCGTCTGGTCGCCGCTGGCGCAGGGCGTGTTGACGGGTAAATATAAACCCGGCGCAGCCCCGCCTGTTGATTCCCGCGCGGCGAACAGTGATATGAACGGCTTTATGGGCGGCAACCTCATGTCGGATGCCGTGCTCAAAAGCGTGCAGAACCTTCTGCCGATTGCCAAAGACGCCGGTCTGACACTGTCGCAACTCGCCCTCGCCTGGGTCCTGCGCCAGCCGAACGTGGCCTCCGCCATCATCGGTGCGAGCAGGCCGGAACAGGTTAAAGAAAATGCCGGAGCCTCGGGCCATATATTAAGCGCTGATATTCTGGCCCGCATCGACAGTGTGTTGCAGCCGGTATTGCGGGCGGCATAATGGAGGCATCTGTAGACTCAACGCAAGCTCAGGCGGGGCAAGTACAGGCGAGCTATAGCCTCTGGCAGCTCATAGCCTACATGCTCAAGCTGGGCGCGTGCGGATTTGGCGGGCCCGTGGCGCTTGTCGGTTACATGCACCGTGATCTTGTGGAACGGCGTCAATGGATTGGCGAGGCAGATTATAAAGAAGGCCTGACCCTTTCTCAAATGGCGCCCGGGCCGATGGCGGCGCAGCTGGCCATTTATCTCGGCTATGTGCATTACAAGGTGCTGGGCGCAACGCTGTCAGGGCTGGCTTTCGTATTGCCGTCGTTCCTCATGGTGCTGGGCATTGGCTGGGCCTATGTGCATTTTGATGGCTTGCCTTGGATGCAGGCGGTGTTCTATGGCGTCGGCGCGGCGGTTATCGGCATCATTACGCTGAGCGCCAGGAAGCTCACGCAGAAATGTATCGGCAAAGACAAACTCCTGTGGGCTATTTACCTGTTGCTGCTGGCCGTCACGGTCGTCACAAAAAGCGAAGTCGCGCTGCTCTTCATCGCATCCGGAGTTCTCGTGTGGCTATGGCGGTGCCCGCCGCAGGCATGGAAGCGCGGCAAACTCATGTCCGCTGCCGCCGTCATCCCTGTAATGAGCGCCACGCAGAGCGGGACGCTGGTTCAGATGGCTCTCTTCTTTGCCAAAGCAGGAGCCTTTGTTTTCGGCAGCGGGCTTGCCATCGTGCCGTTTCTTTACGGCGGCGTCGTGCATGAACACCACTGGCTGACCGAAAGGCAGTTTGTCGACGCGGTTGCCGTCGCGATGATAACCCCCGGCCCGATTGTCATTACGGTAGGTTTTATCGGCTACCTGATTGCCGGGGTGAAGGGCGCTGTTGTTGCCGCGCTCGCGACATTCCTGCCCTGCTACCTGTTCACCATCATCCCCGCTCCTTATATGAAGAAGTATGGCAAAGTGCCGGCGCTCCTCGCGTTTGTGGATGGCGTGACAGCCGCCGCCGTGGGAGCCATTACGGGATCGGTTATCGTGCTGGCGCAGCGTTCCATTGTCGATGTTCCGACGGCTGTGCTGGCTATTGCCACCTTCGCGCTACTGTGGAAGTTTAAAAACATACCCGAGCCGGTTGTGGTCGCCTGCGCCGCTGTGCTGGGAGTAATTTTTTATCATAGAATTTAGGCTCTTGCGGGAGGCGCGGCGGACGGCGTAATATTAACGCAGTGTAATTTTATTGAACGAGGGGAAGCCTGTAATGCAAAAATCATTCACCGTTTTATCCGCCGCTTTATTATTCTGCTCATGGGCGCTCTGTGCGTCTCCGGCTGCGGCGTCTGCCGTTCCCGGCAAGCCCGCTCCTGATTTCACGACGACGGACATTAATGGCAAAACCGTCAAGCTCTCCGATTACAAGGGGAAGATCGTCGTGCTGGAATGGACCAGCAGCGAATGCCCTTTCGTCAAGAGCCACTATGACAGCGGCGATATGCAGAAGCTGCAGAAACTGGCTGCCGCCCAGGGCGTTGTCTGGCTCTCCGTTGACTCTTCGGCGCCGAAAAATCCGGGCTACATGGATGGCCCGGCTGCCGCAGCATGGATAAAGACTCACAATGCCGCGCCCGCGGACCTGCTGATTGACTCTTCCGGCGCCGTCGGGCATCTGTATGATGCAAAGACAACACCGCATATGTTCGTGATCGACAAGAACGGCAACCTTGCTTACGCAGGCGCTATAGACAGCGTCCCCTCCACAGACCCGAAGGATATCGCCAAGGCCACCAACTACGTTCAGGCGGCGCTGAATGAGCTGCAGGCTGGCAAGCCTGTCACTCTCGCGCAAACCAAATCCTACGGTTGCGGTGTCAAATATGGCGAGTAATCCCGCGAAAAAAGAAGGGGTCCTGAAAACGAAAAAGGCTCCCGCGTTTAAAACAAGCGGGATACCTTCGTCAGCAAAAAGCTTCCTGCATACCGGCAGCGGCACGGCGCGTAAAGAGCGCACCACGAAGGGCTTTAACGTGCCGGAATGGCATGAGGTGCGGCTGGATGCCGACAAGGCGATGTCTCCCGATATCGTCTCGAGCATGACGGATATGTCGGCCATCGGGGAGGGCTCCTTTGATGCGCTGTTTTCGAGCCACAACCTGCAGTGCCTGTATGTACACGAGGTGCCGGCGGCTCTGGCCGAATTCAAACGCGTGCTGAAGCCTGACGGGTTTGCCGTCATAACATGCCCGGATTTGCAATCAGTGTGCGACATGGTCGTGCAGAACAAGCTGACGACGGCTATCTACACTTCCGCCGTGGGGCCGATCACGCCGATTGACCTGCTGTATGGTCATCGCGCTTCCGTGGCGGGCGGTCATAGCCGCATGGCGCATCACTGCGGTTTCACCAAAGATGTGCTCAGCGCTACGTTGATGGCGGCAGGTTTTGCGGCGATAGCGGCCTTGCAGCGCCCGCATCCCTATTACGATTTATGGGTGATTGCCACAAAATCAAAAATAGATAAGGCTGTTCTGGAGCAATTGGTGAAAGAGCACTTCCCGAATTAAAGCAACGCATTACATTATAGAAACAAACTTCATATGAATAGCCGTTGCCAAGCCGATGACAGAAAGACTAGCCTGTTATTCAGGGTGTAGTTTCCATGGATACGCAGAGCGTTATGCCTAAAGAATTCGAGACTCTTAAAAAAGACAGGAACTATCCTGCCGCGCTGGAGCTTATCCTGAAGCTTGTCGAGGAGGGACGCCCTGTCTCGCAGCAATATCTGGCCGAAGCGGCGGCGCTTTACAAGAACATGCGGCGCTTTTCCGAGGCGGCGGACTGGTTCAAACGCGCGATCGAGGCAGGTGAAGACACAAGGCACCTGCATTTCGAGTATTCCGTTTGCCTCATGGAAGCGGGACGCCTGAAGGAAGCTGAGGAAGAGATTAACCGCGTCCTGCAGCACCAGCCCCAGGATTTTGTGTTTAACCACATTTTAGGCGTCGTGCTGAAGAAGCAGGCGCGCTATCCCGAAGCTGTCAAAAAACTTCTCGAGGTTTGCGCGCTCGCGCCGCAAAATCCAGACCCTCCGCGCAACCTCGGCAACGCTTATAACGAGATGGGTAACTACAAGGCCGCCGAGGAGATGTATCAAAAAGCGGCGGCGCTGCAACCAAAGAATGCCGAGAACTGGCGGCTGATCGGCTATACGCGGTTCCTGCAAAAGAAATACGTTGAGGCCGCGGAGAGTTACCGGCAATGCCTGGACATCGATCCGCATCATGACGGCGTTTTTATCGATATGATCGGGACGTATTGCAATCTGCGCCATTTCGACGAAGCGCAGAAGGAAGTGGATGCGCGGCTGGCAAAATTTCCTGATGATGCGCAGACGTATTCCGCCCAGGCCTGGGTGCTCAAGTTTCAGGGGAGAATGCCCGAGGCGATAGTATCTCTGGAGAAGGCGCTGGCGCTAAAGCCCAACCGCGTCAATGATCTCCTCACGATGGCGCGTTTTCTGGAGCCTTCGAACCGCGAGAAAGCCAACGAATACCTGCGCCGCGCCGTCACCGCGAGCAACCGCTCGCTGCGCACCCTGTCGCGCCTCTGCAACAGCCTCAACCGCTCCCGCTATGGCTCCGAAGCCGCGCATATCCAGGAAGGCTATGAGATCGCCTGCGAGATTGTCAGCAAATTTCCGCGCCGCAGCCTCATCACCGAAGCGGATACGCCGCGTGATCTGTTTTTGCGCTGCATCGATTACGAGCGCCTTGATACCCTGCCGGACAGCGCGACACTGATGCGCCACTGGGTTGATGAGGGCCGCATAGAGCCGTTCTGGATTGCGCTCGGGCGCGTGAAGACGTTTCAGGACAGGCTGGATATTGTGGAATACCACCGTGAGTGGGGTACAAAGATTGAAACACAGGTAGCAACCACTCCCATTAAAAGAACACCTGCTCCGGCAAAGAGCAAAATCCGCCTCGGCATCATGTCGAGCGATTTGCGTGACCATCCCGTGAGCTATTTTGCATTGCCGCTGTTCGAAAATTACGACCGCGACCGTTTTGAAGTCTATTGCTATTCCTTCTACGGCGGCAAGGAAGACGCCCTGCAGAAAAAAATAACCAACGATGTGACGGCCTTCCGCTGGTGGCCGCATAAGCAGAACTTTGACGTGGCGCAGGGCATCGCCGACGACCATCTCGATATTTTGTTCGAGCTCGGCGGGCCCACGGACATGAATAAAGTGCAGGTCATGGCTTACAAGCCCGCGCCCGTGCAAGGCAGCTGGCTCGGCTATCCGCATTCGATCGGTTTTTCAGCGATCGATTATATTCTCGTCGACCCGTACCTGAAATCTGAAGACCCGCGCCTGCTCATCGAAAAACCTTTTGAAGTGCTGGAGACGACGCTCAGCCTCGGCCGCATCCGCTTCCATGATAACCCGCCGATAAATCCAGTGATCCCGCAGGACCGCAACAACGGCCTGCTTACTTTTGGCACCATGAACAACCCCAACAAATACACGCCGGAGGTTATCAAGACATGGGCCGAGATCATGACGCAGGTGCCAAAATCGCGTTTCCTGTTCGTGAGGCCGGAGGGCGATGTGCCGTCGTTCCGCCAGAACATGACAAAAGAATTCGCCAGGCATGGCATCACGGAGAACAGGCTGGCTTTTATCGCTATTCGCGGCGCGAACATGCCGCATTATAACGAGATCGATATTTCGCTTGATACGTTCCCCCATGTCGGCGGCACGACCACCTGCGAAACGTTGTGGATGGGCGTGCCCGTGGTGACGCTGGTCGGTCCGGCGTTTTTCGAGCGGGTTAGCTACAGCATCCTGAACAACGCCGGCCTCGGCGATTTATGCGCCTTCACGCGCGAGGGATATATAGGCAAGGCGGTCGCGCTGGCGGCGGATAAAAAGCGCCGCGAAACGCTGCGTGCCGGCATGCGCGCGCAGATCAGGAGCAGACCGCTCGGCCAGACGGAACGGTTTGCGGAGAATTTTTACAAGAAAATAGAAAGTGTGTTGAAATGAAAGCGATGATTTTGGCCGGTGGGCGCGGAACGCGGATTTCCGAGGAGTCGAGTACAAAACCCAAACCGATGATCGAGATCGGCGGCATGCCGATCCTCTGGCACATCATGAAATCTTATGAGACACATGGCATCCGCGAGTTCATCGTCTGCCTGGGATACCGCGGCGACGTCATCAAGCGCTTTTTCACCGATTACCGGCTGTTCAACGCCGACATCACCGTGGAGGTAAAGTCCGGCGGGCGCGTCGTCTTCCATCGCCAGGACGCCGAGGACTGGCGCGTCACGCTCGTGGAAACGGGCGAAGACACGCAGACGGGCGGCCGCGTCAAGCGCGCGGCGCATTATCTCGGCGAAGAGGACACATTCCTGCTCACCTACGGCGATGGCGTGGGCAACATTGATATACGCAAATCAATAGAGTTTCACCGCGCCGAAGGGCGGCTGGCCACCGTCACCGCCGTGCAGCCGCCGGGACGTTTCGGCGCGCTCGATATAGAGGGTAACGAGGTCAAGCGGTTTCTGGAGAAACCGAAAGGCGATGGCGGTTATATCAACGGCGGGTACTTTGTGCTGTCGCGCAAATGCGTGGATTATATCAGCGGCGATTCCATCAGCTGGGAGCTCGAACCGCTGGAGAAAATCGCCAGCGAAGGCCAGCTTGGCGCTTTCCGGCATGATGGTTTCTGGCAGCCGATGGATACGTTGCGCGACAAGGGCCAGCTTGAGGCGCTGTGGCAAAGCGGCGAAGCTCCGTGGAAAGTGTGGAAATGAGCGATAATTTCTGGGCCGGTAATCGCATTCTGCTCACAGGTCATACGGGCTTTAAAGGCGCGTGGATGGCCTATTGCCTCACACGCATGGGCGCAAAAGTCACCGGCCTTGCGCTCGCGCCGGAAGGCAGCCCCAATCTTTTTCAGTTGCTTTCCCCCGACGTTAAAAATATTACAGCAGATGTGAGACATCTTGATGCCGTCAAAAAAGCTGTTCATGATTCTTCACCGGAAATTGTCATCCATATGGCGGCGCAGGCGCTGGTGCGGCGGTCTTACCGCACGCCCGTGGAAACATTCGCGACTAACGTCATGGGGACGGCGCACCTGCTTGATGCTGTAAAAGATTTGCAACAGCCCGTAACGGTTCTGGTTATCACGAGCGATAAAGTCTACCGCAATACCGAGAAGGGTACAGCTTTCCATGAAGATGACCCGCTGGGCGGCGATGATCCCTATAGTGCGTCGAAAGCGGCGGTCGAAATGGCCGTGCATAGCTGGCGCGAAAGTTTTCCTTCCGCGCAGCGCGTTATCGCGAGCGCACGCGCGGGCAATGTCATCGGCGGCGGCGACTTCAGCGAAGACCGCCTGATCCCCGACATTTACCGCGCGATGATTTCGGGCAAGCCGCTGGTGCTGCGCTACCCGCAGGCCGTGCGCCCGTGGCAGCATGTGCTGGATACGGTGTTCGGTTATCTGACCTATGTCGAAGCGCTGGACGCAAAAAAAAGTGATATTCCGCTGTCCCTGAACCTTGGCCCGGATAAAAAAGAAGCGGTTACAGTAGAAAATGTTTTAAGAAGTTTCGAACAAGCGCTGGGTAAAAAAGTGCCCTATAAAGTAGAAGCAACCGACCTCGCCGAGAAAGCCACACTGTTGCTGGATACCCGTCTTGCGGAAAAAACCATAAAATGGCACAACCATCTGACGATGGACGAAGCCGTGCGCTGGACGGCGGACTGGTATGCCGGATTCCATGGCGGAAAAAAAGCGCAACAATTGTGCGAAAAACAATTTGACGATTATTATGCGAGGATGAAATGAGCCTTTCCTGTGCTTTTTGCAATGCGCCGCTGGAACATACCTTTGTCGACCTCGGCACGACGCCGCTGGCCAACCGTTACCTGACCGAAGAGATGCTGTCGCAGCCGGAACCCACTTATCCGTTGCATGCGCGGATCTGTGCGAAGTGTTTATTGGTTCAGGTAGAGCCAGCGGTTCCGGCAGAGGATATTTTCGGGGACTATGCCTATTTCTCTTCATACTCGACCAGCTGGCTCGAACATGCGCGGCGGTATAGCGAGGAAGCCATCCAGCGGTTTAATCTGGGGCCATCCTCGCGCGTTATTGAAGTTGCGAGCAATGACGGCTATCTGCTCAAGAACTTTGTCGCCGCCGGCATTCCGTGCCTCGGTGTCGAACCGGCGCGCAACATCGCGGAAGCGGCGATCAAATCCGGCGTGCCGACCGAAGCGGTCTTCTTTGGCAAGGAGACGGCGAAAAAGATACTGGCCGAAGGCGGCACGGCGAATCTCATGGTCGCCAATAACGTGCTGGCCCATGTGCCGGACATCAATGATTTCGTCGGCGGCTTTGCGATACTGCTGGCGCCGGACGGCGTCATCAGCATCGAGGTGCCGCATATCCTCAAGCTCATCGAGCAGACGGCGTTTGATACTATCTATCACGAGCATTACAGTTACTTCTCCTTCTATACACTCGAGAAAATATTTGCCGCGCATGGCCTGCGCATTTTCGATGTGGCGGAACTGCCGTCGCATGGCGGCAGCCTGCGGCTCTGGGTGTGCCATGATCTGGCCCATGCCGCGACGCCTGCGGTTGAAAAACTGCGGCAGAAGGAAGCGGCGGCGGGGTTGCAGAAGCTCGAAGGCTATCGCGGTTTTGACGCGAAAGTGAAACACATCTGCCAGGGATTTATTGACTTTGTCGAGCAGCAGGAACTGATGGGGAAGCAAGTGGCCGCCTATGGCGCCGCCGCAAAAGGCAATACACTGCTCAATGTATGCAACGTCACGCCGGAGCAGATCCGCTATGTCTGCGACCTCAACCCTGCCAAGCAGGGGCTTTATCTTCCGGGTTCGCATATACCGATTTTTTCTCCCGACAAAATCAGGGAAACAAAACCTGACTTTCTCGTCATCATGCCGTGGAACCTCGCGCGCGAGATCACGCAGCAGATGCAGGAGATCACGTCATGGGGCGGACAGTTTGTCACGGCCATCCCGTCGCTGCAGATGAAGAAAGCGGCATGATCAGCTTTGTCAAAACGCCCCTTCCGGGTGTGGTTGTCATGCAGTCGGAAAAAGCGGCGGATGCGCGCGGTTATTTTACGCGCTTATACTGCCAGCAGAGTTTTGCCGCCGAAAAGATAAACTTCACGCCGCAGCAGAACAGCCTGTCGCATAACCCGAAAGCGGGAACCTTGCGCGGCATGCACTTCCAGCGCGAGCCTGCCGCCGAACAGAAACTCGTCACCTGCCTGCGCGGCAAGATTTATGATGTCGCCGTGGATTTGAGAAAAGAGTCGCCCACCTACAAGAAATGGTTCTGCGCCGAACTAAGTGCGGAGAACGGTCTCGGCCTGTTTATTCCCAAAGGCTGCGCGCATGGCTTTATCACGCTGGAAGATGATACGGATGTGCTGTACCAGATCGACGGCCTGTATGATCCGGCGGCGGCTTCCGGCCTGCGCTGGAACGACCCGGCCTTTAATATCAAATGGCCGCGCCAGCCTGTTGTGATGTCTGAGCGGGACAGGGACTGGGCGGATTATACCGGTGGCCCTAAACCTTGACCTTTTTTCCTCTCCCCTTGCGGGAGAGGATTGAGGTGAGGGGGCGTGGCGTCTGCCACGCTTATTGATTCAAATGACGCCTAGACGGGGCTTACCCCTCATCCCGGCCTTCTCCCGCAAGGGGAGAAGGAGAAGTATTCAGATTCTTAAGCTGAAATGTACCCTCTTAACGGCACGGTGGATTCAGGTCAAAGCCGAGATGGCTGACCTTTGATAGTATGGTGCGCCCCTCGGGGGAGAGGTTGTCCATGGCGGCTTTGCGGGTTTCGTGCATAAGCTGCAGCAGCGCCAGTTCTTTATTCTTCCGGGTCTCCAGGACGGCATCCAGGGCTTTTTCGTCCACGGAGTCTTTTTTGATGATGTCGCGCAGATCCTGTTTAATTTTTTCAATATCATCATGAAGCCGGGTGATCTTCTTGCGGTTGGCGTCCATGGCGTGTTTCAAAACAAGCTTGTCTGCGTCGGACAGACCGTCCCGCAACCGCTGGTCCTGCGCAACGTCGTCGGCAACCACTTTAGGCGCCGGGCTGACGGATTTCCCGACCACCATTCCCGCCATGAAGATATTGACAGAGAGCGAGGCAAAAAGGACGGCGCCCATCAGGCCGACTATTTTATCCGTTTTCATCTAGGAGGCCTCTTCGCTGTCGTTGATAACCTGATCCTGCGTATAGAACATGGAATCAATCAACAAGGTTTCTTTTGGCGCGGGATGGAAGCCTATCATAAACCCGAGGATAGCCACAACAAGCAGGCTGCCTCCGGGTATGTAAAGATAAGCCGGGTTTATCGCGGCGGCGGTTTTTGCGCGGACACCGCCGCGTTTTGCCTGCTGGATAATCCTGTGCGTCAGGGCCTTCATGTTGACGGGCGCAGGCGGATAGTGGCGCAGCATCTGGTCGAGTTTCTCCGCCGCGGCGAAAATCTTTCCTGCCGCCGGGTCGCGCTGGATCAGGTCAAGCGCGGGGCGGATCTGGTGGCGTGGCCAGCGCGACAGGTCGGCGCCGTGAAGGTCGATATACTTTTGAAAGTCAGAAATTTTCATCATGCTCGTTTCTCCGGCAGAAGTTTATCATGCAGGGCCTTGCGCGCCCGAACCAGAAGGGATTCAAGAGCCTTGACACTGACGCCCAGAAGCCCCGCCGCCTCTTTATTGCTGCGCTCCTCATAAAAACAGAGGACAAAGGCCGCACGTTGACGGTCAGGCAGCGTATCAACCGCTCCACGGACTCTCGCCGACAGCTCCCGCCGCTGCATGCCGGTTTCGGCGTCATCGCGTCCGTCGTCGGGCTCGGGGACATCTTCGAGAGGGGTGAAGCTTCTCTTGCGTTTATGATCGATGCAGAGGTTAAGTACGATCCGGTAAAACCAGGTTGAAAACTGCGCGCCTGCGGAATCGGGTGATTCCCATTCTGCTGCGTGTTTCCAGACGCGGATGAAGGCTTCCTGCACGGCGTCCTCCGCTTCGGCGGCTGATCCCGTGATGCGGGCGGCCATACGGACTGAGCGCGGGAGATGCCGCTGCACCAGCTTTTCAAAGGCGCGGTTATCCCCGCCGGCGATTTTCTGCATGAGCGTAGCATCGTCATCTCCATTTGCCTCAACAGCGGCTATTTCTGCCCTAACTTCAATCATCCGTTTTGCCTTACCCTGAAGTACTAACGGTAAACGGTTTTTGTGAAAAATACACGCGTCTCGTAGCCCGAACCCTGCGGTATCTTTTGGTTAATAACTTCGCAGGATTTTTCTGCTATGGTCGTGAAACGAGGGAGATCGTCCTCTATAGAAAAATCTTTAGGAGAATAATATGAAAAATAAAAACTGGTATGTAGCAGTGGTCGGGCTGGTCGCCCTGATGGCCCTGTCCGGCACGGCTTCCGCACATGACATGGACAACAAAGACGCCGCCAAGGATGGTGCCGGTCATCACCACCATCACCATATGTGCAAAGATGGCAAACACTGCCACAAAGGCATGACGGGAAACTTCATGAAAGACAAAGCGGCTTTTGAGAAAATGCACGCGCTGCATGAAAAGATGCACGCCGTTCTCGTCGCCAAAAACTTTGACAAGAAGGCCTTCCTCTCTCTCTCGAGCCAGATGGAGCAAGTGCGCAACCAGATGGAAAGACGCCATGCCGAAGCTTTCGCCAACATGGCTGCAAAAATGTCGCCTGAAGAACGCGTCAGGATGGCGGATAGATTCCACGGGCATGAACACGGTTACGAGCATGGTCATGGTCACGAGCATGGCGAAGGCGGCTGGCATCACCATATCGACTGGCATGGCGCAAAGTCGCAGAACAACCAGACGCACGACTGGGACCGCCCGACTAATTGATAGGTACAGCAGTTACGTCTGAACCGAATAAATAACGCCGCCCTGCAACTAAATGCTGGGCGGCGTTTTTTTATTCATTAATTTTCAAGGAGCAGGCGCGGCGTAATTCAGAACGGTGCCGGGTGTGATAAAGTCGAATAACGTCCCGCTGGTTACGTTGTCTACAACACCGCCCGTCAGGATAGGTCTGGAGAACAACTTGCCCTCTCTGAATATCAGCGTCACGGTATAGTCGTAGCCCGTTTCATCCGTCCTGATCCTGACGGGGCTCGTGAAGCCATGTACGCTTTTGACGCTCTTGTAAGGCAGCTTGTATCCGTACAGGCTCTCGATAATCTGCGAGTCCGTTTCTCCGTCGGCGGAAGAAAAGAGCACATCCGGTCCGCCCAGCAATGCGGTGCGGATTTCCTGCCTGTTAAGCCGCGTCAGGGTCTCCCGCTTGATGCAGAGCCGGTTGAAAACCTGACCCTCGGGCATGCCGACCGGCATGGACAGGATGCGCGCCTGCATGTCGGCGATAGAATTAAAGCAGGTCTGGTTGAGAGCACCGGTTCCGCCAGGTACCGGCATTTTATCCGCGCAGGCGCTCAGGCTCGCCGTGACAACCAGCAGGCTTAAAAGATTTTTCAGATATGAAGATGACAGCATTCGCTAATGGCTTTCAATAAAAACATGGAATTTCGACCAGTGTATGTTCTGAGACCGCAGGAAGCAAGCTGCTAGAAACTTTTTTTGTTATGAATAGATTTTATTGAAAAATATTTTATACGAAAATTGAAACCGCGCGTCGTGTGATGCAAAAATATCACAAAGGCGATTTACACGCGTAAGGCGATGAATTCCTTCTAACTATTAATAGGTGAGCGACATAATTTCTGCTACAAGTTCTATAGTCTAAAATCCTTCCGCAGGGTTTCAATTCCCTGAATCAAATTTCTAAATGCCCGCCTTCAAGCTTTTACTGAGTATCAAGAAACCAAATAACAACAACGAAGAGGACCAACCACCATGTCTATCTCCAGCATCAAAAAAATTCTTCTCGCCGGCACAGCGCTTGTAGCGGTAGCGGCTTTCAGCTCACAGGCGCAAGCCGGGACAGACGGCTTAGACGTGTCTGGTGCGGCAACAACAAACCCGGGAACAGCAGAGACGGGTTCAAACGGTACCGCCGTTACCGGTGGCAATGGTTTTAACGGTGTCCTTTTGAATACTGCGGGTCAAGGCTCTTATACTGGCACGCTTGGAGATGCAATCACGGGTGGTACAGGTGGTACAAACACTTCTGGCGGCCTGGCTGGTAGCGGTGGTGTCGGTTTTAACTTCGGCGGCGAGAATGGTATTCTCGCTACGCCAACATCCTTTGTGAACGCCGGGTCAGTTGTCGGCGGCGGCGGCGGTACTTCAAGCGGAGCAGCGGGGGCTGGCGGCAACGGCGGCGGTGCAGCTGCGGGTATCCTTGATAACGCGAATTTTACCAGTATTACGGGCGCGGGCACTATCACAGTGGGCATCGCTGGTAACGGTAGTAACGGGGCGGTGGCGGGTGCAGGCGGCGGCGGCGGTGCCGGCGCTGATGCTATTACGTCTTCTGGTACAAATGCTACCATCAGTGATACGGGTAATGCCACTGCAGGCACCGGCGGTAATGGTGGTAGCGGGGCCGGGGCTGGCGCGGGCGGTCTGGGTGGCAGCGGCGGCATTGCCTATGATATGACTGGTACGGCTGCAACTCTGACAGTCACTGGACAGGCTAATGGCGGCGGCGGCGGAACAGGTGGCGCCAAGGGTACGGGCAATGCCGGTAGCGGCGGCGGCGGTGGCGCAGCTATCCTCCTCGGCGAGGGTAGCGGTACGTCTTCGATTACGATCATGGGCACCGCGGCTGTCCTCGGCGGTACGGGCGGTGCATCGGGCACTGGTGGTACGGGCGCGACGGATGGTTCCGGCGGTGCGGGTATTTCTATCACTGGCATAGGTAACACAGTCGGCATCAATGCCGGTGCAACTGTTGCCGGTGGTAATGCTCAGGCGGTTGCGGTAGGCACTGCTGGCGCGAATGGCGCTGGTATCCTGATCGGCGGCGCAACGGGTAACGTCATCAACAACTCCGGTACGATCACAGGCGGTACGGGTGCTTCCGCTGCTGCATTTGGTGCGGCCATTAGCGACACAGGATCAACGGGAACAACGACTATCGCGAACACGGCTACCGCGGGTGCTGCTGCCACTATCGGTTCTGCAGTAAGCACAGGCGATGCCATTGACCTGTCTACAGGCCAAACGATCTTCAGCATAACCAACACCGGTGTGGTGGCACACGCGGCCACGATTGAAACCGCCGGCGGCAGCGCTATCAAGACCTTTGGTACGGGTACGATTACAACCCTGACCAACGCCGCCCACGGCGTCATCAGCGCCACGACCGGGGCTGCAATCACCAACGCGGGTACGATTACAGGCCTGAACAACAGCGACACCACCAGCGTTATCAGCGCCACGACAGGCTTTGCCATCAACAACACGGGCACGATTGGAACCCTGGCCAACGTGGGTACGATCAGTGCAACAACTGGCACGGCCATCCATGATGCAGGTACGATTACAAACCTGAACAACTCGGGTTTGATCACTGTAACGGGCGGCGGCGGCGCAGCTCTTGATATCGAGCACTCCGGCATGACGCTTAACAACGCAGGCGGTGTTATCGATTCCACAAACGTAACAGGCGAGGCGATAAACCTTGGTGCTGACAACGTTGCGGGCATAACAAACGCCGGCTCGATTTCGAACACTTCGGCGGTTGACGGCAGCGTTGCCTTGTCCATTGCTCACTCCCAGACTGGCACGTTTATCAACACGGGTACTATCTCCTCTGTCGGTGCGAGCGGGAATACCGGTAAGGCAGTCTTCTTTAACGCCGCCACGGCCGCGCTGACCAACAGCAACATGATTATCGGTACGATCACCGATAACGGCACTGCCAACGTCGTCACGCTGGCCAACTCCAGTGCAGGCTCCATCAACGGCGCCATCACCATTACCGACACAGGCGCAGGCTCTTCCCTGACGACCTCCGGCACCAGCTTTATCACGGGTAACGTCGGCTTTACCGGCGCTGCCGCACACACGTTCACTTTCGGCAGCAGCGGGGCTCTGACGGGTTCGTTAACCGGCGGTTCGGCTGTTGATACCTTGAACCTGAATGCTGGTTCAATCAGCGGCGTCGTTGACCTTGGCGCTGGCGCCAACATCGTTAACGTTGGTGACGGCACTCTGACAGCGGAGTCGTTTACAACCTCTAACACCATTCAAGAGAGTGGCGGCGGTACGCTTAACACGGAAGTCAAGAGCAATGGCACCTTCAACGTCGGCAACACCTACACTGCGGGTGCAACCGGCACTCTGCAGGTTGATGCCGGCGGTACTTTGAAGCTTACAGGCGGCACCTTTACCGCAGGCGCTTTGACCAACAACGGCGCTATCGTGATCAACACCGCCCAATCGATGGGTGTTGCCAGCGTTTCGGCGGGCACAGGTACGGACACCTTCGAAGTGAAGGGTGACGGTTCGACGCTCGTACCCGGTGCTGCCTTCAACGGTACGCTGGCTTCCACGGGAGCTGTAGCCCTGACAGGAACCACCATCGCTGTGAAAATAGACACGACGGGCGGCATCCTTAAGAACGACTCGGCGTATGAAGTCATCACCGCCAGCGCTCAGTCGGGTAACGTGACTGTTGTAGGCGGAGCGCCTACTGCCATTACGTCTACGCCTACTCTTGTCGCGACTACCGGTGTGGACAAATTCTATGCTGTGACGGGTGCACAAACCCTCTCGAGCGGCTTCGGCAGCGATGTTCTCGTTGGTACTACGAATGATATATACTTGGTTGCTGTCCAGCAGTCCCTTACTACGCTGGGTTCTGCAATTACAGCGAACGACGCGGCGCTCTTCACTGCTCTGAGCACCGCCAGCGCCGCCGATGCGGCCTGCGTAACTACCGCATGTACTCAACTCAAGACGGCTATAGCGGCTGTCAACACAGCCGCTGGCGTATCAGCCACGGCCGCCCACAATGCCCTGCAGGCCCTGATGCCGGCGGGCGCTGACGGCGGTGCGCAAAGTGCTGCATTGGACGTTGGTGCCGATATACAAAGCATCGAAAACGGTCGTACCATGGCGCTGCGTGACGGCGACACGACAAGCGGCGTTGCGGCGGGGGTTTCCTCGCACGGCGTGAGCATGTGGGCTGAAGGTTACGGCCAGCATGCCAACCAGGACATGATGGACGGCGTCAACGGCTATGGCGCGACCACCTGGGGCGGCGCGGTCGGCGTCGACACATCATCGATGTTTGAGAAAGCTATCGTTGGTGTCGCTATCAACTACGGCCATTCAGCCATTGACTCTTCCGATGCCAACTCAACTGTGACAGACCTCGGCAACTACGGTGTTAACCTCTACGGTACCTATGACCTCGGTCAAAGGATGTTCGTAAATGGCCAGGCCGGCTTTGCCTACAACACGATCGACAGCACCCGTCACAACGTCGGCGGCCCCGGCGTTAACGCTGACGGCAGCACCAGCAGCGACCAGTACTCGGCACGGCTTGACACAGGCCGCGACTATCCGGTTGCGAATGCAGGCGGCCTGACGCTGACACCTGATGTATCGGCTGCTTATACTTACCTGAATACAGCCGGTTACACGGAAACAGGCGCTGGCGGTCTCGACAACACTGTCGCGAGCAACAGCCAGAATGTCCTCGGTCTGGGTATCGGCGGCACGGCGGCCTGGAAGATGCACACTCCGGATGATGATGTGTTGAAGCCTTCCTTGCATGTCGGCTACACCTATGAAGCAATAGATGACAGGGTCAACACGTCATCCACTTTCACGGGCGACCCGGCTGGGACGATCTTCATCAACGAGGGCTCTTCCCCGGCGCGCAGCATCTTTGATCTCGGCGCGAAGGTTGTCTACGCGACCAAAGCCAACTGGGACTTCTCGGCCAACTATGACTTCCAGGCCAAGACGGACTACACCTCGAACACCGGCGAACTGCGCGCAACGGCTCACTTCTAAGAGCCCGCGCGTTCCGCAGGAACTATGATAAAAAAAATCCCCGCATCAAGCGGGGATTTTTTTATCAGCGGAAGGATTAGGGGTCACTGTTTTGTTTTATTATTATGAAAATAATAAATATGTCGGGACCTTAAAGGAGCGTTACAACGTTTTAGTAATGTCTGTTGCAAAAATTCGCCGAAGAATATATTTTGTATACAGATTCTAAACCTTTAGACCCAACGGATAAATAAAATCATGAAGAAACAAATCGGCGCGAAGCTGGTTGGCGCTCTGCTGACATCAGCATTTACTGTTTTACCAACGCTTTCATGGGCTGTGACACCTCCCACATCCACGCAGCCTGGCGTCATCATGAAGGGGCTGGAACAGCAAAATACCGAGCCGTCGCCTTCAGAAGGCGTCATTGTCATTCCCAAAGAGCAAGTGTCAGGCAACAAGCTCAGCACCAAAAAAGAATTCGTCCTGAAGAAAATCATACTGGACCAGTCGAACGTCATTACGCCGGAAGCCCTGTTTGAAATGTACAAGGACTTCGTCGGCCAGAAGGTATCTTTCGCCGACCTGAACGTGATCGCACAGCGCGTGACGAAAAAATACCGTGAAGACGGCTATATCTTCTCGCGCGCCGTCCTGCCGCCGCAAAAAATTACCGATGGCGTCGTGCACCTGCGCGCCGTCGAAGGGCGCATCGCTCACGTCAAGCTTGTCGGCACTTACACCGATAAAGACGGCCTCATCCAGAAACTCGCTGACAAGATCAGCACATCCAATGCCGCTAATGCCAAAGAGATCGAGCGTTACCTGCTGCTCATCAACGACCTGCCGGGCATCACGGCGAAGAGCTTTATCAAGCCGTCCGAAGAAGCCGGCGGCGGCGACCTGATTATCGATGTCGAAGAAAAGAGCGCTGAAGGCTCGGTCAGCGTTGATAACCGTGGTTCCGACTACCTTGGCCCCGGCAGGGGAACGGCGGTCGCGGCTTTCAACGATGTTCTCGGTCTCCATGACCGCACCACTTTCCGCACCATTGACACGCCCAATATCCGTGAATTGCGTTTCGGCGATATCACGCATGAAGAACAGATCGGCTCCGATGGCGCAAAAATCACGGCGCGCGCGGCTTTCACGGGTTCAAACCCCGGCGGCAGTATTTCGGATGAAGAAATCACGGGCAGCAGCGCGGAGTATGACCTCGAGGGCGTCTATCCGCTTCTGCGCAGCCGTCAGTACAACGTTAATCTCGTTGCCGGCTTTGATGCGCTGGATTCGATGACTAAAGTATTGGGTATCCAGACCGCCGATGACCGTGTGCGCACGGTACGCGCCGGTACGCGCTTTGACCTGACCGACCCCTTTAAAGGCGTTAACCAGTTTGAAGTGCTGGCGACCCAGGGCCTTACCGGCCTTGGTGCGACCCCTGATGGCGCAGGCCGTTCCCGCACGAATGGTTATGAAGACTTCCTGAAAGGCACCGCAACGGCAACCCGCGTGCAGCAATTACCCGACCTGTGGTCCCTGATGCTCACGGGCACAGGCCAGGCATCCAACCGCCCCTTGCTGGCTTCCGAACAGTTCAGTCTGGGCGGCCCGGCCTATGGCCGCGCTTTCGATGCGGGTGAAGTCACGGGTGATGACGGCTATGCCGGCGTGGCGGAGCTGCGTTATGGCGGCCCGATCGCTGATAACCAAATTCTGCAGTCATACCAGGCTTATACATATACTGACTATGGAAGAGTTATGAATCAGGATATCACGGGTATTCCCGGAGCCTACTCACACGAATCGCTCACATCAGCGGGTTTGGGTGTTAGACTTAACTTCCAGCAGAATTTTTCTGGTTACGTTGAAGTTGACAAGCCGATGGACAAGGCCCCCGCCGCAGAGGGAGACAATGGTTCTCGCTTATTTTTCAGCGTGTTAAAGAGGTTCTAAGGCGACTGAAATAAAATTTTAATTAATACATAAACTTTGTTCTTCCTTTTTGTCATATTCAATGATATAAAGGATAACAAGCTTATGTTAATAAAATATTAACCTATTGGGAGAGTACACATCATGACAAACAACATCGCTAAAAAAGAAGAATTTCGCTGGAGCTTCCGCAAAAAGGGAACGCAGGTTTTCAATATCTGCAAACACCTCGTGTTTGTATACGGCCTTGCCGCCGCAGTGATGACAGGAGCCGCGACGCAGGCCCTGGCTAACCCGGCTGGCGGAACGGTTGTTGGCGGTGCAGCGACCATAACAACTTCAGGAACAACAGAGACAATCAACCAGACCACACAGAACGCTGAAATCAAGTGGGGCGGCGGTTTCAATATTGCCAAAGGCGAAACGACACAAATTAACCAGCCGGGCGTCAACTCTTCGGAAATCGAAGAAGTTTTCACAACCGGCGCGCTTACGGCAATCAATGGTAATCTTTTCTCGAATGGCCGCGTCATCATCATGAACCCGAACGGTGTTATCATCGGCGGTCCGGCTAACA
>Ga0206950_1008_pt1 | contig 21437 bp, 17 predicted proteins | sample Alteio_BWOrgHeat_41_FD_152954 | JGI IMG/M metagenome (GOLD analysis project Ga0206950, IMG submission 152954) | Enriched cells from forest soil in Barre Woods Harvard Forest LTER site, Petersham, Massachusetts, United States -... | ecosystem: Environmental > Terrestrial > Soil > Temperate forest >... | reverse complement strand
GCTGGGTAAAACAATTCATGCCTGCTTCGCGCCGCGCATGTTCGAACCGCCGCTTGACCGAGGCACGCGAATAATGCGTGAAATCATAACCCCAGCGGCGCCGGATGCCTTCGAGCAACAAATCCATTTCAATGGTTTCCAGATTCTCTCGCGCTGGCTGCGCAATCTCTTCCCCATCCATTTCTGTTGCCGATGGCGGTTGCAATCTAATTGCCATATTACGCCGCCACTTTTTCCTGTTTAAACAGCCAGACGCGCAGCAGTGTCAGCAACCGTTCAATATCCACAGGCTTGACCAGATAATCATTCGCGCCGGCTTCGATGCAGCGTTCCTGTTCCTCCGGCATTGCACGCGCGGTCAGCGCAATGATGGGCAATGCCTGCCACGCTGCGTGCGTGCGGATTTCCCGCATGGCCTGATAACCATCCATCACTGGCATCATAATATCCATGATGAGCAGTTCAATTTTTTTCTCTTCCGCCAATTTTTCCAGCGCCATTTTTCCGTTATCGGCAATTACCACATTCATGCCATGTTTTTTCAATACTTTAGACAGAGCAAAAGTATTGCGCATATCATCATCCACCAGCATCACCGTGCGGTTTTGCAACGCGCGATCCGGATCATGCTGCATACGCACCATTGCCTGTTGGTCTTGCGACAAAGTTGATTCCACACTGTGCAGAAACAATGTAACTTCATCCAGCAATCGTTCGGACGAACTGGCGCCTTTAATTACAATACTGCCGGTATAGCAGGACAATTGCCGGTTCTCATCTTCGGTCAGTTCCTGCGCCGTATAAATGACGATAGGCGGCGTAGCAGCTTCGCCGATTTCTTTTTCCACCGTAGCTAGCCATTCAAAACCCGTCATATCCGGCAGGCGCAGATCCAGAATGATGCAGTCAAACTGTGCTTCACGAAGCTGCGCCAATGCCGCCGCACCTGTCCCCATCGTAATAAGCTCAAGATTTTTTTGTTTGAGTAAGCTTTGAATCGCAGTCTGCGTTTTGCGATCGTCTTCCACTACTAAAACTTTTTTCACATCCGATTGTAAAATATTTTCAATCCTGGCAAAGGCGCTGTCGATATCCTCCTGCACCACTGGCTTGGTTAAATAACCGATCGCACCTTTTTTCAGCGGCGCGGTTGTATCCGACTCTGTCATACCGCTAATGATATGCACAGGAATATGACGGGTTTTTAAATTGTGTTTAAGCTGGTCGAGCACCATCATGCCGTCCATATCCGGCAGACGCAGATCCAGAATAACCGCCGTGACAGGCTGTTCAGCCGCCAGCAGCAAGCCACTTTTGCCGTCACCCGCGGCAAGGCATTGATAGCCGCGCTTTTTAGCGATTTTCATTAACGTCGCGGCAAAATTGCGGTCGTCCTCGATGATCAATAATACTTTATCATCCGCGCCGATCGTTTTCCGGTCATCCGGAATAAAGGTTTTGATCGCGCTACGCGGCATGGTTTTGATTTGCGGATCGTCCGCCGCATCCTGCACGGCGACAGGCGCCGTTTCACGCACACTTTCCTCGCTGGAAAATTTCAGCGGCAGATATAAGGTAAAGGTACTGCCACTGCCTTTTTGACTGGCCAGATGAATTTCACCACCTAGCAAATGCGCGAATTTTCGTGCGATAGTCAGTCCCAAGCCCGTGCCACCGTAATGACGATCCGTTGACCCGTCTTCCTGTTGAAAAGCTTCAAAGATATCCTTGAATTTAGATACATCAATGCCGATGCCGGTATCCGTAACGGAAAAACCAATCGCGCCGTTAGCCAGTGCCGCGCGCTGTAAGGCAGCCTGATCGCTGGCGCGGTGAATGTCCAGCGTTATAGAACCAGATTCAGTGAATTTAAAAGCATTGGAAAGCAGATTCTTCAAAATCTGCTCCACGCGCTGCCCGTCGGTATGAAGCATTTCCGGCAAATCCTGATCCAAACGGACATGAAATTCTACTTTGCGTTCCTTCGCGACGGGATCAAATTGTTCCGTCATGCGTTTGGTGATGCCGCTAATATAAATATCTTCCGGCATGACGCTCATCTTGCCCGCTTCAACTTTCGATAAATCCAGAATATCATTAATCAAACCGAGCAACTCCAGACCGCCATTATGAATGACGCGCGCTTCTTCAATTTGTTCGGCGGTTAAGTTGCCTTCCTCATTCGCCGCCAAGCCGCGCGCGAGAATAAGCAGTGAATTCAGCGGCGTACGCAATTCATGCGACATATTCGCCAGGAATTCCGATTTATAACGGCTGGCACGTTCCAGTTCCTCAGCCTTTTCTTCGATGACACGTTTGGTTTCTTCCAGTTCCTGCGACTGCTGGCGGATGCGCTGGTTCTGTTCCTCTAATGCATTAGTTTTTTCTTCAAGTTCTTCGTTAGATGCTTCAATTTCTTCATTGGAGGCTTTTAACTCTTCCTGTTGCATCTTTAGCTCTTCTTCGCGTTTTTCCAATTCACGCGTATAGAGCAGCATCTGTATCGCAGCGCGCGTACGGGCACGCTGATAGAGCCAGACAGACAGCGTAATCGCGACATAGAATATTCCCATCACGATAAAGGTCAGGGTATGATTTTGCCGCACGGTGGTGTCATCCAGCTCCGTACGCAACTTCAACAGATGGCTTTCCTCGCCATCCATGATGCGCACCAAGCCACGCAGACGATCCATCATTTCCTTTTGATGCTGGAAATTGATGCTGGTAAGATCGTTTTTTTCTCCATTCCCATCGGTTTCCTGGCGCTTCTGAATACCGGAAGAAACATAATTCAGAAAATTTTTGATGGCCTCATTCATTTCATCTAGGTTGCTTTGCTGCGATGGATTATCTAATGTTAAATTGCGCAGCAGCAATAATTCCTGACGGATGGAGCGATGCTGGTCCACCACCGCATCATCCAAATACGCGCCGATAGAATCGCGCATGGCATTGTTATAGGGTTCTAAGAAATCAGAGTTGCCGGTAAGGACATAGTCATGATAACCGGTTTCCGCATTCTGAAGCCCGCTGAGCAGTAATTGGATATGCCGCCGGACAATATAGGTATGGTTCACCCAATCACGCGCGGTTTCATTCGCCTTTGCCTGCAACCAGAAAACGCCGATCGCGAGCAGCATCACCAGCGTCACCGTGCCGATGGCGATCAACGTAGCATGCCGCATGAGAAGGTTTTCTTTTTTTGGTTCCATCGTCTTCACGCCGCCCTCGACCAATAGGAAATGATTCACTCAACGAATACAACCCATAGCATTAAATTCGATTAGATTACACCACCCCAGGTAGAAAATTATTATAATATTTTGATTGGAATCTTATCAATTTATGCCACACGAAAAGATGTCATACTATTGTATGTATATGATATAGTCTCATAAACGATCTCATTGCATGCTTTTGATTTTGACCGCTATGATGCCTTGCGATCCAGGAGATCTAATTATGACCATCATTGTTTGTACCGGTAAATTACACCGCGTGCGCGTAACGCAAGCGCGTTTAGATTACGAAGGCAGCATCACAATCGACAGCGAATTAATGAGAGCCGGGTGCATATCAACAGCGCGGAGTCCGGATGTTGCGCCAGATCGGCCTCAACCTGTTGCAATTCGGCTTCTTTAGCTCCGCGGGCACCCCAATTCATTTCCATCACACTCCATATGAATCCAGGACAATTTATATCTTGAAACGAACCACGGGTATATCCTGCCCCCCTAATCTACCGATCAGGCAAAAAATTTTCTTGACTTTTAAATATCGGCGGGCCTAGCTTATTAATTAAGAAATTTAAAAGATTTCGGATGACTTTAGCTTCCTAACCACATTGCAAGCACCTAGGTGCTATGAATTGGATCACAGCTGTCATTTCATGTTTAAAGAAGGGAAAAACCATGACCGCAATATCACCAGAAGCCGTCGAGGAATACCGCAAAAGACTCGAACAGGCATTTAATGGGACGCTCGAAGATGACCGAAACTTCGATGCCTATCAAAAAACGGCGCTTGAATTCTATAGCCACTTTCCGTCTTTTTCCCGCTGGCGTGTGGTGGACTATAAAACCGACCAAGTTATCAGAAGCCCATCCCTGAAAAGGACCATTTGCTATTTGGATGCGCCAGATGATGACTTGGCGCAGAAGATGATTGACCAAGGCCGCGCAGCCAGCCGCATTTTTGCGGAAGAATTGTCCCTGGAAGAGCGGTTGGAATTTCTCCATATCTTTAAGGACAAAGTCGACGTGTATAAAACAGCCATCGCGCTAGCCATCAACATTGACAGCAGCAAGCCCATCGACGGCGCCATGCAAGAAATGGAAAAAGGCGATGAATGGTTTGATTATACATTCCAATTCGCCCCCACAGTCCTTGCACCGCATGAAGTCATCCTGGAAACAGCCAAAGGCCCCATAGCCCAAACGACTTATCAGAATCCCAAAGGAGTCGTTCAGACTTTAAGCGCTTATAATTATCCCGCAGCCCTTGGGCTTGCCGCCATTGTGCCCTCTCTAGCATCCGGTAATGCGCCGATTGTTTTTGGGGCGGCGAAATCGCCAAGCTGGATTTTTCCATTCATGTCGGCAGCCAGTGATGCGATGGATGAATTCCTGCATCGCGCCTCCAATCAAAACAAACCCTGGACACAGGAGCTCGCAAAAAATCGCGATGGTTTGATTCAGATTGCAACGGGGGTCCACATACCGGCTCCTAACTCGAATGTGGCGCCATTAACACAGCAGGCGGATTTTACCCACTTTGTGGGCGGCCCAATCGTCGGCAAAATTATTGCCCAGCAGCGGCTGATGAAGCCCTCCGTTTTTGAACTGGGCGGATTAAACGTCGCGGTGGTGATGGACTCCGCGCTAGATGTTGAAGGCGTTGAACCGGAAGTCAAAGAGCAGGAAATCTCAGGAATCCTGTACGAAAATGTTGTACCTTTAGCCGGCCAACGCTGTACTGCGCCTCGTTTGATGATTTATGAAGCGGGTGCGCGCGGGGTTGTGGACAGATTGGGAGACCTATTCGTCAATGCGAAGCTCGATACCGGAAATCCGCACAGTCGCGGCGTTAAATCCGGCCCGGTGGTGGATGGAAATGCCAATAAAGCTATCGAGAAAGCCATGGAAGTGGCCGACGAAGTTGGCGCAACTGTTTATTGCTATCACAACGATAGAAGCCTGAAGGACACCAGCAGAGTCATGATTGACTGGAGCAAGGTGGATTATTCCAAACCCGGCGTAAGAGAAAAAGTGGACGCCATTCTGCACAATGAAATTTTTGGCCCGATCCTCCATATCGCGCAGAAGATTTCAGGCATCAAGGAAGCCATTAATTTCACTAGAAAATACGATACCGAAGGCCTGGTCGGCACGATTTTCGCAGTCCCGGAAGACGCACAGCTTTATGTGGATCATGTAGAGGTGGCGAATGTTTCTATAAAGGGTCCGACAAAAGATGCATCACCACAGGGACCGCACGGGAATTGGGATCAAGCCAAAGTCGGCGGTGAAAACGGCATCGGGCTACTTTTATATTGCAATCCTCATGTATCCAGGGAACTCGCGCCTAAACCAAAAATGTCAGGTGCAGTTCCAAGCTAAAGGAATATAGATTTGCAATAAAATTACCGATTTGCGGTAATAATAGCAATTATTCTCGGTAATTTTAGGGTTGCAATCGGGCAAGAAAATTTCGTAGGCTAAAAGCCTATTCAAATATAGGAAAGTAAACATGAAGGTATTAATTGGAAACAGTATCAGCAAAGGACTTCGGACTGGGCTAACGAAAAGCTTTCCCAAGAAACAGCAAGTACGCGCCAGTATCGGCCGCTTTCCCAGCACAGAAGCTTTTGCGGAAATTCTGGATGATGTGCGAGGTGAAGCCATCACGATTATCCAATCCATCGCCGCGACTAAAAATCAAACAGCAAATGATTATGCCGTGCAGCTTTTACTTTTGATCGACACGTTAAAGGAATACGGTGCAGGCCCCATATGGGTGATTGAACCCTTTGCAGGCTATGGGCGCCAGGATAAAACACGCAAAGGACATCACGATTCAATCGCCTGTAAAAGTCATGCGCGGCAGCTCAAAAATGCGGGCGCCGTCGGTTTCTCAACGATCGAAATGCATTCCGAACGCGGATTGAATTTCCATCGCGAACAATTCGGCGATGCAAATGTTTTTAACCTTGATCCAACAGCTCTGCTTTTGAAAACACTGGATATTCAAGACCCCAGCCACGTTTCCGTTGGCGGTCCGGACGGCAGTTCCGACCCTCGCGCGCTGAAAATTTCAAAAGCCACTGGTGCTTCGATGTTTCATACTGAAAAACACCGGGATGTTTTGGAAACGGAAATTACGCATTTTGACGGTGACGTTGCCGGTCAAACAGCCGACATCCTGGATGACATGATCGACCGCGGCTCAACAACATTTGATTGCGGGGAATATTTGGATGCTCGGAAAGCCAAAGCGATTGAGGCCGCGTCCACGCATATGATCGGCAGCGAAAATTCCCTGGAAAAACTCCTCACCCGGCGCCGTGCCGATGGTCGGAAGCGATTGTTCAGCCGTCTGATTTTCTCAGACACGATTGATCAGGAAGAGGAAATCAACCGCCTGAACTTCCAATATCCCGGCGCCGCGCGGCGTATCAAAATCTTCACCACCGCCGACCTGCTCGCGCAGCACATCAAGAACGATATCACCAACCACCCGTCCATGAGACCAGAACCAAGATAGGAGATAAAAATGTCCGTTATCACAAGACCCGATGAAGGCTATTACGAACCGCTTGCAGAGCAAACCATGCTTTGTGGTGATAAGTACGGCATCACCATGGCGCTTAGCTTGTTTCTAAACGGGAAGCATGAAATTCCGACTACTTTTCATGCCTATATCCGTGACTGTCCGTTTGACGGAGCTTACCTGGTGACAGCGGGGCAGAATATTTTCTTTGAATGGCTGAAGAATTGGAAATTTACTGACCGTGATTTAAATTGGTTAAGAAAACAGCTCACTAACGATGAGATGACAAATGAGCAAACCGCACAGGTTGAAGACTTTTTGACAATGCTCAAAGAGTCGGGCTTGCAATTAACAGTAGATGCAATGCCTGAAGGCGAAGTGGCGTTTCCCGATGAACCCATCGCGCGGATTCACGGCCCGGCATGGCAATGTTTGGTTGTCGAGGCGATGCTTCTGAACGTTATTAACTCACAATCCCTTTTCGCGACCCTGGCCTCCCGTTTGGTGGAAGTGGCAGATGGCGCAGACATTTTCGCCTTTGGCTTACGCCGAGGCCAAGCGATCGGCGGGCTTGAAGCGGCCCGTGGGACATATGTCGGCGGCTGCGCTGGCACATCAAACATGCAGGCAGCGGAATTCTATGATATTCCTTGCGTGGGCACGATGGCGCATGCACTCGTGATGATGTATGAGGATGAGCTGGATGCATTTAAAGATTATATTGGCGCGCTGCCCCATAATGGTATTTTCTTGGTTGATACTTATAACACCTTGGAAGGCGTCAAAAATGCGATCAAAGCCTGCCAGGAAAAGGGATTAACCTTAAAGGGTATCCGATTGGATTCCGGTGACCTGGCCTACCTTTCCAACGAAGCGCGTAAGTTATTGGACGCGGCGGGCTTTACGAATGCTAAAATCACGGCATCTAATGATCTTGATGAAAATGAAATCCTAAGACTTAAGAGCGAGGGCTGTAAAATCGATGTTTGGGGAGTTGGCACGCATCTGGAAACCTCATCGGCTCAGCCAGCACTAGGAGCGGTTTACAAATTGGGTGCCATTTTTGACAAAAATCTGAGTTTTGAAGAAATAGAAGCAACCCGCAAACTGGTCAAAGAAGGGCGATCCCCATTGGAAAAAGGGTTTACGCGGGATGTTATCAAACTATCGCAAGACGCCATTAAAACCACTATTCCTGGAGAACTGGATGTCGTTCGTTATGTGCAAACGGATAAAGACGGTAATTGGATGCAATATGAGAGCGATACCATCATCAGCAATCTGGTTGAAGATCCCGTCGGCCCTGATGGCAAGTTGACGCGTGATGTAGTTTCCGTGATGAAAGCCGATGATACGCAAAGCCGCTGTTTTCATAAAGGAACCGTCGCCTATCATCCGATTTCGCGGACATTTGAAATGGGCCAACAGGTTGGCGCGATAGAAACCATTCACCCCGCACGGCAACGCTGGGCGCGAACGAAAAACATGCTGCACCGCTCAGTCCTGAGAAGCAAACGGGTCAAAGGCCGCGAGAACCAAGCTTATGCATACAAGGTCGGTATCGAGGAGTCTTTGTCCGACCACCGCAAAGGCATGATCCGGCGCCTGCACCAAACCCATTTCGGGCCGGGCGCCCCTGCCCTCACCGCTTAACCCAACCAACCCAAAGGAGAAATGACGATGACGAATGTAATTTCCACAGAACCCGAAATCAAACTGCCCGATGATCCGGAATGGGATAAAGCAGCACTTGTAGGCGTTGATATAACAAAAAGTTTTAACCCAACGGATCCTAATATTCCCGGAACGGGTGAATTTGGCGGTGGCGTTTCACATGGAAATGAAATTATTCCAGTGTGGAATAAACTTTGTCCGTATTTTGAACACCGCTATCTCTCTAAAGATTTCCATAATAAGACAAATAAATTCTTTGCAGCCAATCATGGCGTTGAACCATTCTCGTTTGTAAAATCTTGGTACAAAAATGCAGGGCCTGAGGACAAAATTCAAACTTGGCCATGGCATGATCTTGCCGAAGATCCGCAGGCAGGGATTCACCCGGATGTAAATACCGAAGGCGCATTCATTTTCAGAAAAGGTCGCAATGATGACGTCGAAACCCTTTCGATCTTCGTCGGTGAAGATCGTATTTATGAGCCGGTTTATGATAACGGAAAGACCGCTGAACAACATTTTCGAGATGAAGGCACGAAATATCTCTTTGTTGGCGGCTTAGCTGAAGATTATTGCGCAGGTAAAACCGCTTTGGATGCCGCAAAAAAGGGTTTCAAAGTCGTATTTGTAACTGATATGACCCGTGGCGTTGTTCCCGAGCAAGTTGAGGCAATGCGCGAAGAGTTAAAAGCGGCAGGCGTCAAATTCATGACATCAGATGAAGTGATTAAGCTTCGGATGACGCCAGGTGCTTTGGCAAAACTATTCGCTGACACGCCAAAGCAAGCCCCCCAATATGGCAACGGCGGCGGTCGCGCCGGACAGTTGAATTTGTAAGCTGTCATGCCAACCGGTCTGGAAACGGAGCTACTTCAACAGGCGCTGGGCGGCGCGTCCGCTCCGCGCCTGGTGAAGCAGATGACGTTTCTGTTTGAGCTAGAAAAATTAAAGGGCATATTCCGGGAAACCTTAACCCCGGATGCGAGTGCCGAAATGGGTTACCGGAAAGAAAACAGCGGCGAACATTCATGGCATATCGCTGTTTTCGGCCTGATGCTGCATGAATATGCCGAAGATAAAGTTGATGTTTTAAAAACCGTCAAAATGCTATTGCTGCATGAACTCGTCGAAATTTATGCAGGAGACACGAGCGCCTATAGCGCGCAATCTGGACAAGTCACACATGAAAAAGAAGTAAAGGCCGCCGATAAGATTGCCGCCCTGCTGCCGGGAGATCAAGCGGTGGAATACCGCGCATTATGGGATGAATTTGAAGCGGGCCAAACACCTGAATCTAAATACGCCCGTGCCATCGACCGCGTGCATCCCATTATCGCCAATTTCTTGACCCGCGGCCGCGGCTGGCATGAAAGAAAAATTACTTACGACAAAGTAATTGCAACACATGAAGCCCGCATAACCGCAGGCGCACCCGAACTGTGGCGCGCGATTAAAGCTTGCCTGGATTACGGCAAGGTAAATGGTTTTTTCTATGAACCTCCGACACCAACGCAAACGCCAGCCCAGGGGATAACGCCATGACCACCGTGCAAGAACCCGAAACCACCCTCATCAAAGTCGCTTCTGCCAGTTTGAACCAGACGGTTTATGACTTCTCGCGCAATGTCATGGATACCATCATCGTGGCGATCGACCGCGCGGTGGCGGACGGCGCGGATATTTTATCGCTGCCGGAATTATCACTGACCGGTTATGCGGCGGATGATTATCACCAGTGGAACAAGGATAACAGCGTTGTTTGGCCGCTGCTCCAAACCATTGCGAACTACGCCGCCAAACAAAACCCGAATCTGGTCGTCTCCGTCGGCGCGCCGTGGCATTATGCGAATAAATCGTTGCCCGCGGATGATGTCGCCTATAATGTTGATAACCGTCCGTTCAATTGCCAGTTCACCATCACCGGCGGCCACGTCGCGGCGATTTCTGCCAAGCCGTTCGATGCGCACGGTCCTACGGAATATGAAGGCCGCCAGTTCACCTTTTGGCCGGAAGACAAAGGCACGATTCAAATTGCCCTGCCCGATGGCTCAAACGTGCCTTTTGGTCATCCGATTGTGGCACTCGGGGATGGCGAAAAAAATATTACCCTGCTCCATGAAATCTGCGCGGCGGGCTGGTGGGGCCTGCATAATGACCTGACGATCAATCAACACGAACAAGAATCGCGCCATATTGTGGAACTTTCTGGAACACATGATATCGGCGTTGTTTTGAATCCCAGCGCCAGCAAACCAGAACCAGCGATCAATAAAGAACACATCCGCGCGGACGGCCTGTGCAAAACGGGTTCGGAACATTGCGGTCTGTTTGTCTATACGAATTACCTGGGTTCTGAATCCGGCACCTATGCCGCCGAAGGCAGCCAGCTGTTCGCGCAAGACGGCGAAATCATCCACCACGGCCAGCGTTATAATTTTTCCGAAGTTTCCTATAGCAGCGTAGCGGCGAAAGTTCCGGTGGCGCGGCGCGGCAAACCGGATGTGGTTCTGCATCATGAATTCAACGCGACGCCAGCGGAACCCGTCGGCGCGGAAGCGGCGTTTGATAAAGCATTCCGCGCGGGTGAATTGACGCTGGAACAATTAAAATACGAAGAATATCTGCGTTCGATCGCGCTATGGCTGCGCGATTATATGCTGAAGCAAGACTGGCCGTGCCAGGGTTACGTGATCTCATTATCAGGCGGCAAGGATTCCGCTTACGGTGCAGTGGCGATTTCCATGATGGTTGATCTGGAAGTGCAGGAAAACGGCGTCGAAGGATTCTTCAACCGTTTCAGCCACCTGAAATACAAAGACGAAGTCCTGGAAATCTCCCGCACCAAAGGCGAAGCCGCCGCCATCCGCGCGATTAAAGACAATATCCTGACCTGTGTTTATTTGCCGAGTGAGAACAGTTCCGACCGCACACGCAATGCCGCGCAAACTTTGGTTGAAGGCGGCACATTGCCGGATGGTACGAAAGTTGATGGCATTGGCGGAAAATTCATTGTTGCGCCAATCCAAGGCATGTTGGATGAGCAAACGGCCGCGCAAGCCGGACTAAACCTAACGCAAATGGCGAAAGATAATTGGGCTGAAATATTAGGCAATAAATATACTCAGAAACTATTTAAATTCTCGAAACGGCTGCGCGGAAAAATCGGCGAAAAATCACAACAGATGTGCCAGGATTTAGCGCGCGCGAAAATGCTTCGTGAGATTAACGCCTATGTAAATGCGGCGCGTGGCAGCAATCCGAAATTGCCGGATTATATTGCACGCTATTGCCAAAGCCCGGTGCCAACCTGGTCTGATCCGAAATACGATATTGGGCTGCAAAATGATCAGGCGCGTATACGCTTGCCTATCCCTTGGGCTCTGGCAGCCAAAGAAGGCAAAATGGCATTGGTGACATCCAACCAATCAGAAGCGCTGTTGGGTTACACGACGGCGGGCGGTGACATGCACATGGGCGGCGCTAATCCTATCGGCGGCATGCCAAAGGAAAATGCGCTGACAGAATCTTTGGCCTATTTCGAAAAGCATGGTTTGGTCGGCTTCCCAGCCGTTAAAGCATTACATTACGTCAATCTGGAAAAACCCACCGCTGAACTGCGCAAAGAAGTTGAAGGCGAAGCGCCGCAAACGGATGAAAAGGATCTGGGGTTTACCTATAAACAGGCGGATTGGCTTGCAAACGAATTGATTATCAACCGCCGCAAGCCAGCGGAAGTTTTGCCAGAGATGCTTGCGGATCCGCTATTCCCGAAAGATATCTCGGCATTGCGAAAAATCCTGATCAATTGCACCAATCGCTGGGCAGCGGCGCAGTTTAAACGCATCATGGGCACACTGGCGCCGCACCTCGGCAATAACCTTGACCCACATCAGGCCGTGCGCACGACGGTATTAGCCGACCATTTTAAAACCAACTGCGCGGAAATGACAATTGATATCCTGGCGGCGGAAGCAGGCGGAGAAACCGGGTTTTTGGCCAAATACGGCGTGCCGCTGGATCACGCCCATCAATTGGCGCAATTGGACGACAAATTCAAAACCGCATTGATAAAATGGCCGCTGGAAGATTTGCGTGACGCAAAGAAATGGAATGTCTTCCCGCAATCCCCGAAATGGTCGAAAATTTATAGTTCCCTACCCACCCCCACTCACGCATCCGCAGCCCCAACGCAAAAACTACAATCATCCATGACAGGGATCGCGCCATGACAACCTTAACCGCAGCAGAATTAGATCAAATCCTGAAAAACGCCGGCTTGTCCAAAACCGTCTATGCCTACGTCATGCCGGAAACGGAGCAAGTCATTGACGGAATCATGGGCAACACCGGATCGCCGGAACGCGCAGCCTTTCATGACATGTACACCGCGGCCTGGACCAAGAAACAGGACGCCATGCATTTGGATTTTTTTAAAACCTGGCACGAATGGACTTCGGATGTTGTAACATTGGGCGATGGTTATAAATATGAATATCCAACGGCCGGCGCCAGTGAACCGATCCGCGAAGCGATTTACCAATACGGGCTGCACACGCTGCAGCAGGGACTAAAACCCGTCATCCATATCTTCGCAGGTGAGTATGAAGGATACAAAGCTTACGCGGATGCCGCCGGTATTCAAGTGGTTGAACATGACCGCAACCATTGGTGGGACACATTGGATAAAATCGAAGGCCACCATCAATTTTATCTCAGCCATCCTTCGGCCATTGATGGAAATATCTGGCCGGAATACGATAGTTTCATGCATAGGCTATCCGAGCATAATCCGGCGGCGAAAGTAATGCTGGACTTGACGTATGTCGGCTGCGTCGCGCGGGATTTTCATATCAATGCGGATTATGAAAACATCGAACAGATTTGCTTTAGCCTCAGCAAGCCGTTCGGCCTGTATTATCACCGCATCGGCGGCGTCTTATCACGCACGGAAAGTAAGGGGTTATTTGGCAATCAATGGTTTAAAAACCTGCTATCCTTGAAAATCGGCACGGAAATGATGAAACATTTCGACGTGCACGAACTGGCGCGTCGCTATCAGCCTGTGCAAGCGCAAACCCTCACGCAGGCCGCGGAAGTTCTGGGAGGTGAGGTCAAGGCCGCCGATATATTCTTGCTGGGAACAATTGATATTCCAGCAGATCCGAAACCCATTCACCAATATCTGCGGCGGCATGCGACCCATGGCTTTGCGCGGATCTGCCTGACTCCTACGATCGCTCATATTGTAAATCCGGAAATTTCGCCGGATGTACATGTCCGGTATTATGAGCAATTACAGCTTGAACCAAACAGGGGAGCTGTCATGCCATGAAAAACGCCATCAAATGCTACAGCGCGGAAGAAGTTCACGAATATATTTACGGCAAATTGAAAACTGAAGAATTCCGGCGCTCTTATCAAGAGCATGGCTTTGTTTATAATGTCGTCGATCAATTCGCGAAACTGCCCCGCATGTTTTGCCAAATGTCGGATGAAGTCGCCGAATGGGCGCATTTCTCAACTTGGTGGGGCATCATCCCGGAACGGCAATATGACAATGATGCCATTTCAGATTTATATTACCTACACGAAATGACGCATGCAGGACGCATGGCCTATGTGCCGAAAATGGGATTTTACAGCTGGTCGCAAAAACTATTCGAAAACGAACTGGAAGCCAGTGTCGTGTCAGAAATCCAAGTTTATTTTGAACTGCCGGGCTTGCGTGCAAAAACTTTTCCCCATGAAATTTATGCGGACCGGTTTTTGGAGGATAAAGCTTTTGTCACGATGTGGGAGGAAGACCGGGCGGGAGCCATCGCACATCTCAAAGAATGCCGCCGCAGCCTCTATGACGCCGGGCCAGAAATTGAAAACGATATGTGCGCGCGCTGGGTGAAACGTTTTGCGCGACAGAATTCGTCCTGGGTTGATATTTGGTACCGCCGCTATGACGAAGTCGAAACCGCGATGCACAAATTATCGCGCGACAGCCGCAACCCGGAGATTGGGAGAACAAAGGCACTGGATACCTTTGCGGATTGGCTTTCATCCGAAGCGATCACACGACCGGACTCAGATATCCCTTTTGCCGATGAAGCGCATACTTTTGCCGCCGTCTACCGCAAAATGAAAACAGATTATTTCAAGGATATGGCCCTGCTGCAACAGCAAGGCGTCAAGCATCAAATATTTCATCCTGCCAAATTGGATGCATGATGAAAACTAACAAGGATCATATTTTATAACCATGAGAAAAATTGGACTATTCGGATTATCCGGCAACCCGCCGCATCAAGGCCATTTAGAAATGGCGACGAATCTGCACGATGTATTTCATTGTGAAGAGGTGTGGATGCTCGTCACGCCTTTTAATCCGCTCAAAGGCCCTGGCGAGTACGCAAGTCTGGAGGATCGGGTAGCCTTGTGCGAATTGCTGGCCGCCGGTTATGACTGGCTCAAACCCACTGATCTCGAGAAAGATCTAGACAGCACCTATACAGTGAATACTTTGCGCGTTCTGCGCGAACGCTATCCTGATTACGAGTTTATATGGTCCATGGGCAAAGATAACGTACACTCGTTCGACAGGTGGCAAGATTGGAAAACCATCCTCGCATATCACCCCATGGTTTTATTCGATCGGCCTGAATACGATGATATCAGCGCGTGCCCCGCTTTTGTTTATGCCCAGCAGAATGGATTGGTATCAGATAACAACGATGATCATAACGGACACTTGGAATTAGGATTTCATTTTTGCCATAATATCGAGATCGCAACTTCATCCACGGATATCCGCAAAGAATTACTCCGCGACCGAAACAAATGTCCTGATGGCCTGCCCCAAGAACTTTATCAATATATCATCAGTCGCGGCCTGTTTTTACCGAAAACAGAGCAACAGCTGCAACTTCAAAGCACGAATCCAAAAGCCGCCCCACAAAACAGTCTTATAATTTAAATTATTTCTTACACGAATAAATATAAACAGCAAAACAGATTTTCAGTTTATTATCTTCCCCGCATGCAGTATGTTCTGCCTGGGTTAAGGGTTTTATGGGCATCTACGATTTCATCAAAACGATCCATATCATCAGCGCCACAATCCTGTTAGGCACTGGATTGGGAATTGCGTTTTTTATGTTCTGCTCGCGTTTTACGCCAAACCTGCACGAAAAATTCTACGCGATCCGCACAACCGTATTGGCGGATTATATTTTTACCGCACCGGCAGTAATTGCACAGCCGCTGACAGGCGCGTGGCTTGTCGCGCATGCTGGGCTGGGCTGGACAGATACCTGGCTATTGGCGACGTACGCATTATACATCATCGCCGGACTTTGCTGGTTGCCGGTGGTTTGGATTCAAATCCGCCTGAAACAAATTCTAAAAACATGCCTGGATCGGGGCATACCGTTGCCACCGGAATATCACAAATTATTCCGCCTGTGGTTTATTCTGGGTTGGCCCGCCTTTATAGGCCTGATCGCGATATTCTTTTTAATGGTTATAAAACCAACATGACAGCGATGCCGGAAAACCCGTCAGGCGTTTGGTACGTTTACGATGGCGAATGCCCACTGTGCCAAACGGCAGCGAACTATTTCCGGTTAAAGGAAACTTTGGGCACCTTACATTTACTGAACGCCCGCACCGATCCGGCGCATCCAATTTTGCAAGGCGTTAAGGCGCGCGGCATTAACCTGGATGAAGGCTTTGTGATCATCCATGACGGCCGTTTTTATCACGGTAAAACCGCACTGCGTTATATGTCTGACATCGGCAAGGAAAAAAACTGGTTTAACTGTCTGAACAAACTGTTTCATTCCGAAACTTCAGCAAATTTCTTTTACCCTTGGATGAAAGGAATACGCGGGCTGTTACTACGGCTGCGCGGCGTGCGGAATATCAATAATCTCAGCAATCCGGGCGAGCCCATTTTCAAACCTGTTTTCGGCGCGAATTGGGATGATTTGCCGCGCGTCATGCAACGGCACTATGCCAGCCGCCCTTATCACGATGACCGCGTGACCGTAGAAGGCGCATTGGATGTTATGTTGTCACCCTTCGCTCGTATATTATCGCCCCTGTTTAAACTAACCGGCACTCTCATCCCCTATTCCGGCAAAAAAGTTCCTATCACAGTCAATTTTATTTCGCGCAACAACGACAACACTTTTACTTTTGACCGCATTCTAAATTTTCCAAACAAATCACCCTATCACTTTCGCTCAAGCATGTTCCCCATAAAGGGCGATGAAATGATCGAAGCAACGCGCAGCGGCCTCGGCTGGCATTGCCGTTATATCTGGTGGGATGAAAGCGTCATGTTGTTACACAAAGGTTACGTGTTCAAATTTCTAGGCTGGTTTATTCCTTTGCCGCTTACCTGGTTGATCGGAAAAACATACGCCGAAGAAATCGCGATAGACGATGATACATTCGACATGAGCATGGAGATTTTTCATCCCCTGTGGGGCACCGTTTTTGGCTATGCGGGCCGGTTTAAAATTGTGAAAGATCGGCACGACGATGCTGCAAATAATTAAGCCCCTAAAATCCGAAGGCGAACTGTTCAAAAAAATTATGGGCGAAGAATGGACGCGGCTGCATCCCGATATTCAAAAGCGGTTTGACAAAAATCCGCTGGCCGACAAACCGTTACGTTATCATGGTGCGCTAACAGAATTGTCCTGCTCATTCTGGGGCAAGTTACTTGGCCACATCACCAGACCGTTGATCAAAGGCGCCCTTATCCCTTACACGGCACATGATTTTCCAGTTGATATCCAGGTCTATTCCAAAGAAAATTGCCCCTATATTTTCAAACATCGCATTTACCGCCTGCCCGATCGCAAGGCTATTGAATTCACGTCATACATGAAAGAAAGCGAAAAAGGTGAAGTGCTGGAATATGTCGGCATGGGTTTGGGAATGAAATTAGTAGTGTTTGAAAAAGATACCAATTTGCATTTCAAAAGTGATGGTTATTTCTGGGATATCGGAATCTGCCGTATTCCTTTGCCAGATATATTATCGCCTGGGCATACCTATTTAATGCATATCAACGAAGGGGAAAATCAATTTCGCATCCGGATTGATATTAAACATCCCATCTTTGGCAAAATGTTCGTCCAGGCGGGTGTTTTCAGAGAAATAAAAGACACATGACCCAACGCGTTTTAATCCTTGGCGGTTATGGCAATTTCGGCAGCTTTATCGCCAAAAGCCTATCGGCGGAACCCGGCATTAAGCTGATCATCGCCGGACGTTCGGCGGAAAAAGCGCAAAACTTCGCCGCTTCATTAAACGCCGAATGGGCGGCGATGGATATTCATCAAAACCTTGATCAATCCCTGGCGCAAATCCGACCCGATATCGTGATCCACACATCCGGTCCATTTCAGCGGCAAAGTTATGACGTGGCTGAAACCTGCATCCGTCACGGTTGCCATTATATTGATCTGGCCGACGCGCGCGAATTCGTCGCGAATGTCGGGATGCTGGATATCACCGCGCGCGCCGCAAAGGTTTTAGTCGTCAGCGGTGCAAGCTCAGTCCCCTGCCTGACCGCCGCGGTCATAGACGAATATCAAACTCAATTCCACGCTTTGGAAAGCGTTGATTACGCCATCGCCACTGCGCAACAAACCAACCGCGGCCTGGCGACGACGCGCGCGGTGCTCAGCTACGCCGGAAAACCCTTCACCACCTTAATCAACGGCGTGATGAAAACCGTTTACGGCTGGCAGAATTTACATTTTCATCACTTCCCCGGTTTAGGCTGGCGACCGTTGGGCAATTGTAACGTGCCGGATCTGGCATTATTTCCGGCGCGTTACCCGAACCTGAAAACCATCCGCTTTTACGCCGGACTGGAAGTGCCGTTCGAACATATCGGCTTATGGCTGCTGTCCTGGCTGGCAAGGCTTGGCATCATTCCGCCACTCGATAAATTCGCGTCGCTTCTATTAAATTTTTCGCGCCTCTTTGACAGCCTTGGCAGCGACCGCAGCGGTTTTTATATGAAACTGTCCGGCCAAGACGCCGATAACCAATCCAAATCCATCACTTTTAACCTAACCGCCAAGGATGGTTTTGGCCCCTATATCCCCTGCATGCCTGCGATTTTGTTGGCGCGAAAACTCATACACGGGGACATCACAACGCGGGGCGCGCAACCCTGCCTTGGCCTGATCACATTGGCCGATTACCTGGATGGCCTGGCGCCATATCCGATCACATGGCATCTATCTGCATAACCCCGCTTTAGTTTTCGTAGGATTTAAATTAAACTGCCGAAGTCCTGGGGAGGCGCAATGGTAAAAAATATCATTCATGTTTTTGCGATGGCTTTGTGCCTTTTGTTTCTTTTTCCCTTCACGGCAAATGCCGTCCCCGCTCGCCCCAAATTGTTACAAGAAAAGCTATTGAGCCTGCCGCCGCTTTACAGCCGCAACACCTATGCGGGTGACACTCAACATCAATCTCAAGATATATGGCGCCGCATTTTGCTGGACATAGGGATCGATAGCCCCGCACCCGATGTAAACCATTATTCCTGGGAAGACTGCAATTATGATACCGCGCTAGATACCTTGCAACAGATCCGCCAGGCACAGGACAAAAGCGCAGCCTATGAAAAATTCTGGGCGGAAAATCAGAACCGCGTTTTTTCCATGTGCAATGGCAGCGCAGAAAAATCAGATGCGCCCATAACGCCCAAAGACGGTAAATTCCCCGCACGGGCGCAAAGCGATTATTTATATCAGCTGGCGAGTTGGCATTTTTATCATCATGATTACGCGGATGCCTTGCCGATTTATCAAAAAATTGCCGATGATAAAAACGCACGCGCGCGCGATATCGCGAATTATATGGTTATGCGCGCCCTGATGCATGACGGCAGACCTGAAGAAGCCTACGCCAAGGCCGAAGCCATATTAGCCGATCCATCGTTAAAGACCGTACATGCAATAACGGAGAATTTCCGTTTTGTGATTATGAATACCTCTCGCGGCGACCCGATCAAACCGGATGCAAAATTGGCGGAAAAGCACCTACGCTGGCTTTTGACGATGATCGCCGCCGCACCCGAAAAAGCGGATCATTTGCAACAAAGCCTGAATAACTATCAGGATGCGATGGAACAGTTGAATACCTATTTTCCACTGTTTGACAAAGAAACAAAACGTATCGACTGGTGGTTGGACACCAAAATCACACCGCAATCAGGACGCATGCAGGCGGCAAAAAAACTGGCGCCGGAAAATGAATTGGTGGATTGGATGCAAGCCAAATGGGCTTTTAATATTTTTGACAATGACTGGCTGTGGGCGCTGCATCAGCCCAAAAGCAGCTATTGGAATCAAAATCACAATATCGTCCAACATGCTTGGCAAAGATGGCAGCAAGGCGGCACCGGCGAATGGCTGCAAATTGCCATCACGCGCGCGCATCCTGATGACGCCCTGGCGCCGGATATTATTAAATCCGCATCGCCCTATTTAGACCATGTACCGAATACCGAGGGAACAGAATACAAATCCTGGGTATTTGATTTATGGTCCAATCTTTTGCGTTTGCATGTGGGGCGCGGTGAATATGATCAAGCCCTAGCGCTGATTTCCGATCATCCGGAATTTAAGGATTTAAAACAAACGCAAGCCTACAGAAGCTCAACTTATGAATATGAAAAGGTTGTTTACAACGTGCTGCGCTGGCTGGTTTATACCGGCCATGTGGATGAAGCGCGTCAGATTTTGGCTGTGGCCTTAAAAAATTGTCCTGATAGTTTTCAATATTGGCGCACCTGGCTGGCGAAAGATTGGGCAGAAGCTTCCGTCGCCGGTCAAAGCCATTCTTTTATAGGGAACGATGCGGTTTTCAACGATCCCAGATTATGGGAAACCATGGTTGACGAACTGTCCAGCGAGAATTTATTCAAACTAGCCAGCGATGAAAAGTTTCCGGCATCCGATCGCGCCTTAATCGCACGCGCAATTTTCACGCGCGCGTTATTGTTGCATAAGGATGGCGCGACCACGGATCGCTATGCCGTGTTGGCAGCAAAACTTAATCCATCGGCGCGCGAAGATATTCTGGCCGGTGTTGTAGGGCATGATCCGAACAAATACATCAGCCTGTTGTTACGCATGCCGCGGCTCCGGCCGCTGCCTTATCTCGAATATGCAGCGAAGAGGGATGGCGACAGTAATGACCCGCAATCGAACCCGACGGCGATTGATAACTTCAACCACAACGATAATAACTGGTGGTGTCAGGTTAGTCATACAAAAATATCCGATCGTGTATTTAATGCCGCGCGGATTGTTCCGGGTTTTAAATTCAATTCTGAAAAGGTTTACGGTTATTCCCGCACTATCAATCAATTTTTCAAAAGCATACCCCCCGAAGATCCTGAATTCAAACCCTACGCCGACAAACAAAAAGCCATTCTGGCCCAACACCCCTATCACCAATTGGTTGATGAAAACGAAATCCGCGCATTAGCGGCAATTCCGATGGCGCCGCGCTATTTAACCGAAGCGGTAATCTCACATGAAAAAATCAAACATTTTTTCTTTTGGCAGCCCAAAGAAGACAAGGATCAAAGCGCGCAACAGCTACATGAAGCAATCCGCACAACGCGTTATAGTTGCGAACTGGACGGGTCGCATGCCATCTATTCCAAAGAAGCCTATGATATCCTGCACAAACAATATGCGGAAACGCCCTGGGCCAAGGCAACGCCTTATTGGTTTGGCTGTTCCCACTTCCGGAACGGTTGCGAAAAACAACCGGCGAATTAAATTCTAACTCCATATAAGGATCGCAGAAACACCTCATGGCGCACAAATATAAAATCATGCCCTCACCCATCGGTGAATTGAAACTGGTGGCAAGTGACACTGGCCTTACCGCGATTTTGTGGCAAAACGACAATCCAAAACGCGTGCCGCTGGGTGCAATGACCGAGGATGACAATCACC
>Ga0206950_1089_pt1 | contig 21520 bp, 23 predicted proteins | sample Alteio_BWOrgHeat_41_FD_152954 | JGI IMG/M metagenome (GOLD analysis project Ga0206950, IMG submission 152954) | Enriched cells from forest soil in Barre Woods Harvard Forest LTER site, Petersham, Massachusetts, United States -... | ecosystem: Environmental > Terrestrial > Soil > Temperate forest >... | reverse complement strand
GCGGGCCATATACCGTATGGTATATGGCGGGGTCGACGAGATTTGAACTCGCGGTCTTCAGCGTGACAAGCTGACGACCCACGGAATGAATTTTACGACAACTTTCTTGCAAATGGAAGGATTTATTGAAGTTACATCAAGAGGGGAATTATCACTGTCGACCCCGTTTTGCTTTGGTGTCCAAATACTGACCATTTTTGAGGAATCTTTGCTTGGTTTCTTCCAAAAAACTAAAATATTATACTAATGATACATGTAGTGGCTTGCGAGTAAGCTTGCTGACATTCATGACAGAAAAGCCAAGAATATTTCCCTTATTGTCTATTTTCTCCATGACTGCATCATTCTTGGTTTGACGAAAAAATCCTGCCTTCTTCTCAAAAGCAACTTCAAGGTAATCGCCTTCTTTGTCGAACCAAAGCTTGATTATTTTCTTAGCCATATAATTTCCCCTTTTTTAATCGAATCCGTTAAATACGCTGTAAGAATATAGATATGAAACAAGAAGAACTACCACAACAGGGTATAAACTTCCCGTCATTGTTATTACGGCAGATAAGGATGATAGTTTTAAAGATAAGGCCATGAAAGCAGGGGCGGCGGGGTTTTTGCAAAAACCATTTGATGATCACTATCTGCTGCATATGGTTACCCGGGTGTTTAATATTGAAAAGTGCGTTGGCCCAACCTAATCAATAAAAAAATTAATGGAATTTTATGGAAGGAGAAAATAATGTTAAAACCAAATTTAAGATTCAGATTGGGTTTAGTTTTTGTTTTGGGGCTCTCGTTATTATGCTTAGGCGTTTCCGTGCGGGCAGATGACGATCGGGGCGATAACCATAGAAATCAGAGAGACAATCACAACAGCCAAAGAGACAGGTATCACTACCGTGAAGGGCATTGGTATGGGCACGGAGACGTTGTTGTTTCCGATGTCCCTGTCGGGTCAGAGATTGAATCTCTTCCACCACAGTATAAGACCATTGTCATTGGGAATAATTCTTACTATTACGATAATACCAGGTATTACAGTAGATCCCCTGATGGGGACTATGTTGTTGTTGAAAGACCATCTGCTCCGTTAGTTCAGATTAAATTTTAAGAGCATGACGCAGTTGCCGTCACGACCGACCATGATAGCCACTGGTTTTAGGCCAGAGTAAGCGATAGTTGTCGAAAGTCAGGGGACTTAAATATTGTTAATCAAAACAGGAGGATGAGATGAAGAAATTATCATTATTTATTTTATTGGGTCTATTTTTGGCGGCTTCATTGACAGGGTGTAATACAGTACATGGCGCAGGGCGAGACATTTCAGATACAGGTCATAATATTGAACATGCGGCTTCTTAGGAGAAACATATGATGCTAAAACCAAAGATGCAAAAAGCACTTAACAAACAAATAAATGTGGAATTCAATGCTTTTTATTCCTATTTATCCATGGCAGCCTATTTTGAATCTCACCATAAGTCTGGATTTTCTGGGTGGTATAAAGTTCAATCGAATGAAGAGTTCAAACATGCGATGAAATTATATGAATACATCATTTCCAGAGGAGAGAAAGTAGTCTTGACAGCTATTGAGGCACCACAAACAGAAGGGAAATCTTTTTTGTCAGTTTTTGAAGCGGCATACGCTCAAGAATTAAAGGTAAGTGCTTTGATCAATGATCTTGTAGATTTGGCAAAAAATGAGGGTGATCATGCTACAGAGATCATGTTGCAGTGGTTTGTTACTGAACAAGTTGAGGAAGAGAACACAGCCAACAGTAACGTTGAAAGGTTTAAGTTTATTAAGGACACAACTGAGGGGATAGATGCGTTTGACCATGAACTGGGGGAGCGCAAAATGACTAAATAGTTTTTTGTAGAAGATATTAAACAATTATTGACCGTTCTTTTATTGCCTCAATCCAGCCTAAATTTGAAGGTTTCTTACGTGTTACTACGTATACCCTTGAGTATTTCCTCTCATTCCATAATTACTTTTGATGCTTTATCTTATTAACCATAAGGGTTGGAAGAGAGCATCATCATTCAAGTGAAATCATAAAAATGTCCCGATATTTTAATTTTAATCTATTTTTTAAAGGAAGGGAGATTCTACCAATGAAGGATTCTAAATGGATTTTACTCCGTTTTGCTTTCGCCATCAGTATCGGTATGGTCTTGACTTGCGGATCTGGCAGGGCGGGCGCACAAAATGAAAAACCAGTCAAGAAACTGGATGGGGAACAGTTATACGCCATTAATTGCAGCCGCTGCCACTCCGAACGTTATCCGACGGAACGCACAGACGCGCAATGGAAGACGATTTTGATGCACATGCAAGTACGCGCCAATCTTCCGCCGGAACAGGCGCGCAAGATCCTGAAATATATGAAAGATAATAATTAATTGGAAAATGAGAGGAATCTATTTCATGAAAAATATGATGAAAAGGATGGTCTTCACACTTGTGGCTATATCTTTGGTGGGTTTCAGTTGCGTACCGAACTCTTGGGCAGTTACAGATGATGAATTTCATACCCTTCAGAAACAGGTCCAAGATCAAAGTCAATTATTACAGGAGCTATTAAAGGAACATCAAGATGACCAAGCCGAGATCCAAAGTTTAAAGGACCAGCAAGGCCAAACAGAACAGAAGACTGATGAAATTAAAAAGACCGCTGATAAAGCCGTAGAAGTAGCATCCCAAGCGCAGCCTGTGGTACAACCTGTAAGTGCCCAAGTTAAAGTCCCGGTAGAGAACCATAATTTCGTGCTGGCTGGTGATGCAGAAGTCCAATACGTAAAAACGGGTGGGGTCAACAAAACCCATGGATCATTTCAGATGGCGGATTTTGCTCCGGTCTTCCTCTATAGGGCAGGCGATAAGGTGCTCTTTGAAGCGGGTTTCGACACCACTTTATCAAATGGAAGCCTGGCGCTCGCTAATAATGTGACTGGTTCGAGTGGAACTAATACTTCCTTCGATCTGACCTTTGCTCAAATTGATTATTTATTCAATGATTACCTGACGGTCATAGGAGGGAAAATGATCCTGCCTTTAGGTACTTATAATGAACGAGGCGCCGGCTGGCTCAATAAGATCGCGGATGACCCGCTGCCGCGTTCTTTGCTTATAGGAGAGGGGATTGGTGTGCAGTTACGAGGGGCTAAAGCGTTGGGGGATTCTGGCTCAATGGTCACGTATTCTGCCTATACGACCAATGGAGGCGGGTCCGTTGATGGGACAGGTAACGCGACCACGCTGGATAGCAATAATAATACGATAAATAATTTTGATCCTGATGGTAATTCCACGAATATGCACCGCAGGCCAAGCGAAGGTGGACGTTTGGGATGGTTCTACCCTTGGAAACCCCATTATGATGTTGAGCTAGGGGTTTCCGGTCAGACTGGCGAGTGGGACAATGCAGGAAAGGAATTGTGGAACGCTGGGGTCATTGACGCGGCCATTCACATTTCTCCCTACTTTGAAACTAAAGGCGAGTATATTTATACCAGGGAAAATACCGCTGATTTAGGAACTATTATTCCGCAAGGTTGGTGGATTCAATCAGGTTTTAAATTGTCGGCTTTCAATTGGGATGTCCCGCTTATTCCCAGCACAGAGTTGGTTTTCCGGTATGACACGATAGATAGTGGCATTAACAACTCTATTACTGGTGTTGCCCAAAAATCTTACCGTTATACGCCAGGCATAGTGTATTATATTACTAATTCATTGTGGTTAGAGGGTTCATACGAGAAGATTTATAATAGTGATGGCGTAAAATCGTCTGACCAATGGCTGGCTCAACTTTCATATGGGTTTTAAAGAAAGGATAAGTTTATGAATAAGAAATGTTTCAGTGTTCTCTTTTTTGCCGCAGTGATTGTCTTTGCAGCGTCAAGATTATGCCATGCGGATGATGGTAATATCGACGATGCCACCAAGGCGCGTATTGCCAAAGCGGAGCAAGGTCCTGCATCAATTGATGCTTCTAAGTATCCGCAGAAAATCCAGGACATCTACACCGATATTTTTAGCCAAAAGTGCATGCAGTGCCATCGCCTGAGCCGTCCTATCAATTCAGACTTTGTCCTTCCTTCTGAATGGGAAAATTATGTTAAACTGATGTCGCATAAACCAGGGTCCAATATTGATAATGGGGACGCGCGCAAGATCGTTGATTTCCTCATCTATGATTCAAGTGTCCGTAAAAAAGCACAGCTGGATGCTAAATTAGCCAATGCAACGCCTGATGATAAGGCTGCTGCCGAAGCGAAGATCAAAAGCATCCATGATAAATATGACCAGCAATAATCAAGATCATATTTCAGATGAAGGAAAAGAAATTAAGGTTGACGACGAAAAACGCGCTTTTGTAAAGGCAGCTTTCGGGATAGGTACTTCTTTATTTCTTTTATCATTAGGTTCTTTGGGAAAATTATTAAGTTTCTTTTCAAAACAAAATCTGACTAAAGACCAACAAGAGCAAATTTTATCTGAAAAGATCCAACGCTTAAAACAAACGACTGACGAACAAGAATTGCAACTAGAGCGCCTGAGTAAGGATTATATCCTTGTCGCGGGGCTTGATTCACTTAGCCCTATCAAGGGAATATACTTTATTGATTATTTGATGAGACCTGCTTTAGCTTTTAGCGACGATGATGGCTTGCCGATCGTCATATCCGCGAAATGCACGCATTTGGGCTGTACGGTCGGACAGAATGTCGATGAACAGGGCCGCATACTTTGTCCTTGCCATATGTCCAGGTTCAATATCAAAACAGGATCCCCTGCCGCTGGTTCACCGGCCAAAACACCATTACCTCGTTTGGGATGGTTCTTAATGGACACACACGGAAACATTCTGTTAACTCAAAATCCCCAGGGTAAGCAGTCAGGGACGACCGACATGGATAAATTAGCCGGTTCTTCGCTTTATATCCTCAAGAAATTCAGTGGGGGGGAAGCTTGATGGGTGACAAAAATAAAGGCCTCAAACGCCTGATTGAATTTATGCATGACCGCATCCCCATGCATAAATTTAATTTTGAAAACCTGGTGTTGAAAAAAGAAGTCCCCATTCATCGCATGAGCTGGGCCTATTACTTGGGAGGGCTGACATTATTCTTCTTTTTGGTCCAAGTCGTCACCGGTATTTTCCTGCTGTTTTACTATCAGCCGACAGTTTCTGACGCGCATGCATCGATTGAATATATCACCAAATATGTAAATAACGGTTTCTTTATTCGTAATTTGCATACCTGGGCCTCTTCGTGCCTGATATTGTGTTTAATGGCGCACGCGTTAACGGCATTTGCCATGAAGGCGTTCGCTCCTCCCCGCGAAATCATATGGGTGGGAGGGGCATTAATGCTGGTGATTGGCTTTGCTTTCGGATTTACCGGGTATTTATTACCCTGGCATCAGATCGCTGTTAACGCGACAAAGGTCGCTTTGCAATCGCTCGATGAATCCGGGCATTACCTTCCAGGGTTTATTTCAGGCATTCCGCACTATATCAAGGAGATCATTCAAGGCGGTCCTGATGTGGGGCAGGCGACGCTAAGCCGCTTTTTCGCGCTCCATGTTGTTATATTGCCCCTTCTTTGTTTTGGGATTTTGGGATTACATTTGCTTTCAGTCCAATTGCATGGGATGAGTCAAGGGGTGGATGATTTGCCTAAAAAAAGTGAGAAATTCTTCCCGTTTTTTATACTTAAAGATTTGATCGTCTGGGGGGTCGCGTTTTTGGGCGTTTTTATTTTAGCTGTAGGCATCCCCTTTGAATCATTTTACGCGTTTCCATTTTTCCAGGCCTATAACGCCCTGGGGGCAACGCCTGAGGGGATCAAGCCGGAATGGTATTTTTATTTTGCTTATTATCCTCTCGAGATCTTTCCATTTTGGCTAGTTATGCTTGGCATGTCAGTGATGGGAGTCTTGCTTTTTATGACCCCATGGGTCTTTAAAAAGACCAGCCGACGTGCGCTAACAATCCTTGCATTGATCATGACGGCCTATTTGGTTGTCATGACCTTTTTTGGTCAAGCCATCTATGAGATCGTCAAGGGGGTCAAAGGATGAGTTCTTTTTTCACCCTTTTATTGTTAACTTTCATTTTTTCCAGCAACGCCATGGCCCATCCGGAGTATCTGCAATATTTTAAAAAGGAATCCGGGCGGGCCATCAACTGTGCGATGTGCCACACCAATCCGGAAGGGCCAGAAGGTGTTAATCCGGGACAAATTGGCAGTTTGGATCCAGAAGCAAAAAAGCTGCTGGCATTAGCTCGTGAGGCCAAAACCGGAGATAATATTAAGAACCCTATTCTTAATGATTTTGGAAATGAGATCTTAAACGCGATTGGGCATGAAAATCTAGTCGAGCTTGAAAAAGACCCTGGAGCAATTCCTGGATTATTATCAAAAACGAGTGACTTGGACCACGATGGGATACCTGATTATCAGGAATTATTAGATGGCACAGATCCTTTGAACCCCAATGATGGGCTTCCCTGGAAATTGTTTATTCATAATTTCATAACGAATTGGTTTCAGATTATGATGATCACCTTAGCTACGATTTCCGGGGTTTTTGGTCTTTACTATACCATTTTATGGTTTTCAATAAGGACAAAAAAAGAGTTTAAGTAGTACATCTGCGTATTTTTCCGCGTTACATACCTCTTTTAGGCCATAAAAGTCCTTTACTTAATTGAATTAAATGGGTATAAGTTAATATCCAAAAGAAGTCATTTAGCAGTGAGATAGGAAAGGTTTAAATGAATCGGATACTTTGTATTATTATTGTGCTTTTTTGTGGATGCGAACAAAAATCCCAAGAGAACCATTATACAGAAATTATTGTCCAAACGCCGCAAGTCAATACACCAAGCGTTCCTCAAGCTCCTGCAGCCGACATGTCGACGGCAGAGCCTCTATTTACTTGGAGCGCACCTCAAGGTTGGCAACAAGAAGCAGGTACAGGGATGCGCCTTGCGACTTTTCATCTGCGATCAGATGCTAAAGCCATTGATTGTTCCATCGTGGCTTTAGGAGGAATGGCTGGTGGCTTGGAGGCTAATTTACGCCGTTGGATGGGGCAAATTGGGGTAAAGGCCACAGAAGAGCAGTTAAGTGCCCTTATTTCATCCGCCTCAAGCACTAAAATTAAAACAGGACAAGAGGCAAAAGTCTTTGATTTCACAACCATTCAGTCCAAGTCCCATCGCACAGATAAAAGCATGATCGTGGTGATGGTCCCCATGGATGAAACGACTTTGTTTGTAAAGATGGCCGGGACAGTGGGCACTGTCGGTAAAAATAAGAATGATTTCTTTAAACTTGTAGCCTCCGTTGAATATCACGCGCCTTCAGCCGGTGCTGTTTCTCCAGGAGCTGAAATGAACCCTGCTTCCATGGATCCCCATGCGGGTTTAGATATGTCCGCGATGGGTGGGATTATTGATACACCGACTTCACAAAATATTTTGGCTTGGGTGAGTCCTGAGGGTTGGACAGAAGAAGCAGGTACGCATATGCGGATGGTCAGTTTTCACTCCATCGCTGATCCCAAGTCAATCGATTGTTACATCATCGCCTTGGCAGGCCCCGCGGGGGGGCTAGAGGCTAATTTGCAGCGTTGGCTGGGGCAATTAGGGCTGGAGTCATCTGATGATCATGTGAATCAGCTTACCCAATCAGCCCAAACCTTCAACACAAAGGATGGCCTGGAAGTCAAAGTTTTTGATTTAACTGCCTTGCAAGCCCAAGGGGCATCTTCCGATAAAAGCATGATGGTCGCCATGATCGCTTTGGAAAAGACAACGGTTTTTGTCAAAATGACAGGTTCTATTGAAGCGGTGAAACAAAATAAAGATAATTTTTTAAAACTGCTTGGGTCTGTAGCCCGTAAGTAATTTGATATGATAAAATTTCTAAGCTCAGCACGTATAACAGTTGCTTGTTTATTCCTGCTTTTCATCCTGACCTTTTGGGGCACGATTGCCCAAGTGCAGCAGGGTCTATACGCGGCCCAGGACCGTTTCTTTAATTCTTTCTTTTTCCTGGCCGCGGGATTTATCCCTTTTCCCGGCGCGCAATTAGTCCTTTGGGTGTTTTTTGTTAACTTGATCTGCTCGGTGATGCTTACCTTTAAGAAGTACACTAAATGGGAAAATATAGGTCTTCTCATTATTCATTTTGGATTAATCATCTACTTTATTGCGGCCTTCATGATTTTTCATGTTTCCCAGGAGTCATTTGTGCATTTAGCCGAAGGGGAAGCGACGAATGTTTCTACTTCTTATCAAGATTGGGAATTGGCCTACTGGAAACAAGAGGGCAGTAAACGGGAAGTGACTTCTTTTGACACCAAAAAATTCAAACCCGGCTTTGAAATCCCATTCGAGGATAAAAATTTTACACTTACGGTCAATGAATATTATCTAAACTCTGATGCCTTCAGTGATCCCTCAACTAGAAATAACCCTTTAATCCTTAACGGCACAGGTATTTCGATTTTAACCGAAAAGCCACTCAATAAGGAAAGGGAACAAAATATCGTGGGGGGCAATTTTAACCTGAAGGCCAATGATAAATCCTATTCTTTGATTTTATATGGCGCAGAAACCCAAGCAACCCGGGTCACGATCGCGGGTCAGAATTATTATTTTATTCTGCGTCATAAACGCTTTCCCTTGCCATTGACCATCAGATTAGACCATTTTAAAGCTGAATTTCATCCGGGAACTGAGGTGGCTAAAAGTTATCAAAGCCTGGTCACCATCACGACAGGTTCCTTAGAGCGCCAAGTGCGCATTTATATGAATAATCCTTTGAGATATAAAGATTACACCGTCTATCAGTCCTCCTATGATAATGATAGCACGGGAAAACAATACTCGACCTTAGCGGTCGTCAAAAATTATGCCAGGATTTTACCGTACATAGCGTGTTTTGTTGTCTTTTTTGGATTGGCTTTGCATTTTCTTATTCAAGCGTTTTTGTCTAAGGGTCGCGTATGACAATAAAGACATTCTTTACCCTGGTTTTGAGCATTTACCTTTTGGGCACGTCTTTTGCTCGAGCTGAGGTCAAAGATTTTAATAATTTTGATAGAATCCCAGTGCTTGACAGCGGGCGGCTTAAGCCTTTAGACACATTCGCGCGCAGCCTACTGACCCAATTTTCAGGCAAGGACCATTATGAAAAACAAGAAGCCAGTCAATGGCTTGCGTCCCTGTTTTTTAATCCGGACGCCACCCTTAATGACAAGATATTCCTGATCAATAATCCTGATATCGCGGTAGCGTTAGGCATAACGCCCCAGCAGGACCGCCGGTACACGCCTAATCAACTGAAAACAAATTATGCCATGCTGGCCCAATTGCAGCAAGCCGCGTCAAAAATTGCCGAGAAAGACCGCAGCTTGGCTGAAAATGAAATCATGCGGATTTTTGATAATATCAATCTTTACGCTGACCTTTCGCGTTCCTTTATATTTGCCTATCCCCAAAGCGATTTTACGATCCTTTCATCCGCCACTAAAACAAAATTAGGGTTTCCCTTGGACCAAAATCAATTTAGTTTTATCGAAATTGCCCTTAAGGCCAATGATATCAATGTCAAAGACCCAGAGCTGGCCCTTGTCACAAGTAATTTATTCCGTTGGTCACAGGACTATAAGGACTTGCCCTTTACTGTTATCCCGTCGGCCCAAAGGGATAAGTGGTTAAGCCCTTGGGACGCGCTCACCACAGATTTTAGCAATGACCAAAGCCGTCAGTTGGTCATCCTTTGGGACAATATGGCCATTAGTTTTACCCAAGGCAATGATGTGGCGTTCAATATAGCCGCGCATACATATCTAAATACCATCCATGACCTGCTGTCTAAAGAAGACCTTAAAAAGACCGACAAGTTCCCCTTAGAATTGTTTTACCAAAAGCTAAGTCCTTTTACCTGGTCTATTATGTTTTATATTTTAACCTTTATCTTCTTTGTGGTCTCTTTTTCTTCCTCAAAACCGCTTTGGTACAATTTAGGATTATTGAGTGTGATGGCAGGTTTTATCCCCCATGTTTTGGGGCTTATCATGCGTATTATCATCATGGCCCGACCGCCGGTATCCAGCCTTTATGAAACTTTTATCTTCGTTGGATTTATTGCGGTCCTCTTAGGTCTTTTTATCGAGTATTACAATCGGGCGTGGCTTGGCATTGTCACAGCGTCCATTAGCGGGACAGCCTTGTTATTTATTGCCAATAAATACAGCGCTGAAGGGGACACCCTTAAGGTGCTTGTTGCCGTGCTTAATTCCAATTTCTGGTTGGCGACCCATGTGACAACGATCACCATGGGCTATGGAGCCACCTGTGTGGGAGGCCTCTTAGGCCATATCTGGCTCCTACAGGCTGCTTTTGGAAAGGACAATCAAACTTTAGATAAAACTTATAAAACAACCCTTGGCATTTTAGGGGTGGCCCTTTGCCTGACCTTTTTGGGGACAAATCTTGGTGGCATTTGGGCTGACCAAAGCTGGGGAAGGTTCTGGGGCTGGGACCCTAAAGAAAACGGGGCTTTGATGATCGTGCTTTGGATAGCCCTGCTTTTCCATGCTAAAGTGGCGAATATGATCGGCCCCTTAGGCCTTGCCGTTGGTGCTGTGATCGGCATGATGGTTGTGATGTGGGCCTGGTTTGGGGTCAATCTTCTAAGTGTGGGCCTGCATTCCTATGGTTTTACCTCCGGTGTCGCCACATCCCTGATCGCCTATGCTGTTATTGAAATTATTTTTCTGCTAGCTATGTCGTTCTACATTTTAAAGAAAAAATAGCCTTCCTTGAGATCATCTTAAATTACGTGAAACTACGTAGGCATTTGCGTGGTTTAGCTTATTTTCCTTTATTCATTTTTGAGTCATAGTATTTCTTATGAAAATACTATTTCTTACACCTCCCATTGGTGCTTGGGCAACGCACGGGAACCACAAGGCCCCCAATCAATTCTACGCGCAATTAGCCGCCTATGTCCGTCAAGAGCAATTGGCTGAAGTTGAAGTTTTGGACTGTAGAGCGATGGATTTAGATTATCCTGCCATGCTGCAACGTGTGGGAGTTATCAAGCCTGATATGGTGGTGTTTGGGGATCTTTTGCATTCGACGGGTGGGCTGGCTATTATTTGGCACTTTAATGAAAGTGCCAGGCTAATTAAACAGATCCTGCCTGATACAAAAACGGTGATGGGGGGATTATGGTATTCCTCTTATGCAACAGAAACAATGGAAGAAAATCCCCAAATCGATTTTATTTTAATCGGAGAAGCAGAACTGACATTTAAAGATTTACTCATGTTTCTTAAACAAGAAATTGACGCGCTGGAGTATGTTCCGGGTCTGGTTTCCAGGGACATCAGGGGGAATATTGTCATGGGGCCGCATCGTGGCCTGATTCCCGATTTAAATATCCTGCCAATGCCGGCGTATGATTTATTTCCCATGGACAAGTATGTCGGCCATACGTACTGGAAGCCGTTCGCGGAATTGATGACCTCGCGCGGGTGCCCGGGAGGCTGTCATTTTTGTTATGAATGGAGCTTATATGATCCCCGTTCTTCCATGAAAGACTTTACTTCATGGCGCGGCCTTAGTGCCAATCGTATAAATGACGAGTTAGATCTTTTGTATAAGACTTACGGAATTAAAGTCATTGTTTTTCAGGACGATGCTTTTAATGTGAATTCCCAGATGGTCAAAGATTTTTGTGAGGAGAAGATTCACCGGGGCAACCCTATCCAATGGGTTTGTTTGGGCCGGGCGGATGATTGGAATAAACAAAAAGATTTGGTGCCTTTGATGGCCAAAGCAGGGCTTTTCATGGGGCTTGTCGGGGTTGAAGTGGCCACAGACCGAGAATTGACCCGGATCGGCAAGGGTGTGACCATAGAGCAAATCAAAGGCACCGTGGATACATTGCGCGCGAATAATGTTGCGACCGTTGGCACAGTGCTGATCGGCTTGGAAGAAGATGATGAGACAAAGATCAAGGAACGTTTACGTGTCGCTGAGGATATTGATCCTGATATCCTGGCCTTGGATTATGTGACACCCGTGCCAGGTTCTCCCATATGGCGTCGTGCTTTACAGAACGGCTTTTTCGATCCTAAAAAGATTAATTTGAAAGAATGGGATTTTCAACATCCGGTGATCCCGACCAAATTCTTATCCATCGAAGAAGTAGGCCGCTGGGGTTCCTGGTGCATGAGGGAGTTTTATTCAAGGCCGGAGCGCATCCATCGCATCATGGACAGTGACTATGATCCTTTGGTGAAATTATGCGTGAAAGATTTTATGAATAATATCGGTAAATTTGAGGAAACCTCCCGGAAGGAGAAGTTATACGTATGACCAAACCATTTAAATATATCTTCGGTCCGGTGGAATCATGGCGTTTAGGCAGGTCTTTAGGAGTTGATCCATTATCTTCCACTCACAAGATATGCAATATGGATTGCATCTATTGTCAGCTAGGAAGAACAGCCGCTTTGAGCCATGAACGTAAAATTTATGTGCCGACACAGGATGTGGTGGCAGAAATCAGCCAAATCCCGTTGCATTTTGTGGATTATATCACCTTCGCGGGACGAGGTGAGCCCACCTTAGCCACTAATTTGGGAGAAATGATCCGAGGGGTCAAGGCCATTCGTCACGAAAAGGTAGCGGTGCTGACCAATTCATCCTTGATGCATCTAAAAGAAGTACGTGAGGATTTGATGTGTGCGGATTTTGTCCTGGCTAAATTAGATGCAGGGCATCAAAAGTTATTTGAGGCGGTCGATCAGGGCCAAGATCTTGATTTTGAGGAGATTATCCAAGGAATGATGGATTTTCGCGCAAGCTTTAAAGGCAAATTGGCCTTACAGATCATGTTGGTGGAAGCAAATATTGAGAATGCCCAACAGATCGCCGCTGTTTCCCGTCAAATAGGCGCCAATGAGATCCAATTGGATACGCCCTTAAGGCCAAGCGCGGCCAAACCTCTTGAACGCCAACGCATCCAATGGGCCAAAAAGTTTTTTGACGGTATGCCGGTCGTATCCGTCTTCGACGCGCCGCTGAAAGTATGCGCTCCCATGGATGAGAGGGATACGATAAACCGTCATGGGAATTTTAGAAAAACACATTTTACAAGTTAGTTGTGAGGTTGTCAGTTTAGGGTGTTATAATCCTCATAATGAAAAGTTGGGGGATGGAAATCAATACTGCGTTACGGCAAACGCTAAAAGAATTGGCCGATATCAAGTCCGCGTTGGATGCCTCCACGATTGTGGCCATCACCGACCAAAAAGGTGACATCATTTTTGCCAATGATAAGTTTTGTGAAATCTCTAAATATTCCAGGGAGGAACTTTTAGGCAGAAACCACAGGATCATCAACTCCGGTCATCACCCCAAAGAGTTTTTTAGGGATTTATGGCGCACCATTGCCCAAGGCAAGGTATGGAAAGGTGAGATCTGTAACCGTGCCAAGGATGGCGGCATTTATTGGGTGGCGACAACCATAATCCCTTTTCTAAACGATAAATCCAAGCCTTATCAATATGTTTCTATCCGCCATGAGATCACCCAACGCAAATTGATGGAGGAGCAAATCAAAGCCTTGCCTAAGCGCATCATCCAGGCCCAAGAGCAGGAATGTGACCGTATTGCCCGCGACCTGCATGATGATTTAGGCCAATCATTGGCCACCCTAAAAATGATCATCCAATCTTCCTGGCTGCAGGAAGGTTCTACCGTTAATCCTCCCAAGGACCATAAAAAGATATTAAGCTATTTGGATACAATCATTGATAAGTCCCGCAATTTAGCCATGCGCCTGCGTCCCGCCACCCTGGAAGCTTTGGGCTTACCCGCGTCGATTAATTTAATGATTGATGAAATCAACCGGGCGGGTAAAGTTAAAATTGCTTTTACCCATAGCAGCTTGGATTATTTACGTTTTGAATCAGATACCATTAATGTTTTTCGTATTGTCCAGGAAGCGCTCACGAATATTTTAAAGTATGCCAAGGCCACAAAGGTCAAAGTTTCCTTACGTGCCGGCAAAGACCGGCTTAAAATCAAGATTGAAGATAATGGCTGTGGGTTTGTTTTAAAGGACAAATCCAAAGGGTTGGGATTAATAACCATGCAAGAGCGGACCAGCCTTTTAGGAGGCAAGATAGAAATCCAGTCCGGACTAAAAAAAGGCACATCAATCACAGTTGATATCCCGTGCAGGAGTATAAAATAATGGCTAATGTCCGCATCATCCTGGCTGACGATCATGAAATGCTCCGCGCAGGGTTAAAAAGCCTCTTGGACAAGGAAGTGGATTTTAAAGTGGTGGCCCAAGCCCAGGATGGCGAGCAGTTATTGCAGATGTTGGCTTCTGTCAAGGCAGATTGTGCCGTGATGGACCTATCCATGCCCAATTTAGATGGCCTTGCCACTTTAAAAGAGATTAAAAAGAAATTTCCTAAGGTCAAATGCCTGGTGTTGACCATGCAAAAAGACCAGGAACATTTTAAATCGGCCATGGCCAACGGGGCCTCCGGCTATATCCTCAAAGACAATGCCTTTGAACTGTTGGTCATGGCGATCAAGATGGTCATGAAGGGCAAGTCCTATATTTCACCGGCAATTTCCGATTTGATTACCGAACAGTATGTCCGTTCAATCAAGGACGGAGATATGCCTTCTCTGGAAATCCTGACCGCACGGGAAAAAGAAATTCTGAAATTAGTAGCCCAAGGGAATGCCAATAAAAATATTGCCTCACGGCTAAAAATCAGTATCCGCACCGCGGAAACCCATCGCAGCCGCCTCATCCATAAACTAGGTTTAAAAACCACCGCCTCCTTGGTCAAGTACGCTTTGGCCAAAGGATTAGTTTAGTTTCTACGTGATACTACGTACGCTTTTAAGTAGTTTGCCTTATTTAATTATTTCTTCCCCTCTTTTATACTTGTTTTATGTCCACCATTTTAATTGTAGAAGACCATAAAGATTTTCGTCAGGCCGTGCGGCATTTTTTAGAAGTGAGCCATGTCAATGCCGATATATTGGAAGCTTCATCAGGAGAAGAAGGGGTTTTACTAGGAAAAAGGATAAGGCCGGAAATTATCTTGATGGATTTTTGGCTCAGAGGGATCACCGGGGTGGAGGCAGCCACTCAAATCAAGGCCAGCGTGCCGGGCTGTTCCATCATCTTGTTGACGATGTTTGATCTCAAAGATGTGCAACCACTGGTCAATAAGGACATTATAAAAGAATTCATCAGCAAAAGCGATTTATGCGAGAAATTGGTCCCAAGTGTTAATAAGATTTTAAATGCTGGTTTGAAAATCTAGGAGCATTATGAAGATCTTGACGGTCGGTATCAATCATAAAACCTCACCCATTGAAACCCGTGAAAAGTTCTTTTTGGGTGAATTGGAAAGGGAGCTTTTACTTTCAGAACTAAGAAATGACCCTTCGGTCTTTTCTTCTATTATTCTGTCAACCTGTAATCGTTGTGAAATTTACGCGCATGTTGATGAGGAGTATCAGCCTCAAGAACTTTTGGAGAAATTATTCTCGATCAAGCATCAGACTTTGACGCATGACCTTCAAAAATTATTTTATATCTTGGAAGGGCAAGCGGCTGTCACGCATTTATTACGCGTTGCCTGCGGGTTGGATTCTCTAATACTCGGAGAAAAACAGATTTTGGGTCAGATCAGAGAGGCAGTTCTTCTTTCACGTCAACACCTGATGATGGATAAAGCGTTTAACATCTTGACCAATTTCGTTTTGGAAACAGGCAAAAAAGCCCGGCGGGAGACCCAGATCGACTTCGGCGGTTCTTCGGTCGCTTGGGCGAGCGTCTGCATGGCGCAAAACATATTGGGGACATTAAAAGACAAGACTGTATTGATCCTGGGTTCCGGCAAAATGGGCCGTTTGGCTGTTGAACAATTAATCAATAAAGGCGTCAAAAAAATTTACATCATGAACCGGACATTAGAAAAAGCCCAAGAGTTGGCAGATCAAAGCGGCGGCATAGCCGTTGGATTCTGGGAAATGGCAGAAATCCTGCCGCAAGTGGATGTTTGCATTTGTTCATCCTCATGTCCGCATTATCTTATTGATCAAGAACTGGTTGAACAAACCATGCAGGCGCGGGGAAATCAAAAGATGGTGTATATTGATATTTCTATGCCACGTAATATTGATCCGAAAGTGGCGGATCTTGCCAACGTCTGTTTAGTGACTGTTGATGACTTAGATCGTGTGGTCCAAGACAATATCCAAAAGCGTCTGTGTGCAGCAGGCCAAGTAGAAACAATTGTTATTAATAAGGTAGAAGAGTATTATGAAGCCATTAGCAAAGTAAATTTAATAGAAAAGAATAAAAATTTAATTTTATCAGGGGGGACAAAATGAAAAAAATCATGTTCTTTATTTTAACAGGATTTATTTTTGGGGCAGTACCGGCACACGCGGACATCGCTCAAATTAAAGCGTACAAAGAAACGTATCCGGATGCTAAACCTAAATGCATCGATTGTCATGTGGATAAAATGCCCAAGAAGGATGATGGGGCGCATGAAAATAATGATTATGGCAAGGCTGTCGTAAAAGCCGCCAAAGCAGCCGGTTTAGACAAGCCAACCGCGGATACCTATAAAACAGCAGGCCCAATACCTAATTCAAATTAAGGAAACGATATATGATGATCAATCAGGCAAGGGCAAGTGTATTCTTCCTGGGAGCGGTATTTGCCATGTTTTGGGTCGGAGGGATAACATCTCTTCAAGCGGACCAGGCCCATGTCAATGAAATGTTAAAAAAAGCCAAGTACGTCGGCATGGATACGTGCGTGATGTGCCACGAAAAAGAGGGTAAGGAATATAAACTTTCGACGCATGCGCGCATCCATATTAAAGATGATACGACAGGGGCCCAGGATTGTGAAATATGTCATGGTCCAGGAAGTATCCACGCGGATGCTTCCGGCGGGACAAACAATATTATTAATCCAAAAAGAGACCCTGAAATATGTTTTACCTGCCATACCGATAAACGGATGCAATTTCGCCTGCCTTACCATCATCCCGTCTTAGAAGGGAAGATGAGCTGCACGGATTGCCACGATCCTCATGGGATGGATGTTTTACCATGGACAGCCACGTCGGAAAATGGCGTCAATGACACATGCCTCAAGTGCCATACCGACAAGCGCGGCCCCTATATATGGGAGCATGACGCGATGAAGGAGGGTTGTACTTCGTGCCATCAGGTCCATGGTTCAGTTAATGATAAAATGTTGATCGCCCGGGATTTGAATCTATGTTTACGTTGCCATTCAACAGCAACTAATCCGGGGTTCTATTCTCACGCGACTTTGGGAGGCCGTTTTGGTGAGGCAACGTGCTGGAGTGCCGGTTGCCACCAGGCGATCCATGGCTCTAATTTTAGCCAACATTTACGTTATTAACTCTCAAAATAAGGATTACTTATGAGAAGTCTTCGGATTTTGCTTTCAATCGCCCTCGGTGTTTACATGACAGGAGCAGACCGTTTACTGGCCCAAGAGACAGATTCAGGTCCGTTTAGCATCACCGTCTCCCCGGTGCAATATGCTGCTGTCAAAGGGAACATAGGCAAATTCGAAGCGCTTAATTGGATGCCCAATGGTGCCGATGCAGGGATTAGTAATATCACCTTTATTAAGGACATCAATAAGGACATTTCTTTGGACGTGGAAGGAAGTGCATTTGCTAAGACTGATAATGGTGATGGTCATTTAATCCTAAAAGACGGAGATTTGGCTTTTTTAAAGATTGATTACAACGCTTTTAGAAAATATTACGATAATACCGGCGGGCAATACCGGGACACAAGTACTGTAACCATCCCCGCTTCTGAACAGGGAGTCAAGGCCAACAGCCCGGACCTGCAGATGGATATCAGTTATTTCAAATTAGAAGCAGGCTTAGGGCCAATCACGGATCCTTTTTTAGATGTCACTTATCAACATAATTCTAAGGATGGTGACAAGTCTCTTTTGCAATGGGCCCCGGCTTATTTGGGTGCCACCTACAGGAAAATCGGGCCAAGTTGGTCATCGGTCAATGACACACAGGACATCGTTACTTTGAAAGAAAAGAAAGTTATTGCCGGGATCACGATTAAAGGAGAACAGACAGCAGAAGTTGATTACAATCATTCGATTACGTATATGCAGTATCTTAATGCCCCAGTGGCCATCCCCGGTGAACTTAATACTGAAAATGAATCTCCGGATGCTAAGTTATTTGGCGCGGGGGTCAGGTTTGAAAAATGGATGCATAATGACAATACGTTCGCGGGTTTTGGGTATCATTATAATCATACCCATGACACGGATTTAATGCAGAATAATGTGCAAGAAACAGTTGGGGGTGTTCTTATGCCTGCTCTGAGCAGCTCTGCCACCCAGTGGAATTTCTCGACGGCGAGCGAAAATGACCATGTGCTAACGGGAAATCTGAATACAAATTTGACATCCAATTTAGCTTTTCTCGCGGATGCCCGGTATGAGCATCTGGGATCTGAGGGTTCTTCGATGTATCAACCGGATTCTACAACGATCATAGGGGCCCCATCTTCAACGACTTTCAATAACATGGATATGGAAAACCATCAAGACCATGAAGGAGAACATGTGGCTTTGCGCTTTACAGGTCTTCCCCACACGAGTTTATATGCCGAAAGTGATATGGAACAACAGCGGAATTGGGTTTATGAGTCTTTTGATAACGCGCTAAGCCCTGTGATTACTCCTACGTCTTCGAATTTTTGGATAAATCGTTTGGATAGGACCCAAAAAAATTCATGGGCCTTGGGCGGGAAGATAATTCCTGATAGGTTCTTTACTTTTTCCTCACAGTTTAAGCAATCGTGGGAAGATAATGAATATGATACCATTGGCTTGGGCGGCAGCCCGACCGACCAGACATTTTTGGATGCCTTAAAAGAAAATGGACTGGAAGAAACCTCAACGCTCACCTGGAAACCGTACCGGTGGATCCAGAATTCATTAAAATATCAATTTTATGATAATGTTTACATGCCTCGCCAGGCCGCGGAAGGAGTTACACCCGTGCCTCCAGGAGGGGAATTTGCGATATCGAAGAATCATATGCTCACATCACAGTTTACCTATGATATCAGCGTCCAGCCCATAGATCCAATATGGCTAATGGTTTCCTATTCGCATGTGGAGAATTATGTCAGGACCACCCAAGCTTCGGATTCCGGTACCGCAGGGTATCCTTTAGCGTATGTCCCAACTTTTAATTCAGGGGATAATAGCTGGCTTTTTTCAGGAAGTTATACGCCTACCGCGGATTTGATATGGACCAATACTGTTTGTTATACAATTTCAAATAATTATGTTGATTTTAATACGGGGATTCCTTTAGGCTCATCCTTTAAAGAGCTTAATTTTTCTACGGGACTGCAATGGACCTACCATAAATGGTTAAAGATAGGGCCTTCGTATGAGTATGCTTCTTATAAGGACAATCCTTTAGAAGGGACGGGCAATTATTCCGCCAATATTTTTAAATTAAATATAGGGTTTAACTGGTAAAATTTTAGGGATGGATAAAGAGCCCAATCAAAAGAAGCGAAAATTTTCAGGCTATTTTTACAACAACATCACCTATGTTGGGGTGGCGCTGTCTGTATTGGTGCTTGTCTGTGAGCTTTTATTGTTTGGGATCGATTTTTTTTCCAGGGACTCAAGCGCGTATTTAAGTATTCTCACGTATTTTCTCCTGCCGCCATTTCTAATTCTTGGTCTCATACTCATTCCCTTAGGAGCTCGTTGGAAGCAGTATAAGGTGTATAAAGGTATCGAAGAAAGCCGGGTTAAGCTCATTGTCATAGACCCGTCACTGCCGACACATCAAGCTGCTATTTTAATTTTTATGATTGGTACAATTCTTGTCCTGATTATGACAGCTATTGGTTGCTATAAAGCTTATAACTATACAGAATCCGTGCGTTTTTGCGGGGTGACCTGCCATGGGATCATGAAGCCTGAATACATGACACATAACGATTCTCCCCATGCGCGGGTCAAATGCGTTGATTGCCATGTCGGCTCAGGCGCGGGTTGGTATCTGCATTATAAAATGGCAGGCACGCGCATGGTGTATCAAGCCCTCAATGGCACATACGCCCGTCCTATACCGGCCCCTGTGGAGACCTTACGCCCGGCATCAGAAACCTGTGAAGAATGCCATTGGCCGGGAAAAACTTTTAGCGCGATCCAGTTAAATAAAACGTATTACGCGGATGACCCGAGCCAAACGCCACCCTGGAAAATCAATATGTTGATGCATACGGGCGGCGGAGCGCATGGCGGGATGGGAATTCACGCGCATATGTACTATGGTAATGATATTTATTATGTTCCCGAGGATGCTAAACGTCAGAAGATAACCTGGATCAAAACGGTTAATAAACAAGGGATAGCAACGATATATATGACGGATGATTCTCCTTATAAAAAAGTTGATCCTCCCGCGAGTAAGATCCGGAAAATGGATTGCATCGATTGCCATAATCGTCCCACCCATCGATTTGGGGCCCCTGAGGTTTTAATGAATCAGGCGATTGCCAAAGGAGATATCAGCCCATCGATCCCTATGATCAAGTCCAAAGGAGTTGATGCCCTGGGTAAGACCTACAGTTCCACCAGTGATGCCGTAGGCCTGATCCGTTCAAGTTTAGTTGATTATTATAGCAAGAAACAAGCGGCGTATTATGCCGGGCATCAGGATGAAATCGGGAAAGCCATTGGGAATATTATCCTTTTGTATGAACAAAATTTCTTTCCGGAAATGAAGTCCCGCTGGGATGCCTATCCGGATAATATCGGACATATGATCTCCTTAGGCTGCTTCCGTTGCCATGATGACGCCCATAAAGCCAAGACCGGAGAGGTCATTTCCCGCGACTGCACCCTTTGCCACACCATCACAAGCCAGGGCTCTGGCGCAACCGCCCCAAAAAGTACGGATGGGCTCCCATTCCAGCATCCTTTCCAGGAGGGTGACGATTCCTGGAAAGGGACGAATTGCTCGGATTGCCATACAGGTGCCTAAGCTCGACTGCCCGCGTCCCGTCCCGTTATACCTTGGTACAATTGATTCGATTTAACCCCTCCTTAGAATACCCTTGTGAAATTACAAGAAGCCCAGAAGCTCCTGGAACAATCTCATGACCGTTTTTTGAAAGTATTTCTTTCAAGTCCCGCGGCCATGGGTATCTGCACGGTGAAGGAAGGGCGTTTTATCGACGTGAACCGCCGCTGTGTGGAGTTTTTTGGGTATAGCCGCGCAGAGATGATCGGGCGCACCTCCGAGGAACTTAAATTTTGGGCGAACAACAAACACAGGATGAGGGCCATCCGGAAATTGCTTAAAAATGGAGATGTGG
>Ga0206950_1088_pt1 | contig 21651 bp, 22 predicted proteins | sample Alteio_BWOrgHeat_41_FD_152954 | JGI IMG/M metagenome (GOLD analysis project Ga0206950, IMG submission 152954) | Enriched cells from forest soil in Barre Woods Harvard Forest LTER site, Petersham, Massachusetts, United States -... | ecosystem: Environmental > Terrestrial > Soil > Temperate forest >... | reverse complement strand
CGCTTATCAAAGTCTGTTTTAACAACAATAGATTCTTCATAGCCAACAGCATCCTGATAAAGTTTAACTGCTTCTGGGTATTTTTTAAGATTGAAATAGATTTTTCCCGAAAAATGACAGCATAGTGTAATTTTCCGATTATCATCTTCTGTTTTCAGAGTAATCAATACTTGATGGTTAATCGAATCCTGATAGGATTTAATTGCTTCCGGATATTGTTTAAGCCTCCCGTAGGTATTCCCTAAATCATAGCAAATTTTTGCAACTTCTCGCCTATCAACATCTGTGTTCACAACAATAGACGCTAGATGGTCAATGGCACCTTGATACGATTTAGCTGCTTCTGAATATTTTTCAAGCTTCCCATAAGTGTTTCCTAAATTATTGTAAAGTACTGCAAGTTTTCGCGTATCATCCACTGTTTTTCCAGCAATAGACTCTTGGTGGAAAAGCGCATATTCAAAAACTTGGGACATTTCTAACCATTTCTTAAGAAAAAAATATACTCTTTCTAATCTACGACAAAACTCGACAAGTTTGCGCTTATCTTCATCTGTTTTTTCACTTAATTGCTCAAAAAGCACTTGATAAGCTTTAAATGCTCCTGTGGGAATTTCGGATTGCGTATTGTTGCCAATTTTTTCTAATTCAAGACGAATATCTGCATCAACCATAAAACCCTCCAGCCCTCAATTCATAATAATATGAGCGAACTTTACCAGATAAAAAACCTTAAATCAATACTCACTTACTAACCAAATCGAGCATGGTTATGGCATCGGCGATACATGTCTACTAACATCCCCCCCGCTCGCTACGCTCACGACCCCCTTCAAAGAGTTTCTGAACAATAAATACTGGTTCTCAGAAAATCCAACAGAGTGCATTATCTCCATTCTATCCGCTAATTTATGAACGATGATCCTTCAGTTTTGATCAAAAACCCCCTTTGAAGGGAGCGTAGCGAGTGGGGGATGTTAAGCAAAAAACTGATTTTTTACACAGCTAAAAAGGCTGAAACCCACTGAACTTCTTCCTTCCTCCTGGGTCAAACCAACCAGCAAAGTGAAACTGATGCTTCAAAATAAAGCTAGGAGGTACACGCATATGTCATCACCTAAACAAAATCACCCCAATACCAAGATAACCATGCATGTGGCACATCGACAACATTTACAACACCCTATTCCTGTGAATATGGAAATTACTCCCATTGGAAAAACATTAACCGAACTGGAATGGAATAAATTTATTGCCGAACTCTCTCAGAAAGAAATGCAATATTGCCAACGAACATTAAATGGCCATATCGTTTTTCAAGGAGAAGGCGGATTAGCGGCGCTAAAGCAATTTCATTCAAAATTTAATAGCCGTTTTAAATTTAAAATGACGTGCGATAATTTAGAACACGCCATTGAAGGAACACGCCTTGCCACCAAACAAGGCATTCAAATGGCAGAGATCTGTTACAAAAATGGTCATGAACTAGTCAGCATGGTTCAAGATGCGCGTGCACTGCCTCGCAGAACACGATGAGTTCTAATCCTATCTCGATAAGCCTCGATCGCTTGTATGGTAAGTGGTCGATGCTTGTCGTCTTTTAAATCGGCATCTAAACGTTCGGCTAATTGCTTAGCCGTTCTTAACATCAATTCAAAAGCCGCAACCGATTGGTTAGGTCGAGTCGTTGTAAAAAATAAAGTTAATCCTGGCGTTTGATACGTTTCTATTTTAGAAATTTCAAAGTAGCCTGGTTCAATCGCCGAAGCCAAACTAAAAACCACCGCCCCGGTTCCATCGATATTTTGATGACGGTGAAAAATCTGCATTTCCCCATAAGATAAATGCGCCTGATTTAAAGCATCTAATAATTTTTTGCCTGAAAATAAATGCGGATGTTTGGCCATTATTTGTAAAACAATGACTTCTCCCTCTAGCACAGGGGCTTCTCTTTGCGGTTCCATTCGATGCGTGACTGTTGAAACACCTTCATCTATTAAAAAATCATCTTCGAGATCGTCTAAAACACGATCTCTTCGACTGCCTAATGCCTTTTTGCCTTTGGATTCTTCGGTTTTATAATCCTTCTTTTGACCCCGATTTCGTCTAAAATCCCAAATAAGACCCACAATAATGAAAACACCCACCAACAGTAAAAACAACCTTAATCCTGCATCCATTTTAATCTCCTCTTCAAACTAATCGGCCACCAAAGCAGCCGCTTCTTCCACATCCACCGAAACAAGCCTCGAAACCCCCGGTTCTTTCATCGTTACCCCCACCAAATGTTGGGCTATTTCCATTGCCAATTTGTTATGGGTAACAAAAATTAACTGTACCGTCTTCGATAACTCTTTAACCAACTCACAAAAACGTCCCACATTCGCATCATCTAAAGGCGCATCTACCTCATCTAGAATACAAAATGGTGCTGGGTTTAATTGGAAAATAGCAAATACCAACGACACTGCCGTTAAAGCCTTTTCGCCACCCGAAAGCAAATGAATAGAACTATTGCGTTTACCCGGCGGACGCGCCATTACAGTAACACCCGCTTCTAATAAATCATCGCCGACTAATTCTAGGTAAGCCTGTCCACCCCCGAATAATCGTGGGAATAATTTTTGAAACTCGGTATTTACCTTTTCAAACGTTTCGCTAAAACGCGCACGCGTTTCTTTATCGATCTTACGAATCGCATTTTCTAACGTTTCTAGCGCTTCCGTTAAATCTAATTGTTGTGCATCCAAATATTGTTTACGCTCCAACTCGGTTTGATATTCTTCAATCGCCGCTAGATTAATAGCGCCTAACCGTTGAATTTTCTTCACTATTTGATCTAATTCTTCTGCCCAAACTGATTCTGTCGCTTCCGGTGGCAATGTTTGCAACACTTCTTCTAAGGTTTGACCAATTTCTACAAATTTTTCTACCACCGTTTGAGTACGAACCTCAATCGCTTGCCAATTCATTCGCGCTGCTTCCAATGCCGAACGTAACACTTGTCCTTCTTCTTCGGCAATATGACGTTCTTTTTCGAAAGTACGCAATTCTTCTTCTAAACCATCTAAATCCGATCGCGCCTGATTCAAACTTTCTTCTGCCAAGACACGTTTTGACAACAAAGCTTCTAAAGCTTCTCGCATTTCTGTTGCCGGTGCTTTAAGATCCTCTAACTGGCGCTGCAAATTAAACGTTCGTTCCGAGATCGATTGTTGTTGTTGGCGTAGTCGTTTTAAGCCATCTTCTACCGCTTTTCTTTGTGTTGCCAATGATTGCTCTTGCAACGCCAACACATGCGATTTTTCTTTGGCTTCAGTTGTCTCTACACTCGCTCTTTGTAATAACTCACGCAACTTATCGCGCTCTGCTATTAATAATGCACGCTTTTTACTGCATGCTTCCATTTCATCTAAAGCGGTTTGTAACGTTAAACGCGCTAATGCAATTTCTTCTTCGGCTAAATCTAATTTTTGTTTTTGCTCAATCCCTTCCGATTCTAATTGTGCCAACCGATTGCGTGCACTTTCTAAACGTGCCCGTAATCCGCTAATTTTAGCGGTAATTTCACTTACTTCACGAGATTGTTGTTGCCCTGCTTTATGCCAAGCATCACGTGTTTCTTCCAATGTTTTAATCTTTTCCTGCTGCTCGCCAACCCGTTCTTGTACTGCAGCAATTTCGGTTTGTACGGTGCTCATCCGTGCGCTGATTTCTTTCAGTTCAGCCTCTCTGGCTAACACTCCAGTATGCCCGGTTGTGCCACGAGCGACTTTTAACCAATTAGCCCCTATCCAAATTCCATCCCGCGTGACAATGGATTCACCCGCATTCAATAATGATCTATTGGCCAATGCTTCTGCCAATGTATCGACTACATAAACACCCGCCAATAATCCGGCTAATGGTAAATCGGTCTTTATTTTATCCAGTAATCCATTCAGCGAGGCATGGGACTTCTGATGCACGTTTAAATTATCCACAAAAATCAAATCCCCTTCTTTCAATTCTGAAAGCAAGGCACCAATGGGATCGATTCCCGGCACACAAAGCGCTTCTAAGGCATCGCCTAAAACCATTTCGACTGCACTTTCAAACCCTGATTCAACGTTTAAGCGTTCACCCAACCGTGAATAATGACTTAACTCATTTTTTTCTAACCAGGCGTTTTGACTATTGTCTGTTTTACCTAAAGCATCTTGCTGTAATGCTTCTAGAGAGGCTAAACGTCCTTTATTACTTTGTAATTGTCCTCTTAAGATATCTAACTGCTCTTGATCGGCATTTAAATTTTTGCGTTCTTTTGCCAAGGTATCGGAAAGCGTATTAAATTCGGCAACCGACGCTTGTGTTTTGGCATCACAAGACAACAATTCTACATCTAGCGCCGAAAGTTGTTCTTCCAGTACTAATACATTGATATTGGCTCGTTCTGATTTCAGGCGCTCTAAGCGATTAATGGCATCGCGACTTTGACGTTCCATCTGTTCAATACGTGCCTTTTCCACTTCTGCAGTCCGTTGTGGTTTTTCAGCCTGTTGTTGAAATGTTTCAAACCCTTCGTTCCATGTCCGCATCGCTTCTTCGGCTTCTAATAAAAGAGCCGCCGATTGCGTTAGATTATTTCTAGCCAATTCAATATCCGGTTGTAAACGATTCCAATTGTCTTCTAAATCGACTGTTCTTGTTTGATCTTGTTTTATTTCTGCATTCGTTTGTAAAGAAAGCAATTCTGCCTCGGTCAGATCTGCTTCCAATGATTCTTGTCGTTCGCGATGATGTTCAATCGTTTGTTCCGCGCGCGCCATTTGCGTTCCAATATCGTAAAAAAGCGCTTGTTTTTCCTTCCAAGTATCAATTTTATCCGCATGAATGTCACGTCTTTTTTCAAGTTCTAAATCAATATTGGCACGAATCGCCATTTTTTCTTCTAATCGGGTGGAAAGACGCCCAATTTCTAAGCGATGTTCTTGCAATTGTTCATTAAACACGCGCCATCGAAGAGCATATAATTCTGCTTCTAATCGATCGTGCACTTCTTTGTAAGATTGGTATCGCTCGGCCGATTCGGATTGCCGTTTTAAACGTTCTAACTGCTTTTCGAGTTCTTGAGAAATATCGCTCAATCGATCCAAATTTTCACGGGTATGACGCATGCGAATTTCGGTTTCATGTCGACGTTTACGATATAACGAAATTCCAGCGGCTTCTTCTAAAAAGGATCTTAATTCTTCAGGCTTTGCCTCGATAACACGAGAAATCATGCCCTGTTCAATAATGGCATAACTTCTAGGACCTAAACCTGTTCCTAAGAAAATATCGGTAATATCTTTTCGGCGACAACGGGTTCCATTTAAGAAATAAGACGATTGTCCATCGCGAGCACCCACCCGGCGCACAGAAATTTCGCTGTAACCGGCATACTCTCCCCCCAAACTGCCATCGGCATTATTAAATACCAATTCAATACTGGCTTGCCCCACGGGTTTACGAGTGGAAGAACCGTTGAAGATCACGTCGCTCATCGATTCACCACGCAGATTCTTAGCAGAGCTTTCACCCATTACCCAACGAATCGCATCAATAATATTCGATTTGCCACAGCCATTGGGGCCAACCACGGCCACTAATGAGCTACGTAACTCCAATACTGTCGGATCGACAAAGGATTTAAAACCAGAAAGCTTAATTTTCTCCAACCGCATGATGATTTAGCCTATTCGTTTATCCAAAATTCAGTCCAAAATACCTGACCCATAGCATACCTTAGAATTTACCGACTTGCCATGGGCGCTATCTTCAGGCAAGATCGGGGTTGAACTTAATATAGCCTAACCCTGTCAAGAGGTAAAAGATGGCAAGTAGTCATGCTGTTTCACTCGATAAAACGGGATTTTTCAGTAAAATCAAGATCCCTGCTATTATTTGGATAGCTATCTTAGGATTATCGCTCTGGTATTGCCCTGTTCCAACCGGGCTAGCGCTTAAGACTTGGCATCTCTTTGCGATTTTCGTGACCACCATTATTGCCATTGTCGCCAACGCCCTGCCCATGGGGGCCCTAACGATTATTTCTCTGGCTGTTCTCTGTATTACCAAAACCCTAACCATTAAAGAAAGCCTTTCGGCTTTTAGCTTGCCTGTTGTCTGGTTAATTTTACTCGCGTTCTTATTGGCCCGCGGATTTATCAAAACCGGGCTTGGCAGTCGCATTGCCTATTATTTTGTGTTGCATATGGGTAAGAGCACTTTGGGGTTAGCCTATGGTTTAGTGGCAACCGAGGCCATTCTGGCACCTTTTACGCCCAGCAATACGGCACGGGGGGCCGGGATTGTTTATCCCATTGTCACGGCATTGGCAGGGGAATACAAAAGCACTCCCCAAGACAAGAGTGAGCGCAAAATTGGCTCTTATTTGATGAAGCTTGCCTATCAAACTAATGTCGTGACGAGCGCGATGTTCTTAACCGCCACAGCGCCTAATCCACTGATTGCTACACTGGCTGGCAAATTCGGAATTGAGATTACTTGGACTAGCTGGGCCTTAGCCGCACTGATTCCAGGTTTGTTAAATTTAGCTATTTTGCCTTTGGTGATTTACTGGTTATATCCACCCGAAATTAAACATACCCCAGAAGCGCCAGGCTTTGCGCGAGAAAAATTAAAAACCATGGGGCGGCTTAAAAAGTCGGAATGGATTATGTTAGCGACTTTTGGCTTATTGCTAACGCTATGGGTTTTTGGGCAAACCCTGGGGGTTGATGCAACTGTCGCCGCATTGGTTGGCTTAAGTATTTTATTGGTAACCCAAGTCTTAACTTGGGACGATATTCTCAAAGAACATAATGCCTGGCATACCTTTCTCTGGCTTGCGATTCTCTTAATGATGTCTAATTACCTTGCCGAATTTGGGATGATAGAATGGTTTGGTAACCATATGCAGGGGTTGGTCAGTGCTTATCATTGGGTACTCGCCTTTGGAATCATTGGCCTTATCTATTTTTATGCCCATTATGCTTTTGCAACCACCACTGCGCATGTGAGCTCGATGTTCAGTGCCTTTGTGGTAGTTGCCATTGCCGCCGGTGCGCCGACCCATTTAGTGGTTTTGTTACTCGCTTTCTTGTCTAGTCTTTGTGCGGGCATCACCCATTATGGCACAGGGACGGGTCCTGTATACTTTGCCGCCCAGTTTATTACTCTAAAGGATTGGTGGCGTGTTGGCGGTATCTTAAGTGCTATTAATATTGGTATTTGGGTTGTGTTTGGGGGGCTTTGGTGGAAATTATTAGGTCTCTGGTAGTCTCAATCCCTCAAAATAGACTAGAATAAAAAAACCTATGAAAATTTTATTTGTGGATAATAGCAGAACCACTCGAGCCGTGATGTCGATGATGTTGACAAAACAGGGCTATGAGGTAGTTGCTGTTGGGACAGGCCCAGAGGCAATCGAAAAGGTCAAAACTGAACCCTTTGATATTGCCTTGATGGATTTGTATATGCCCTTTATGAATGGCTATGAGGCCGCCAAAATTATCCGCGCCCTGCCGGATGCTTGTAAAGATATTCCCATGATTGCCTTAACGGCTAGCAATGATCCCCGCGATATCGATGTCTGCAAAAACGCGGGCATGAATGAATTTGTAGTGAAAAGCGAAGATCAAGCGGCTTTGCTTGAAATGTTAAAGAAATATGTCAAAAAATAATTTTTTAACGGAAAGCTTTTAATTTAACCTAATTTAACCCTTTTAGTTTTTGTTTAAAATCTTCTTTTAAATTATCAGGCGATTTTTTTAACGCTTCTTCCCAATATTGCTTAGCCTGACTTTTATTATTTTCTAACAATGCTTTAATCGCTAATAAATCCAGTAATCGCCATTCTGCATCTAAATCTTTAGAATTTTCTTCTAATCTAAATCTTAATCGATATTCTTCTTTTTTAAATTCCGTCATTAAACGACGCAATTCGACTTGTTTAGTGCTAGCCTCTACTGCTTCTTTTGAATAATATTGTTCTAATAATGAACTACTGCCCCAATAACCATACAGCGCGTAAACTGTTCCTGAAAACAGGCATGCAATGAGTAACGCTATTTTTTTTTGAGAACTAAGCCAAGGGACAAAAAACGTCATCGCGAAAAAGATTAATAAAACCGTGGTTGCCCAAAAAATTAGTTGCATAATCCCTTTTTAATCTTTAAAAATTGATTCAATCGTAGCAGACTCTAAAGCACGCCTTGCCCACTTTTGTAAAATTTCGGCATTGGCCTCTTGAATCATCTGATGATAATCCATGGGTACTGCTTTAAATTTATGTCCTAGTAACAACATAAGCATTTCGGCGTTTCCTTCGGTTTTTCCTTTGGCTTTCCCCATACGATATCGTTCAGAAAGTAGCGTTTTTTCAGTACTCACTGCATCCCAATAAGTATCGTAAGCGGATAATTCTGCATCGCTTCGCGGGTTTAAATAGCGTGACATTAACAACTCCCTCAATTTAACCTTATCGGTTATGTTCCGCATTTTCCACTCCCCGATTGTACCATCTTTTTTCACATTGCTGGCAATGTGGTCCTTCCGGAAATCGTATCGTTGCTGATGGGTGATTACTATCGGTTATAAATAGGATATTTTTATAGTTAGTTAGATTGCGTTATTTATTAAAAAATAAACCAGATTTCGATGTAACTGCACCCTATACACCTTATATTTGAGGATTTTTAAGTGTACGTTAATACCATAAAAAAATAGTATTGACGTATACTTAAAAATTGTTTAAACTTCACCATAGATAGCTGTTCTACCAGGATATCAAAGGGTTTATGCACACAAATCAAGCCATTGAAACTTTAAGAGAATGGGACAAAAAGGGAAGGTACGTGTTTACCAAACATGACCTCCATAGCCTTTTTTCACAAGATAACCCTAAAACCTTAACGGAGAGCATTAATCGTTTGGTCAAAAACAATATTCTAAAACGAGCGTGTCGTGGGGTTTATATCAACCCTCACGCTACTTCTTCCGATAGTTACACCGTAGAACATATTGCAAAAGCCTTACGGCGAGGGCAATATAATTATGTCAGTTTAGAATCAATTTTATCTGAATATGGGGTGATTTCTCAGATCCCAATGGATCGCCTCACCGTTATGACAACGGGGCGTGAGGGAACCTATAAAACCCCTTTTGGTACTATCGAATATACCCACACAAAAAGACCTGTATCTGATATTTTAAAAAATATTACACAAATTAAAGGGAGACCACTTCGGATTGCTTCTAAAGAAATTGCCTGGCGAGATCTCAAGCGGGTTGGTCGCAACACAAATATGGTTAATTTAGAGGAACTAGATGAAGACTAGCAATAATGATTTTTTAGGCTTAGTAGAACTTGTTGAAAAAGCAATGAGTGTAAAAGACCGATCGCATATGCGACCTGTGATAGAAAAAGAATTGCTACACTATGATATTTTATTTGCGTTGAATGAGGCTAATTTACTCGAAAAATTAACTTTTCAAGGCGGAACTTCACTTCGGCTCTGCTACGGTGCGCCTCGTTTTAGCGAAGACTTAGATTTTACTGGAGGATATGACTTTAAAACACAGGATTTGATGTCTATAAAAAGCTGCCTTGAAGACTATCTTGGAAAGCGCTATGGATTAGAAGTCACTGTTAAAGAACCTAAAGACTTTTTAGAAGAACCTGAAAATAGGGATATTAAAGTCAGTAAATGGCAACTTGGGCTAATAACACACCCAGAACGAAAAGACCTGCCAAAACAAAAAATAAAAATCGAGGTTGCCAACATTCCATCCTACAGTCGAGAACCACGACAACTATTACATAATTATGATTTTTTACCTGATGGCTATAGTGATACATTTGTCATGGTACAAACATTAGAAGAAATATTTGCCGATAAATTGATTGCCTTCGTTAACTGTCAAAGCTACATCCGGCATCGTGATATTTGGGACTTACACTGGCTAAGACAACAAGGTATTACAGCCAATATTGAATTTATCAAGAAAAAAATAAAGGACTATAAGATCGATAATTATGCTCAAAAAATAGACGCCATGCTCTCACGTTTGAAAGAAATTATCTATGGAAAAGAATTTAAAGACCAAATGTCGCGTTTTCTACCGATGGATTTACAAAAAAATACATTATTAGACGAAAAATATCTTTTCTTATTGCTACAAGAAACCTATTTTACCCTAGATACACTTGGTTTTGAGTGGAAAGAAAAAGAAAGTGGCGAAATATATTGCACTAACTCGTTGCGAGAACTGACTCAATCTGCTTTTGAAAATACCGTTATCATGATGCAAACGACTAAAGATAAATATCAACTGCTTGTCACTTATGGCAAACAATCACAAGAATTAGTCGTTTCTCCTTCCGTCGAAAAAATAGCAAAAAAATTATATTCGAACCCAACAAATAAATCATTTTTACCTGCTGGTTATAAACTAGACTTATCACTACAACCAGGAGAATGGTTTGTAAAATTTTCTTAAATGAGCCTATCACTCCATAAACCCCTAAGATTATTTATTAACAATGCTTCTCCTGACGTAAAGTGGAGGCAAGTTTTGAATAAAGATAGGCCTACATACGTAGGGGGCAAATCTTGTTGTCGATGTCCAGATTTGACCCCTTTCAGCCACTGGGAATTTCGAAGTAACTGCCTCTAATGTTGTTGCCAAATTTGAAGTGGGTACTGGTGCTGGATCCGTTTTCACAACATTAGCACCAAAACTTAAAGTCTTTCGAATCGCTTCAAGCTCGGCCACCGATTTTTGAGATCCCAGTGTTTGTGCCACCCTTGCATAACCGCCAAATAAAGCACCGCCCAGTGAGGACATAACTGTTTTTGCAGGTTCGGGTGAGTTACCCGGGCCAACCACTTCAAATTGAATTTCTGGTAAATGTTCTTTAAAGACCGTTCTAACGGCTTCTTCTTGCGCCTTAATATGCGGCGCCGATGAAATGAATAAGATTGATTTAATCTCTACTACTTCACCATTTTTATCTTTTATTTCTTTATTTTTTATTTGACGACATAATTCAATTAATGTATCCATTGTATCGGGTCTCACCTTCCCCGCTGGTTTTCGTGTATAGACATTTTTATAAGACAATGTCGAAAAGGGACTTTCTTCTCTAGCCTCTCCTTTAATACTGAGATAGACATCATCCATTAAATGTCCTTCTGTTACTTCTTCTAATGCAATACTATTTTTGTCTGCAACCAATTTTAAATAGGCTTCCTCGCCATCGACCCCTTTAGTTGCAGAACGTTCCCCAGATAAGAGACACAATATCTTAGTGCAGACGCTTTCATTTTTTTTATCTGCTTCTATCAATATTTTTGCATAGTTTGTTCTAAACCGAATACCAGCGGTTGTTGCCCCAAAGACAGAAACAACATCCGGTTTTAGGTTTTTTGGTCTTACTTCGGCTCTTAACTCAAGATTCGAAATAATTGCCTCAATAGCCTCTTTATTATCTGTATTTTCTAGCCACGCACCCGTTGGCATCTGCCAACGCTCTTGCCCTTGTTTTCTGGCAAACAACTCTCGTTGTGTGACTTTAATCAACCAATTGTGCGTTTTTTGAGGCCATTCATCCTCGTTATTCGTATAAGAAGGCCATTGTTTTAAGATTGCTTCTGGATTAAATTCAGACCGAACCACTGCTAATATTTGCTGAATTTCTAATTTGGTATGCCCTGTTTCTCTTAAATCTTCTTCTAAACGCGTTGATTCTAAAGCACCTGTTAGCTTTAATAACCGAATAATACTCATCTGTTTTGTTTCTACAAAAGTAAAGAAGTCATAACGATGATCTCCTTCAAAACCATAGGCGCTTAAGATTTTTTCTAAATTGCTTGACATTATATAACTTCTCCTATTAGTTCATTGCAACTTTTGGAACTCGTACTTTTCCGTTTACCACTCGTGAACGAACCAATTGAATTTCTTGGTCATTTTCCAAGCCATTTTTTGGGCGAGACTCCATTTCGTTGAATGCACGAAGCAACAATTTTGCATATTGGTTTTTTTCATATGCATTTGAAACTTTTGAAACCTCATCAAATCCCTCACCAATTGATTTGTAAATACCTTTCACTTTTTCCGAAGACATATCTTGGTTACTCAAATCAAGGTTACGTCTCTTGAATCGCTCGTTTGCAGAGTTAAATTGAAATACCATTGTTTTTTCTTTTTCTGCCCCAACATTTAATTCATCATTTGAAAATGGATAGGAATGTAGGTATAAAGATACCATCCCAACAAGCTCGGTTGGTAGGCCAGAGTGTACTGCAAAAACCCCCATCCTTTCGCTAGCGATTCGTCGATTTTCTTCTAAAAGCATTAACACTTCTTTCGCTCTTGAGAAAGCTTTGTTCTCTTTATGTTGAGATAAAAAATCGATCCTTTCATTATTATTTTCAAAATTCTTATCTCTCATAAGGGTATAGATAGGATCCTTTGGATAATAAATAAAATCTATCATCAACGTTGTTTTAGATTCTTTTAAAACTGTCCAAAAAGTGTCGAATTGCGTATCGTTCAACGCAACTAACTCATGTAAAGATAAAAACAATTTCCTTATTTTTATATTTTCTACTAAAGCAGTTGTTAATTCCTTAAGTTGTTCGGGCGTTAGCTTCTCCAACTCATTTCTGGTTAAATCAACTTCTGCCATACGGCTTTCTCTTAAAAAATCACAAACGGCTGTAAACTCTTTTGGTTTTGAGCATAAATTCCCAAAATAATTATCACTTAAATTAAGGGAGTGAAGTGCTTTATTCTGATTAATCGCACTGCCAAATGCTAGAAATTGATCTGCATTTAAACCCGCTATGACTTCAGGTTCATATTCACTATAGCTCCCGTTATCTGTATTGATTGAAATTTCATGCAATATAGTACATCCACTCAACCCATTGCTAGACAAGTTAACCTGTTCTGACGCACAGGTTAACACCCCTAGAAGAGCTGTGAATGCTTTTTCGTATGAGCCCAAATTACCTAGAGAATTTTGAGATAATTTAAGTTTTTTAAACTTTTTTCCTACTAATGCATTATTCATTTCTTGCCATTGAGCAGGATCTAAAAATAAATCAAGCTCTTCCATTGGCAATTCTTTTGGTATTCTACAAACCGCTTGAAATTCTTCTTTTGTACATATTGAACGGTGGTTATATAATACACGTAGTTTTTTTAGACTTTTACCTTTTAAGGCAAGCGCGAATTCTTCCCATTGTTGAAGCGTTGCCTTCTCCAAACTAAAGCTTTCTATATCTTCTACACGACATGATTGAATAAAATCACAAAATGCTGTAAACGCCTGAGGTTCAAATACAAGGTCGGGGCCTGAAGTTCTTAAGTTTAGTTTTTTTAATATTTTTCCCGCTAGGGCGTTTGTCATCTTTTGCCATTGTTCAGCGGTTAATCTGTCAAGGTTATTATTAGATAAATCAATTTCTACTGCATGACATTTTTGTAAGGCATTGCAAAAAGAATCAAATCTTTTAACATTTGAAGTGATGTAACTATGGCTTAAACGAAATACTTTTAACGCTTTACATTCGGTAAGCGCATTGCCCACCAAATCCCAGTTGTCTAGAAAAATATTGGTTAAATCAATTTCTTCTATAGTGGCTCTTTGTTCGGAATCTAATTTCAAAAATTCTTCTATTGTTCCCTTAAAAAGCATAGCATCCCCCCCCTTCCAAAAAATATAATTGTTTATGCACCAGTCTAACATTTGAAATAGATACTCGTCTATAGTGATACTGGTTATTTAATCAGTTAAATAGGGATGAAAGTAGACCCATTTCAGGACTAGAATAAGATTATGACTAACCTAGAATTTTCTGGCGCCTTATTTGTAATTGCCTACTTCGCAGGACTTATCGGCGCACTCACCGGTTTGGGGGGTGGGATTATTATCGTCCCTGCCCTGGTGCTCTTATTAAATGTAGATTTTAAATATGCGATGGGCGCCTCGCTCGTTTCGGTGATTGCGACTTCTTCTGGTGCTGCACTCACCTTCCTACGACAACATTATACCAATTTGAAAATTGGCATGTTTTTGGAAATGGGGGCTATTATCGGCGCAATGATAGGCGCCATGTTGGTTAAATTTTTGCCAACATCGCTTATTTCGATTGTTTTTGGAATTGTATTACTCTCTTCAGCTTGGCTTTCTTTTAAAAAACGCGAAACCAATCTTCCTCAAAATACCATTTCCCATCTGCCACTCGGTTTTGCGTTGATGACCATTGCCGGTGCATTATCCGGCTTATTGGGGATTGGATCGGGTACTTTAAAAGTCTTATCGCTTGATTTGGCGATCGGGCTTCCCTACAAAGTGGCGACCAGTACTAGTAATTTTATGATTGGTATGACAGCAGCTGCCAGTGCCGGTATTTATTTATCGGAGGGCTATATTCAACCGGATATTATTTTTCCCATACTGCCGGGAGTTTTAATGGGTGCCTTAATGGGATCGAAAATATTAGTACAAGCAAAGCCTGAAAAATTAAGAGTTTTATTTACCATTATTATTTTCTGTTTAGCGGTACAAATGATTTACAAGGGATATTCACTCATATGAAAATTTCCGTTTCAGAAATCTTAATTGGACAGGTATTGCGCTTAGGTATTTTAATCGCGACCACGATTGTTTTATTGGGTGGATGTCTTTTTTTAATTCAACATGGATCTGAAATACATACAAATTCTATATTCATAAAAACTCAAGCCGTTTTTTCATTTTATTCTATAATAAAAGGGATCTCCCAATTTAAGCCCGATTCGCTCATTTTATTTGGGTTATCGATTCTACTATTAACGCAATTGATCCGAGTTTTTTTAACCGCCTGCTATTTTATAGCCGAAAAAGAAAAGCAATACTTTTGGGCGAGTGCCTTTGTCTTTGTCGCTTTGGTTTACAGTATTTGGCATGGGGTCTGACCCTCAATCACTATAAATATATACAGCTATTTATCCTGTGATGGCTAACAAAAGACTTCCCCTTAACTTAGATCCCGTTTACAATCCTTGTTAGTGTCCACCCCTAAGAAGGAGAAAGTCATGACAGCCCAGTCTTGCCGGCCAGAAGGAACCCCCTGGATATCCCCCTATGTGATTGTCAGCAATGTTGATAAAGCAGCCGATTTCTATGTCGATGCCTTTGGTTTTGAAAAGATGCATCTCATTGCTGGGGAAGATGGCACAAGCTGGCATGCCGAGATGCGTTACCAAGACCATCTCATTATGTTTGGAAAATCGGGTGCTTATGGTGGCAAAACAAAAGCGCCTAACGAAAGCCAAATAGAGTCTCCTATTAATCTTTATCTCTATTGTGAAAATGTGGATCAATTTTACCAGCATGCCTTAAAAGCCGGTGCAAAATCTTTAAGTGAACCAGAAGATACTTTTTGGAATGATAGAATGTGCCGTGTACAAGATCTCGATGGATATGTTTGGTGCTTTGCTACTTATTTAGGCGAAGATTGAAAAAAGCGCGTTATCACATAACACCCGAGTATCAATAACACCAAAGGTCCTCCCCACAATAACGCTGTCTGTAGCGTTAATGGCGGTTGATACAATACAAAATTCCCATATCGACTCGTGACAAATTCAATGATTTCCTGTTCCGATACGTTTCTATTCACTTGTTCATAAATCGCTTGACGTAAATCAATCGCTAATGGAGCTGCTGAATCTGCTAAAGATTGATTTTGACACACACTACAACGCAATTCTTTGGTGACTTTGGTAAACAGATCTTGGCTTTTTGAATTGGAAAAAATATAAACATTCGTTGCTTCTTTTATTTCCACTGGTTTCAGAGTTTCCATCGTGATCTTATTCCAATGATTGAATAATCGGTAATAGTTCATTTTTCCAGGAAAGTTCATTCACTGCACCCACATGCCGATAACGAATAATTCCTTTTTTATCGATAATAAAGGTTTCGGGCGTTCCATAAACCCCTAAATCCATCCCGAGTTTGCCATGTTCATCGAATAAAATTAACTGATACGGGTTGCCCGTTTGTAAAAGACGATGCTTTACCGTTTCTCGAACATCATGATAATTTAAACCAATCAGTGCGATAGAACCTTTTGGCAAGTCCATCCAAAAACGGTGTTCTGTTTGGCAAATCACACACCAACTGGCAAATACATTCAGAACCGTTATAGTCTTCTGAAAAATATTTTGATTGATTAATTCATTTGGGTTTTGTAAGGTTGGCAATTCAAAGTGCGGTACTTTTTTTCCGATTAAAGGCGAAGGTAATACTTTATTGTTTAACGAAAGCCCTCGCCATAAAAAAAATGCCAATAGCGAAAAAATTAAAAATGGTAATAAAAAACGCATTTAGGATGCTCCTTTTTGTCTTCTGCCCAAGGCTGCCAATAATCCACCACCGGCCATTAGCAAAGCGCCTCCCCAAATCCAACGAATAAAAGGCTTATAATAGGCTCTAACAGACCATCGTGTTACGTTTGTTTTGACGTTTCTTTTTTTATCTTGTTCTAAAGACTCACCCAAAGACAGATAAATATCTCGCCATATTCCGGGATCGATTGCTGTCTCGGTTAAGGTTGTTCCTTGCACCACATAGGTTCGCTTTTCGGGATACAGATGAATGCTTTCCCCCCCTGTTTTAGCAAGTAAAAAATCTCCTTGATAACCCATAAAATTTGAGCCTTCAACCCGGCGTAAATCCATAAATTGTATTTTTTCATGGTTCAACACCAATGTTTCACCTACCGATAAAGCGACATCGCGTTCAATTTCAAAATGAGAAACAATACTGATCCCAATGACCAAAATACCCATACCAGCATGTGCCAAAATCATGCCATATGCTCCTAGAGAAAGCTTTAGGAGACCGCCTTTTTGTTTAGATTTTTCATAACCAGTCTGCAACGTCGCTAAAACAACCCAAACACCTAAAGTTAAACCAATAGTCGCCAGACCGGCTGTTTTTTGAGTAAAAGCTAACGGTAAAATAACCGCCAACAAAATACTTACCACAAAAACAATTTGGATCTTTTTCAACAGATCTAAAATACTATTTTTTCCCCATTTGATAATAGGCCCCATCGGAATCAATAACAAAATGGGTATAAAACAAGGAATAAAAACATTATTAAAATAAGGGAAACCAACCGATAATTTTTGTCCTGTTAAAACTTCATTCACAATAGGAAATAAAGTCCCTAAAAAAACCGCTGCCGTTGCAACCGTTAATAATAACGTGAAAACCAACATGAGTGTTTCGCGTGACCAAGGTTCTATCCGTACTGTCGAGATTAATCGCTTCCCATAAGCGGCATATAACGCCAACGAACCCCCAATTACCACCACCAATAATTCTAACAGAAAAATACCGCGGGCGGGATCGCTCGCAAACGCATGAACCGAGGTTAAAATTCCCGATCGCACTAAAAAAGCACCCAATAAACTTAAGGCAAACGTGATAATGGCCAGTAATAATGTCCAACCTTGAAAGACGCGACGTTTATCGCTCATCATTAAGGCATGCACCAACGCCAATCCTACTAACCATGGCATCAGTGATGCATTTTCAACCGGATCCCAAAACCACCATCCACCCCAACCCAATTCGTAATAAGCCCACCAACTGCCCAATGCAATGCCAATCGTTAAAAAAGAAAAGGCACTTAAAGTCCACGATCGCATCCATTTTGCCCATGGTAATTCCATGGATCGACTCCAAAGAGCGCTTAATGCAAACGCAAACGGCACCGAAAACCCAACGTACCCCATATAAAGTAACGGCGGGTGAATCACTAACCCTAAATCTTGCAACAAAGGATTTAAATCCCGACCATCTAAGGGATAATTAGGTAAATAACGCCAAAAAGGATTAGAGGTTGCCAATAAAAATAATAAAAAGCCCGCACTTACCAAACCTAGAATCACACACACTCTGGCTAAAAATGCGATGGGTAAATGACGCGCTGCTAATACAACCGCTGCCGTCCAACCACTTAAAATCCATATCCATAATAATAAAGATCCCTCATGCGCGCCCCATAATGCACTTAATTTATAAAAAAACGGCAATGCGCTATTGGAATTTTTAGCAACATAGACAACTGAAAAGTCATCGAACGCAAATACAACCAATAAAATTAAAATCGAAAGTGTTAAAAAAAATGATTGCCCTAACACCAGAGACCGGCAAGATTGCATCCAAACCCTATCATTTTTAACAATTCCAATGACAGGTAAAATAATTTGCAATAGAACTAAGACAAACGCAATAATTAAAGAAAATTGACCAATTTCAGGCAGCATTTTGATTCACCCCAGGTGGTTGATAGTTTTCATCATGCTTGGCTAAGACTTCATCGGCCTTTAAATGATTGGGTTCTAAAAGATAACCACCCACCACAACACCCTGCCCTTCTTTAAACAGATCGGGCAAAATTCCCCTATAAGAAACGCTAACCGTTTGTTTAAAATCCGTTACCACAAAAAACGTTTCTAAATCATTATGTTGCTTAACACTGCCTTTTTGAACAATGCCACCAATCCGTAAGCGGTGCTTGGGATGAATGGTGGCGGTTTTTATCTCGGATGGGGTATAAAATAAATTAATATTTTCCCGCAATGCCGCAATCACCAATAAAACCGCCACCAGAGAACATATAGTTAAAATTAAAACAAAATATAATCTTCTTTTTTGAACCACATTCATTCAAATTTGCCCTTTTTTCTTTCGACTCTTTTGAGGGTTTTTTGCCATTCAGACCAGCTTAATATTAAATTGAAGGCCAATAATACAAAAGCCATACTATAACAAACGATAACATACTCAATATGTGTCATGATTTTAACTGCCACTCCCGCTTTAATAAATCCGATCGTAATCGCACACATAAAATCGTGAGATAAAAAAAGCCAAATCCCGCTATCATTCCCAACAAAGGATATAACATGTCATTATCAATCGACGGCCTTGCCCATTTGGCAAGTGTTGCGCCCTGATGTAAGGTTGCCCACCATTCTACAGAAAAATGTACAATCGGCACATCGATCATCCCCGCAATGGCCAAAATCGCCGCCGCTTTGGCCGAGCGCTCGCGATCGCGAATGGCCGATCGCAATCCTAAATAACCACAATATAAAAATAATAAAATAAGTTCTGACGTTAAACGCGCATCCCAAATCCACCAAGTGCCCCACATCGGTTTACCCCATAAGGCACCCGAGATAAGTGCAATCAGCGTATAGGTTGCCCCAATGCCTGCACTCGATTTTGCACAAAAATCTGCTAATTTGATATGCCAAATTAAATAGATCACTGATGAAATAAAAATCACCGAATAAATAGCAAGCGACAAAAAAGCTGCCGGAACATGGATATAGATCATTCTAAATCCATCCCCTTGTTGATAATCCACTGGCGCAAAAAATAATCCGGCAATCACCCCATACAACAATAAAATCCCAGCCACGCTCGCAATCCAAGGCAGCAAGCGATCGGCCAAAACGTAGCTTACCTTTGGAGAAGCAAGGCGATAGAAATAAGACGTTTTATATTTTAACATGAGACACTCGTTTTTAAAGCCACCGATATCGCAACCGGACCCAATGCCAATAAAAATACAAACATGGCCAATAATAATAACAATTCCGGTTTAAAAGAAAGACCCGCAGACATCGCTGCCACACATCTCGTTCCCAATAGGACAACCGGCAACATCCACGGTAAAACCAAAATCGCTAACAACACCCCACCTTGGGGTAAGCCTATACTTAAAGCTGCGCCCAAAGCACCAATCATACTGAAAAGCGGGATCCCTAATAATAATGTGATCCCTAAAATCCACGGTTCACCATTGGTTAATCCCAACATAAAGGCCAATAACGGTGATAATAATAACAAGGGCACTCCAATCATTAGCCAATGCGCCACTAATTTTGCTAATAATAAGAGCGGCAAGGGATGAGGGCTTAATACTAATTTTTCGAGCGATCCAGTTTCATAATCCATCCTTAAGATTCCTTCCAAAGACCAAACCAATGCTAATAATATCGCAATCCAAATAATGGCAGGACCAACTTTAGCCAGCAATGCTGTATTTTGTCCTAAGCTAATGGCAAAAACACTCACAACCATTAAGCAAAATAAAAAAGGGATAAGACAATCACTCAATCGCTGAATATAGCGCGTGATATCACCCCGCATCACTGCCCAAAAAGCGTGTCTCATTACAATTCACCCAATTGAATTTCAAACGCCTGTGGAGACGGAATTTCAAAAACCTGATGTGTTGCCATGAAAATCAATCCTCCCTTTTTTAAGTGCATCTCAAATTGTTCACACACCACTTCGATGCCCATTCGATCTAATGCCGTCAAGGGCTCATCTAATATCCAACACACTGGCGGATTAAGCCAAAGCATCGCCAATGCGACTCGTTGACATTCGCCGCGCGACAGATTTTCACAAGGGCCTTCTAAATCTGCTAATCCCAATAGTTCCAAAGCTTCTCTTATCTTGGCAGGCGTTACAGACACACCGGAGACCTGAAGCCATAGTGTTAAATTTTGTAGCGGCGAGAGTGCTGGCTGTAAACCCAATTGATGCCCTAAGTAACAACGTTCTAATGCAAACAAAGGCGCATTAGCTGCCAGCGGCTCTCCCCGCCAGTACAGCGTTCCGCTAGAAGGTGTCCATAAACCGGCCAATACTTTAAGTAAACTCGATTTACCACTGCCATTGGGGCCCAAAACCCGAACCAAAGTACCTGCTTCAACATTAAAAGTTAAATTACTAAATATTTTTTGATCATTTCGTTCGAGGCTCAAGGCGCTCACCTTAAACACAGGGTTCCCTCTTGCTATTTACATCCGAATCGTTAGACTAACACATTCAAAATCCACTGAGGAGCGTAAAGTGCAGAGTTTCTGGCTTGAATATGGTATGTTTGCTGCCAAAATTATAACCGTATTTGCGGTTTTAGTTGCAGTCCTAATTGCAGTCGCCTCCTTACGCTCGCTTCGACAACGTGACCGCGAATCTATCGAAATCGAAAAACTAAATGATAAGTTTGAGTCGATGCGGGATGCTTTAGAATCCGAATTACTCTCGAAAGATGAAATGAAAGCCCTTAAAAAAGAACGCAAAAAAGAAGAGAAACAAAAAAATAAAGAAAATAAAGACAATGACCATAAACGCGATCGTGTTTTTGTGATCCGCTTTCAAGGGGATATGCATGCTTCTGAAGTAGATAATTTACGCGAATCCATTACTGCCATTTTAATGGTGGGAACGCCCGAAGACGAAGTGTTAATTATTTTAGATAGCCCCGGCGGTATTGTTCATAACTATGGTTTAGCCGCCTCGCAATTAAGCCGAATTCGTCAAAAAAATATCCCTTTGGTGGTGGCCATTGATCTGATTGCTGCGAGTGGTGGCTATTTAATGGCGGTGGTTGCCAACAAAATTTTGGCAGCACCCTTTGCGATTGTGGGTTCTATTGGCGTTCGCGCAGAATTACCCAATTTTAACCGACTCTTGAAGAAACATGATATTGATGTCGAACAACATACGGCTGGTGAATATAAAAGAACGCT
>Ga0206950_1087_pt1 | contig 21976 bp, 21 predicted proteins | sample Alteio_BWOrgHeat_41_FD_152954 | JGI IMG/M metagenome (GOLD analysis project Ga0206950, IMG submission 152954) | Enriched cells from forest soil in Barre Woods Harvard Forest LTER site, Petersham, Massachusetts, United States -... | ecosystem: Environmental > Terrestrial > Soil > Temperate forest >... | reverse complement strand
TACCTTTTTTGCCAGACGATCCGCGTATTATGGATTCGACAGGTGCCTTAGCATTAACGGATATTCCCAATCGATTATTAGTGATTGGCGGTGGCATTATTGGGATGGAAATGGCCACGGTTTATCACGCCTTGGGATCGAAGGTTACTGTGGTAGAATTATTAGATACTTTATTGGCTGGTGCCGATAAAGATTTGGTCGCGCCTTTTTATAAACGGGTTCAGAAAAAATATGCGCATATTTATTTAGAAACAAAAGTGGTTAAAGTAGAAGCCAAGACCGATGCATTATGGGTTTCTTTTGAAGGGAAAAATGCACCCAGCGAGCCACAACCCTACGATCGTATTTTGTCGTCTGTGGGGCGTATTCCCAATGGTAAATTAATTACCGCCGAAAAGGCAGGTGTTAAAGTCGATGATCGTGGTTTTATCAGTGTGGATAAACAACAGCGCACCAATGTGAGCCATATTTTTGCGATTGGCGATGTGGCATCCAACCCTATGTTAGCGCATAAAGCGATGCCCGAAGGCCGAATTGCAGCTGAAGTCATTGCCGGTAAAAAACATTATTTTGATCCTTTATGCATTCCGGCAGTCGCGTATACCGATCCGGAAGTCGCTTGGGTTGGGTTAACCGAAGCAGAAGCAAAAGCGAAAAATATTGCGTATGAAAAAGGCGTATTTCCGTGGATGGCCAGTGGTCGCTCTTTAACCTTAGGACAAGACGATGGTTTAACCAAGATATTATTTGATAAAGAAAGCCATCGTGTGTTAGGGGCGGGTATTATTGGTCCACATGCGGGGGATTTAATTTCCGAGATGGCTTTGGCCATTGAAATGGGATGCGATGCAACGGATTTGGCTTTAACTATTCATCCGCATCCAACCTTGTCTGAAACAGTTGCATTGGCGGCCGAGGTGTTCGAGGGGACGATAACGGATTTGTATTTGCCGAAAAAATAGGGGTAAGGCAGGTATAAATCACCACAGTTCGTTTGTAGGGTTTTAAAAAATGCCATATAAAAGGAGCTAAATTTTGCGGTAGTACGATATTCATTTGGATGCTCGTTTGGATGCCAGATTGGTTAACAAGTGAATTATAGGCAGAATCATCCATCGGTGAGATAATATTGTCAAATTTCAATCAGTTGCTTTACAATAGAGCAGTATTACAGAAGGAACACCTGTATGGAAAAACAGACTAATAGCTTTAAAATAGCCGTTTTCTCGAAATTGTCTCAAAAACGGTTGAGTGAGGCAAAGCGACTCGTCGCACTGTGTAAGCGTAAGGATGGCTTTGAACCGATTTTCTATTGGAGTAGCATCGAGAATCGACGTAACCCTGGAATCCATGAAATTCTGTGTTATACCAATACCAGCCCAGAAAAATTGGTTGGTTATCTGGCTATATATCATTTTGAAGCAGAAGAAGTCGAGGTAACAGTGGCGATTCACCCTGACTACCAAGATGAAAATATTGATCAATCGTTACTGGATGAAATGAAAAGACGCGTGGAAGATTATCCAGTCGAAATCAAACGTTATGTTTTTACATGTCACGAAGAAAATTTAAATTTGAAAACCTATTTAAGTATGCATGGTGCTAAGTGCAGCGGGTTAACACGGAAGCTAATTTTAACAGCACGTGATTATCAGCGACTAAAACTAAGACAAAATGCAATGCGTACAGAAGAAGATAAAATCGACAATAGCAGTGTCCAATTAAGAATGGCTACCGAGGCAGATATTTCAGGCTTAGTCCAATTAGGTATCGATTGTTATGGGGGTTCAGAGCAAGATTATAGTCAGTATTTATTGCAGGCATTGCAAGATCCCGCAAAAATAGTGGTGGTTGCCTGTGAAGAAGGAGATAAGATCATTGGAAAAATACATGCCCATCTGAATAAAAAGGAGGCGCATGTGTATGATTTATGTGTTTCCCTTGACCGACAAAATCGGGGATATGGTGGTATATTATTGAGTGCTGTGCTACAAATTTTATTTGATGAAAAAGCGACTAGAGTGCTCTTGGATGTTTCCGATCAAAAATCATTTAATTGGTACGAGACATTTAATTTTCAATGCGTGACAACGTATGAACATTGGAAACTTCCTGTTTTCGAGGGTCCGTTAGAACAGCGTGTTAAACACTTAGAAACATTAATGTTGAATTACCAGTCTTATCAAGTCCAAGATGAGATGTCGCGGCAAGTTTATAAACATTGATAAATACCGAGAATAAACATTGAGACTTGATCCCCTTGCTATTAGTACCTTTATTGGTTATTTAACCCTGGTTATGTTGGTGGGGGTTGTTGCCTATTTCCTAACGCGTAATTTGTCGGATTATGTTTTGGGAGGACGTCGGTTAGGGGGAGCGGTTGCGGCACTCAGTGCGGGGGCTTCCGATATGAGTTCTTGGTTACTCTTTAGCTTACCCGGTTATGTCTATCTAAAAGGCATTCAAGAAATCTGGGTTGCTATTGGTTTAACCTTAGGTGCGTATATTTCTTGGAAGTTTATTGCCAAAAGGCTTCGGCTGTATTCAGAAATAGCCAATGATTCTTTAACCATCCCTGCTTATTTAGACAATCGTTTTCGAGATACCTCTAAACGCATTCGCGTGATTGGTGCCTTGGCAACACTTGTCTTTTTTATTTTTTATATTGCCTCTGGGTTATATGCGGGCGGTATTTTATTGGAAAGAACTTTTGGTTTGGAATATACCCAAGCATTGTGGTTAGGTGCGATTATTATTATGGCTTACACCTCGATTGGAGGTTTTTTGGCGGTGAGTTGGACCGATTTTTTCCAAGGGACACTCATGTTGTTTTGTTTGCTGTTGGTGCCTTTTTTTGCCATTCAAAGCATGGGGGGATTCGAGGGTGGGGTAGAGCGACTAAACACCGTATCGCCCGGTTATTTGGATTTAACCAAAGGATTATCGGTTTTAAATATTATCAGTAACTTTTCTTGGGGTTTGGGATATTTTGGGATGTCTCATATTTTGGTTCGTTTTATGTCGGTAACAACTGTCCATGAAATTCCCTTAGCCCGTCGCATTTGTATTAGCTGGATGAGTCTTTCCATGTTAGGGGCAATTTTAGTGGGCATTGTGGGTAGTGTTCATTTTTCCCATGTACCGCTCGATAATCATGAAACAGTCTTTATGGCTTTGTCGGAGCAAGTATTCCCGGGTTGGATTATGGGGATTATTTTAGCAGCCATCTTATCGTCCAGTATGTGTGCTATAGATTCTCAAATGTTAGCGGCTTCTAGTGCCTTAACGGAGGATTTTTATCGTGCTATTTTTCGAAAGAATGCATCACAGCGCGAATTAATGTGGGTTGGGCGATTAACGGTCATATTGCTTGCAGCGGTTGCGCTTTACATAGCTCACACACCTCGACAAAGTATTATGGTACTGGTTTCTTTTGCGTGGGCAGGGTTAGGATCCACTTTTGGACCGGTGATTATCTTATCGTTATTTTGGAAACGAACCACACGTAACGGAGTGATTGCAGGCATGATTGTGGGCAGTATGACAGCAATCGTCTGGCGATCTATGGGCTTAAGCGATGTTATGTACGAAATATTACCTGGTTTTTCAGGATCTTTTTTGGCTGTTATCGTTGCGAGTTTACTCAGTGAAAAGCCAAATGCCGAAATCTTGCAAGAATTCGCAAAGGTACGCGAATTGGCCATGAGATCTGAACATGCCGTATGAATTAAGTGAAGCGATTTCGTTTGCTTATCGTCAAGATGAAGAACAATGTGTCACTCATCTCTTAGAACAACTTTCATTTTCTGAAGAAGCGTTGGGGCGGATTCAAAACACCGCACAGAAATTAATTAAGAAAATTCGTACCAGTCGTTTAAAAAATGGCGGTATCGATGCGTTTATGCAAACCTACGATCTCTCTTCGGATGAAGGCATTGCATTAATGTGTTTGGCAGAGGCTTTACTGCGTATCCCCGATAATGAAACACGCGATCGATTAATCAAAGATAAATTAAGCACTCAAAATTGGCAACAGTATTTAGATAAAGAAACTTCTTTGTTCGTGAATGCAGCAACCCTAGGCCTATTTTTAACCGGTAAGGTTTTTAGTCGTAAATCATCGGGTGATGGTTATTGGGGTGGTATTTTTAAACAATTAATGGGGCGTTTAGGCGAGCCTGTTATTCGAACGATTATTAATAAAATGATGGGTGTCTTAGGCCGACATTTTGTGATGAGCGAAACAATTGAAAAGGCATTGGAAAAATCAAAGAAAAAAGAAAAAGAGGGATACCTTTTTTCGTATGATATGTTAGGTGAAGCTGCTAAAACGGCTATTGATGCCAAATTTTATTTTCATTCTTATCTGTCGGCGATTGAAGCTATTGCAAAAAAATCGACTAAAACAGGACCTTTTAAGGCACCTGGTATTTCGGTTAAGTTGTCCGCGCTCTATCCTCGGTATGAATGGGCAAAAAAGGATCGCGTATTGGCAGAACTTTATCCATTGTTAAAAGAATTGGCTTATCGAGCTAAACAAGTGGATATTCATTTGACGATCGATGCCGAGGAAGCCGAAAGATTAGAACTATCTCTTTTATTATTTGAAAAATTAGCGCTTGATCCTGATTTGAAGGAATGGCAAGGTCTTGGTTTAGCTGTGCAGAGTTATCAAAAACGAGCAAGCGCGGTGATTGATTGGTTAATTCAATTAGCCAGACAACAAAAAAGACGATTTATGGTTCGTTTGGTGAAGGGTGCTTATTGGGATTCGGAAATCAAATGGGCACAGGAAAGAGGATTAAAAGACTATCCAGTTTTTACGCGAAAAACATCGACGGATGTCTCTTATTTAGTCTGTGCCAAAAAAATATTGGCTGCAACAGATGCGATTTATCCACAATTTGCAACGCATAATGCTTTTACGGTAGCTGCTGTTTTAGAAATGGCAAATCATTATCGGGATTTCGAGTTTCAATGTTTACATGGAATGGGTAACTTTTTATATGATCATATTGTTGGGGATTCAGTCGATGCACTGCCTTGTCGCATTTATGCGCCTGTTGGGAGTTACGAACATTTACTAGCGTATTTAGTGCGACGATTATTAGAAAATGGTGCAAATAGTTCTTTTGTGAATCAAATTGTGGACGAAAAATTTTCATTAGAAGAAATAATCACCGATCCTTTTATTCAAACTAAAAAATTGTCCGAAATTCGCCATTCTAAGATCCCGCTACCAAGGAATTTATATGCACCAGATAGAAAAAATTCAATAGGAATTGATTTTTCAGACTCAGTAGAAATCAAGCTACTGTATGAAAAAATGGCCAACAACATAGAGATGGCTTCTAATTTATTATCAAAATTAAAAGATCCACTTTCAAAGAATGAAATATTAGACTGTTTAGTTAAAAGCCAGCGTGCTTTTTATGAATGGGATCAAAAACCTGTTTCTATCAGAGCCAATTGTTTGCGTGAACTGGCGGATATTTTGCAAGAAAATCAAGCCGATTTAATGGCATTGTTAGTTCGAGAAGCAGGAAAAACATTACCGGATGCCGCCAGTGAATTAAGAGAAGCCATTGATTTTTGTGGCTATTATGCATTTCGTGCGGAAGAAGACTTTAAAATCAAAACATTGGTGGGCCCAACAGGGGAACGCGATCAATTAAAATTACAGGGTCGGGGTGTGATTGTTTGCATTAGTCCTTGGAATTTTCCCTTAGCCATTTTTTTAGGACAAATCTTAGCGGCTTTAGCTGCTGGCAATGCAGTGATTGCTAAACCTGCCAGCCAAACCACTGTGATTGCTGAAAAGGTGATTGCTTTATTAGGAACAGCAGGATTTCCAAAAGATTTAGTTCAGTTATGTATCACGAGTGGCGATAGGGTGAGTACGGTTTTGTTACCGGATTCGCGTGTGCAAGGAGTCATGTTTACGGGATCGACAGAAACGGCGACACATATTAATCGTGTTTTGGCAGCACGTGAGGGATCGATTATTCCGTTGATTGCCGAAACAGGTGGGCAAAATACATTGATTGTCGATTCATCGGCTTTGCCAGAACAGGTTGTTTCCGATGCAGTGGTTTCTGCTTTTAATAGTGCGGGTCAACGTTGCTCAGCACTGAGGGTGATGTTTATTCAAGCAGATGTGGCCGATCGAATTTTAACTATGTTAAAAGGCGCTATGGCAGAATTAACGATAGGAGATCCTTTGGATTTAGGAACAGATATAGGGCCTGTGATTGATCATCACGCGGCAATGAGTTTAGAAAAGCATTTAGCACGGATGAAAAATGACGGAAAACTGCTCTATGAATGCCCTTTACCATCGCATTTACCAATATTGCCAAGAGGCGCTTTTTTTGCACCCCGATTAATTGAAATTGATCATATCTCGGTATTAAAAGAAGAAGTATTTGGCCCTGTGTTGCATGTGATTCGCTATCAAGCCAAAGATTTAGATAGAATATTAAGTGAGATTAATCAAACAGGTTATGGTTTAACATTAGGCATCCATAGCCGGATCGATAGTTTAGTGGCCTATATTGGCGAGCGCGTTCGGGTGGGTAATATCTATGTCAATCGCAATATGATTGGTGCGGTTGTGGGCGTGCAACCTTTTGGCGGAGAAGGGTTATCGGGAACGGGACCCAAAGCGGGAGGGCCGCATTTGTTGCCACGCTTAGCAGTGGAGAGAACCTTAAGTGTTAATTTATCGGCTTCGGGTGGGAATGTGACGTTAATGTCGTTACAGGATTAGAATTATCACGATTAGTTAGGCTTATTTTTTTTCGCTCTTTTTGTATTTTTCTTTATATTCTTCGCTATCAGGATAATTTGTTTTCAATGTTTTTAAGGCATCGTCTGCGAGTTCTTGCATGCCGAGATTTCGATAAGCATCGACTAAAATGGAGAGTGCTTTTGGAATAGCCGGCGTTCCTTCAAAGTGTTTGATAATGTAATTAGCTCGATTGGCAGCCGAAAGATAAGCACGACGTTTTATATAATATTCCACCACTTGCAATTCATAACTGGCTAATTGATTTTTTAAAAAAATCATGCGTTGTCGTGCATCGGCAGCGTATTGGCTATTCGGAAAACGTTCAACCAATTCTTTAAAAGTATCAAAGGCATCGATTGCATTTTGCGGATCGCGCGCGCTTCTATCGAGTGGAAAATAGCGATAGACAAAGCTGTAGTTTTGATCGAAATTCACAAGACCTTTGAGATAATAGGCATAATCAATTTGAGAATGATAAGGGTTCATATGGATAAAACGATCGGCAGCCGAGATAGCCAATTCCGAATCACCGTGTTTGTAGTAGGCATTGATAAGACCTAATTGCGCTCGATCTGAATATTCACCGTAGGGGTATCGTGCCTCTAACGCTTCAAAATCTTTCACCGCTTTGGAATAGTTTTCTTTTTTAACATTTTCTTCCGCTTGCGTATAAATTTGGGTAGCAGACATGCCCTTATAGGCATCTTTGTCTTTTTGACAGCCGCCAAGCGCCAAAACAAGGATTAGCATAAAAATCCGGACTGAATGATGGCGACAGTGCTGGCTAAAACTATTCAAAAGAACCTCTCAAAAATCCCGTGGGCTTTAAATCTAGTGTTGCCACAGTCTAACTTAAGATCCAGAATGTGGCAATTGTCTTTGGGTATTTCGATTTTTATATGTTATTTAATTAACTTAATTTTAGAGATTTGGTTGTCGATTAGCAAATAAAGATTGTCTTAGAAGAGCACTTAATATAAGCTGGATTTCATACTATGAGTACAGAAAACCAAACACTTTTTTTAGAAAGCGAAGTTGGCGACGAGGCCGTGGGTAAACGGCTGGATCAGGCTTTGGCATTCCTATTTCCCCAATATTCTCGATCGCGCCTAAAAAAATGGATCGAGGAGGAAGTGGTCGCAGTCAACGGCGAAATCAAACGGCCTAGAGACAAAGTAAATTTGGCAGACAAGATTACGATTACAACAACGGCCGAAAAAAACAATTATGAGTGGATTGCCGAAAAAAAGCCCTTGGATATTTGTTACGAAGATGATCATCTTTTGGTGATCAATAAATCCGCGAATTGGGTAACGCATCCTGGTGCTGGCAATTGGACTGGAACGGTGATGAATGCACTGTTGTATCATGCGCCACAATTAGCTGAAATTCCGCGTGCCGGAGTGGTGCATCGATTAGACAAAGATACCACGGGATTAATGGTGGTTGCCAAGTCATTGATAGCGCATGCGCATTTAGTAAAGCAATTACAGGCCCGAACGGTTAAGCGTACCTATGAAACGATTGTCGGAGGCAGAGTGATTTCGGGTGGGACAGTGGATGCGCCCATTGGGCGACATCCACAAGAACGGGTGCGAATGGCTGTATTGGAATCAGGGAAAACAGCGATTAGTCACTATCGTGTTTTAGAACGATTTGAGGCATATAGTCATTTACGAGTCGATTTGGAAACGGGTCGCACGCATCAAATACGCGTTCATATGGCTCATATTCGTTATCCTGTGGTGGGTGATAAAGTGTATGGTGGGCGGTTGCGATTACCACCTCATTCCACAGAAGCCTTTAGAGAGGCATTAAAGAATTTCCCAAGACAAGCCTTACATGCCAAAGCGTTGACTTTGGTGCATCCTATTTCTGGCGAAGAAATGAGCTTTGAAGTGCCGATTCCCGAAGATATGGAAGGGCTATTAAATATCTTACGAAAGGGGATGTCAGCCACCAAAAACTAAAATTGTGACTAAACTAATAGATAGTGGGTAAAACTATTTATTAAGTGTAGGTACACTACTTATGAAAAATTTGGCTGAAGAACATATTGCTGAAATTAATCTTAAAAATTTAGAAACTGAAACAGCTAATAAAGAAATTCATAAATTTTATAACCATATTATTAAAAATCCTTTGCAAATCGGCGATATTGATAGAAATAGTATTTGCAGAATTTCAAATCAGTTTTTTTCTAATTTTAATGGAATGGTTACTTTTAATTCCAAGGAAGATGCAGCAAAAGAATATATTTTGAATCTCTATGATCGTTTAATAGCAGTAGCGGTTGAAAATAATAGAATGATTGAAATTTCCAATCAGGAAATAGCGAAAAATAATCAAGAACATCCAGAAGCTCCAAAATTATTCTATGCATATATGCGGGAAATTACGGTAGAACAGTTGATCAATGCGTATGATATTTCCGATCAGATTTTTCAGGGTCATTGCAAAAAATATCAGGGAAAACGAGGGTTTGAATCGTTGGATCAATTTCAATTTAATATTTTCTTTGAAGATTTTATTAATGCCGGTTTTCATTTAAGAGAACCTGCGGTAAAACCAGGCGACGCCTTTGTGTGGAATGATGATATGGAATTGAGGTTTCGTGATTTTGGAAGTCGTATGCAACAGCATTTGAATAAATTGGGCCCGCAATTCTCGCATAAATTGCAAAAGTATATTTTTTGGACAGGTGATGGAAAACAAGTGGCAGATGCGTGTGCCGATTCTATACAGAACACAGTTTGGGCAAATTTTGTTTTTAAAATTAATCAATCCATATTGCCAGAAAACCCAAGTACCAATAATGCATTGGGTCAATATAATGATTATTATTTATCGTATTGCTATTTATCAAGTCGATATGCGGAAGAAGCAGGTCGCGCATATGTTCGGTCACGCCTTAAAGGCGAAGCACCAAAACCGATTATCTATATACAACATGAAAATATTATTGGTGCCGATTCTATTTTTTGGAACTTCGAACTTAAAAAGCTTCAGGAGAGTATTGTAGAAGAATTAAGAAAAACGATCAAAGACAGCGGTGAATGGTGTTTGTCTCCCGATATGCAGGCAAAGAATATTATACAGGTATATGCTTTAAAGAAAGATAAAAAAAATGAATTAGAAGCCAATAATGTCGGGTTGAAAATTTTAAAGCATATGTTGAATAGTGCAGTTCCATGTGATTTACCTGATATTAAAAGTCAAATTTTGGAATTAGAAATTAAAAACAGGGGTATTGTTAATTTAGGGAATCGTGAAAATTGGATTGTAACACCTTTGCGGGACATTAAAATTGTACATTACAGTGGAAAATCTTCGAGCAAGTCGGGACTAGGAATAGCCTCCCATGTGGTTGGCGAAAAATATCATGGTGTTACCAAAGTGCCTGTGCAAAGATTGACTTCAATTGCAAATCAATGGCAAAAATTTACAGAAAAGGCCAAAGATAAAAAAGAATCCATCGAAGCCCCTCATTATCCTGTCCTAAAACCAAAAGGATCGGGTGATCGAGCGGGGAAAAAATAAATTAGTTTCATATTTAACCTCTCAGGGTAATTTTTTTCATTTTCCCCGCTTGTTAAGCATAATTTGATTCGTGTACAATTATTATTTGATACATAATCTCTGTATTTAAAGGAGATTATCATTTTGCCGGCGCTGGCAAAATAGTCGAGGTGGGCAATGGTAGGTCAGGGGGTGGTATATGGAATTAAGATGGGTAGTGGGTGTTGATGTTTTGTATCTTATGGGATACAATCAAATATGAAAGTTACACGAATAAAGCAAATTGAGCTATACACCACTGAGAAGGGTGAGCAGCCCTTTATTCAATGGCTCGAATCTCTCAAGGACAAAGCGGGTAGGTATAGAATCAAGGAGAGGCTAGATCGCGTGGCGCTTGGAAATTTGGGGGATCACAAATACATTAGAGATGGCGTATCAGAGCTTCGCTTGGATTTTGGACCTGGATATCGAATTTACTTTGGGGAAGAACGCGAAACGATTGTTTTATTATTGTGTGGTGGAGATAAATCGACTCAAAGGAAAGATATTAAGAAAGCAATAACCTATTGGAAAGATTATTTATTGAGGTGAAAAAAATGACTAAACTTGCAAAAAAAACAAGTGCTATAAAGAAAACTTCCAAAAGAGGGGGAATTTCTGCATCAGTCGGAAAATCGAATAAACTAAGGAATTTAAAAACTACTATAAGAGGAAAAGTTGCAGAGAAACGAGCAACAGAATTTCGTAAGATGAGAAATGCAATCTTAAAGACTAAAAAAAATACCTGCTATCAGGACTATCTTATTGAATCACTTAAAGATCCAGAAGAAGCTGCTGGTTACTTGAATGCTGCACTTATTGGAGGCGATATCAAGGTTTTTTTAATGGCACTTCAAAATGTGGTTCAAGCGCAAGGAGGAATTGCTGTTTTATCGGAAAAAATGAATAAAAGTAGGACGAGTCTCTATAAGTCATTATCGGAAAAAGGTAACCCTTATCTTAAGAATGCGAATGAGCTCTTGAATACATTAGGTATGCATTTGGTGGTTGTTCCAGGTAAAAAGCAGATACCATGATTTATCATGTCGGTAGGAGGCGAACAGATGGGTACTATGGCAGATCAATGGATACAACAAGGTAGACGGGAAGGTAAGCAGGAAGGCGAAGCACATTTGTTGAAAAGGATACTAACAGCGAAATTCAAAGAAGTACCGGAAAGTTATATCAAGCAGATAGACAATGCTAAGGCAGATGCCTTAAACCAATGGGCTACTAATTTTGTGAATGCTAACTCCTTAGAAGACGTATTTCTAGCCTAAGAGATAGGTTAGCTGGTTCACAAAGCCCCCTTGGAAGGGGGCTGCGAGCTTTGCTCGCGGGGGATGTTTGGCACTTAGAAATTCCCATTTTCGCCGAAATGTCGGCGGGGGATGTTGCCTCCCACCCTATAAACCCGGATAATCCCCCCATGAACCCATTAACCAAGTGCTCAACTTACATTATTTCTATTGTTTTCTGGATGTTAGGAGCCGGTAGCTTCAGCTCGCCTGCTTTAGCCGATGCCCCTCATACCCTCCAAGCGCCTTATCGCATTGGGATTAGCCAAATTGTGGAACATCCGGCCCTAGACGCCGTTCGTTTAGGGATGCTTGCAGCACTTAAAGAAGCCGGTTATGGTGCTGGGGAAAATTTAAACGTGCACTATGAAAATGCACAGGGAAATATGGCAACAGCAACTCAAATTGCCACCCAGCTAGTGAGCGAGCCTTTGGATGTGTTGGTTGGTATTTCAACACCGGCTGCTCAAACATTGCTTTATGCAGCTAAAAAAAATCAAAAAGAAATCCCAATTGTTTTTGCGGCAGTTAGCGATCCATTGAGTGCAAAACTAGAGCCAAGAGAATCACATTATCCGATGACTGGGATCACAGATGTGCCTAATCTAGAGGTCTTGCGTGATCTGATGCATGGAATGGTTCCTCATTTAAAAACAGTGGGTTTTATTTATAATGCTTCCGAAGCCAATTCAGTTGCAACCCTCGAGCGCTTTCAAAAATTATGGCAGGTTTTAAATATTAAAGTGGTGACTGTCACCGTGAATAAAACAAGCGAAGTGGCACAAGGAATGCAAAGCTTAATTGGAAAAGTCGATGCCGTTTATTTTCCACAAGATAACACCGTTGTTTCGGCGATTAAAACGGTTGTGAATATTGCAGCAGCAAATGAGGCAGGACAACATGGAAAAGCCTTGCCGCTTTTTTGTAGCGATCCGTTATTGGTCGCGGAAGGGGTTTTAGGGGCGGTTGGATACGATTATACCGAAGTTGGAAAAGAAACCGGGTTAGTCGTCGCTAGGTTGTTGAAAGGGGAGGCCATTGAGACAATCCCCATTCATTCCCCACTGAAGCTTAAAACGGTGGTGAACCGTTCTGTGGCCAAGCACTTTGGCCTGCCAGAAATGGTTGACATCGAATATATCGATACAGTAAGATCCCGGTCATGAGTACACCCTGTTATTTATGGAAACAAAAGCAATGTTGGCGTTGGCAAACTGCCTAACGTTTTGTTGTCGGTTTTTGTTTTTTAATTTTTAAATAATAGGTGCTAGTATGAATAATTCAAAATATCAGTCAAAATTTAAATCTTCCATTTTTGTTTTTTGTTCTGTTCTTTTTTTCGGGATGGGACTCTTATTTGCATCAGAACTTTCCCAAAAATCTAATCTTGTGCTTCGAGTAGGTGTTTTAGTGCCGATGCAACATGCCGCATTAGAAGAAATTGTGGATGGATTCCAAACAGTATTGAAAGAACATTATGGGGATAGAATTTCCATCAATGTACAAAATGCCCAAGGGGACGTTAAATTAGAGCGCAGTATCTTAGAACTTTTTAAGGGTCAATCCGTTGATTTAATTGTACCAATAGGAACACGTGCTACGCAAATGACCTTATCTCTCATTAAAGAAATGCCGATTGTCAGCTTGGCAGCCATGGTTTCAGAAAGCGAGCGGCAAAAAAGAAAACCACTGAATATAACAGGTATTTTAGACGAGATTGGGGGCAAAGAAAAATTAGATTTTATCAGAGGTATTTTGCCAACAATAAAAGAAATCACGCTTATTTATCACAGTGGCAATGAGAAAAATTTTGAAGAGGTAGCCGAACTAAAAGCTTATGCTCAACAATTAGGAATCACAGTGCAGCCTATTGTTATTCAAAATCTACTAGAATTAACAAATGCTGCTCAGGGAATTTCTGAAAAGTCAGGTGCGGTGTTAATCTTAAAAGATCATTTGATGGCGAGCGGCATTCGCCTTTTAGTGCCATTGGTGGCTGCACGCCATATTCCGCTGATTGCTTCCGATGAAGGTTCTGTGAAAGAAGGTGCCACGATTGCATTAGGGGTACGCGAAAAAATGATTGGTGAAGAAGGAGGCCATTTAGCCATTGAAGTGTTAGAGGGGAAACCTTTAGCAAGCTTGCCGATGCAGCCACTCAAAGAATTAGCTGTTTTTTATCATTCAAAGAGAGATAATAATCTATCATTAGATGAAGTCGTGTTGCAGCACTTTGCCCATCAACATGCGTATCAATTGATTGACATGAATGTTGATATGAAGAAGGAGCATTAAGATGAAAGTTAGCGAACTTTGGTTGAGAACCCTTATTAATCCACCTTTGTCAGTGGCTGAATTGAGCGATCAATTAAGTTATGCAGGTATTGAAGTGGATGCGATTGAAACGGTTGGTGATACAACCAAACAAGGGGTTTGGACTTTTAAAATTCCGCCTAACCGGGGGGATTGCCTCAGTATGGAAGGAATCGCACGAGAGCTTTCTTTATTAAATGATATGCCTTATGAAGCTGTTCAAGTTTCAACGGTTCATTCAACGCATTCAGATACTTTTCCGATTCGTGTCGAAGCACCAGAACTGTGTCCACGTTATTATGCGTGTATTGTGCGTGGTTTATCGCGTCAAGAGACACCTGCTTGGATAAAAGAACGATTAGCAATGGCTGGGTTTAAATGTATTTCTTTGGTGGTCGATATTTTAAATTATGTCATGTTGGAATTAGGTCAACCCATGCATGCTTTTGATTATGCAAAATTAAAAGGCGCGTTAGTGGTTCGAAAAGCGACATTCAATGAGCGATTGGTGATATTAGGGGGCGAATCGATCACGCTCAAACAAGAGACGTTGGTGATTGCGGATGAAATAGCTGCACAAGCCATGGCAGGCGTGATTGGTGGCTTGCATTCTTCTGTTACCGATACAACAGACACTGTGTTATTGGAAAGCGCTTATTTTGATCCTATTGTGGTTCGACTGGCGGGACAGCAATATGGTATTAAAACAGATGGGGCTTATCGTTTTGAAAGAGGAACCGATCCTTATTTACCGAAGCGTGCTTTGGAACGTGCATTGCAATTGATTTTAGAAAATAGTACCGCAAAAGCAGGATCTATACTGTCGTTCGAGGCACCTAAAGCTATCTTGAAAAACCCAACGGTTTTATTACGGAAAAAACGGATCACTCAATTATTAGGGATTACCTTAACAGATCCCGAAATTTTAGCCATTTTGCATCGTGCACATCAAGCCGTTCAAACAACCGAAGCGGGATTTTTAGTGACAGCACCCAGTTATAGGCATGATCTTCACATAGAAGAAGATTTTATTGAAGAAATTGGACGCATGATTGGATTGCATGAATTACCGATTGCCATGTTATCTGGATCAATTGAATATCCTGCGATGCCGGTGGCAATTTCAAAATCAAGATTAAAGCAAGTGTTAGTGGATAGAGGTTATACAGAAGCAATTACTTATAGTTTTATCGATCCCAAAATGCTAAAACGTTTAAATTTGAATACCCCTTCATTGGCTTTACAAAATCCGATGACGGTCGAAATGGCAGTGATGCGCCAAAGTTTATGGCCGGGATTATTGCAAGCGGTTCATTACAATCAAAGCAGACAAGAACCTCGGGTACGATTATTTGAACTTGGAACTTGTTTTATTGTCAATTCAGAGACCACCATAGAAAAAAATTATTTAAGTGGTGTGATAACCGGTTCACTCTATCCGGAACAGTGGGGAACATCTGCAAAACCGCATGATTTTTACGATATCAAAGCAGATCTTGAGGCTTTATTTGCTTTATCCAATAGCGGAGAATTTACTTTTGAAAAAGCAGAACACAGTGCATTACATCCTTTGCAAACGGCACGTATTGTAAGGAATGGTCAACCAATAGGTATCATGGGCAATTTACACCCAGCGCTTTTAAAAGAATTTGATTTGGAAGGGCCATTCAGTTTATTTGAGCTAGATTGTACGGGCTTAACGCAGCTTGAAGTGCCAATTTGTCGTGCGCTATCGAAGTATCCATCGGTTCGCCGAGATATTGCGATAATATTAGATCAAGCGATTGAGGTTTCAACCTTAACATTGGCGATATCGAGTATTGCAGGAGAGTTATTGGAACAACTGACTATATTCGATATTTACCAAGGCAAAGGCATTACACCTGGCAAAAAAAGTGTTGCCCTAGGCCTTATTTTACGACATCCCACTCGGACGCTTGTGGAAACCGAAGTAAATGATATTATCAAGAGTGTAGTATCAATGCTTGTGGATCGGTTTCAAGCCATTTTGAGGGATTGAAAGAATGACGCTCACCAAAGCGGAACTTGCAGATGAACTGCAAACAAAATTAGGATGCACTAAGTTAGTTTGCAAAGAAATTGTTGATCAGGTATTTGAAGAAATCCGTAATCACCTAGAAGCTGGAGATCCTGTACGGTTATCTGGGTTTGGTAACTTTGAACTAAGAGACAAGCGCGCACGTCCGGGTCGTAACCCCAAAACGGGCGAGCCTAGGATGATTAAAGCGAGACGTGTCGTGACCTTTAAGGCAGGCCAAAAGCTAAAAGGAAAGGTACAGCGGACTAATGTCTAGTCTCAGCCCCGCCCCTAGCCTCTAGACAGCAGTAATGGTATTATCGCGTGTTCGGGGCGTAGCGCAGCCTGGTAGCGCACATGCATGGGGTGTATGTGGTCGGAGGTTCAAATCCTCTCGCCCCGACCAGATAGTAGGGCGAATCACAAAACCATGAAAAAAACATTGAATCGAAAATCCATTTCTCCCGTTGCATTTTTAATGTGCGCGCTTGGCATTATTTTTTATTGCTATGAATATTATTTACGCGTGGCACCTAGTGTGATGGGGGCAGAGTTAAGAGAAACCTTTGGTTTAACGGAAGCCGCGTTTGGGTATTTAGCCGCCTTTTTTTATTATGCGTATACACCCATGCAAATTCCGGTTGGAATGATGATGGATCGCTTCGGTCCACGTCGAATTTTAACATTTGCGTGTTTTATTTGTGCGGTCGGGACTTATTTATTTGCAGCAACAGCAGAAATTATCTTAGCGCATTTGGGACGATTTTTAGTTGGGTTTGGTTCGGCCTTTGCTTATGTCGGTGTGCTTAAAATTGCCAATGTGTGGTTACCTAAACGATATTTTGCGATGATGGCAGGTATTTGTTCTGCTTTAGGGATGTTATTTGGCGCGATTGGCGGCGAAGTTTCTATGACCTACTTAGTAGCAAGAATAGGATGGCAAGAAACCGTTCATTATTCCGTGATTGCAGGTGTTTTATTCGCGGTTTTGTTGTGGGTTTTTTTAAGAGACAGCAAAGATGACAGTGCTATCGATCACACAAAATCAGATCAATATACGGTTAAATTCTCTCGTTTAAACGAGATGTTTTTAAGTCGTGAAATGTGGTTAAACGGTATTATTGGCTGTTTAACTTTTCTGCCAATCTCAGCATTTGCCGAGATATGGGCGGTTGGTTTTTTAGAATCGACGGGGATGTCTAAAGTGAATGCTGCCTTAGGATCTTCCATGGTATTTTTAGGATTTGCTGTAGGCGGGCCTATATGGGGGTGGTTGTCCGATGCCATTCACAGTCGGCGGATTCCTTTGATGGTCGGTTCATTTATTTCAGCGGCTTTATTTGCAGTGGCTATCTTTTTCCCGAGCAGTTCAACGATTTGGATGTTTGGTTTGTTGTTTTTTGCGGCGTTTTTTACGAGTGCGGAAATTCTCGTTTTTGCGGTTAGCAATGATTTATCACGTTCAAAAGTAAGTGGGACTGCCATTGCTTTTACAAATATGGTGGTCATGGTTGGGGGAGGTGTATTACCACCCATCATTGGAAAAGTGTTAGATAGCTCTATGCAAGTGGTCGATAATGTTGCTGTTGTTAGCAGCGAAGATTATTCGATAGCCTTGGCAGTGTTGCCATTATCGTTATTTATAGCCGGTATTTTAAGTTTAATCTTAAAAGAATCTTATCGGAAACCAAAAAAATTGAGTGAAGCGCCATGAAAGAAAAAATTCGTTTATCCGCACGAGCATTGATTCGAAAAGAAGATAAATTGTTATTTGTAAGTGATGAAGGGGAGTATTGGTATTTGCCGGGTGGTCGTATAGAGGGTGATGAAACATTAGAAAAATGCCTCGAGCGAGAAGTATACGAAGAGACCGGTCTTTCTGTGAAGACAGGAAAATTATTATATGTGTTAGAATGTTTTGATATTAAAAGTCACACACATCGAATTAATTTTTATTTTGGAACAATGATTTTGAATGGAGATCTCTCAGTTGACTGGCGTGATGAAGGTGGTAGCGTTCAGTATTGGCGATATTTTAATCGACGAGAAATCCAAGAACAAGCGACCATATTGCCACGGTTTTTAGCAACGACTGATTGGTATGCAGAAAAACCTTCCGATCCCGTTTATCAAGGATGTGTCACCATGCGTGGTTTTGAAATGGTTAATATTGGATTGTGAGTCGATCACTTCGTAAACTAAAAGGGATCTGGAAAGATCCGCTTGATCCAGTTGAGTATTATCTTCCTATCGACAATCAAGAAATTTATCTCAATCCTTATTTAGGAAAGACTTTTAGTCTTCAATGGACAGGTGAAATCCGTTGTATTTATTGTGAGCGTTTCATTAAAAAAAGCTATCATCAAGGATATTGTTTTCCCTGTTTTCAAACATTAGCTCGCTGTGACTTCTGTATTTTAAAACCGGAAACGTGTCATTTTCATTTAGGGACTTGCCGAGAACCGGAATGGGGAAAAGAACATTGTTTTATGCCACATTGGGTATACTTAGCTAATACTTCAGGTTTAAAAGTGGGGATTACCCGAGAAACGCAAATCCCAACGCGTTGGATCGATCAAGGAGCCACTGAAGCCTTGCCTATTTGTCGGGTGGAAAGTCGATATCAATCGGGTTTAATAGAAATACAATTAAAAAAATGGGTGAACGATAAGACCGATTGGCGAAAAATGTTAAGTTCGGCAGGCGAGAAAAGAGATTTAAGGAAAGATCGGGATTGGTTATTAAGAGAATGCAATTTAGACAAAATCTCAGCGGAAAAAGAGATTATCAGCATTAAATATCCGGTTTTAGAATATCCGAAAAAAGTAAAAGCAATCAATATTGAAAAAACGAGTTTTGTGGAAGGAACATTACTCGGCATCAAGGGGCAGTATTTAATTTTTGATGTGGGAGTACTTAATATTCGAAAGCTGGGTGGCTACCATGTTTCGTTTTAAAGTTGACCCCGCTCCTTTCATATGCTATAGAGAACCGATGGGAAAGAATGCTTTCGAGCAGGGATTTGGTCTTGTTGAGGTAATGATCGCACTGGTCATTATTTCCATTGGTGCATTGGGGTTTACTCGAGCACAACTCACTTCCTTACAAACCGCGTCTGATTCGCGTTTGCGGACAATGGCCTCCCTTTTAGTTCAGGATATGGTTGCGAGGATGAACGCAAATGCAGCCGAAGCCTTGCAGGGTCTAAATAGTGGATATCAAGCAGGACCTACGGGTATAAATCCCAATGCGGCTATAAATCCCAATTGTTTAAGCAGTACTGGGGCTATTTGTACCGGTAACCAAATGGCGCTACACGATTTGGCCGACTGGAATGCTACCATTGCAAATAGTTTTCCAGTGAGTAGTGGTGTCGTAGGAATAGTCTGTTTGGATGCAACCCCTGGAAATGCACTGAATAGCTGTACGCCACCCCCTTCAAATCCAACACCGCTTGTTTTTACCGTTAAAATATTATGGCAAAGCTTTAAAAATCGGGGGACTGGTGTGTTTGATCAATCGGTTGTTGCAACTGTCACGCCCCCGCTACAAAGATGAAGTATATGATACAAAAACGTTTCGTGTCGCAAAAAGGGATTTCGTTAGTGACGCTATTGTTAGGGGTTACCTTAGCCGTTGTCTTGTTTGCGATGATTGGACAACTAGTTTACATTTCAAAACATAATTATACACAAGCAAAAAATATCATTGGATTAAACGATAATGGTCGAGAAGCAATTGAATTTATTAAAAAAAATGCCCAAATAGCGGGTTTTGGGGTGCTTCAACCGGTTGCAGCTCGAAATGTGCAATTAAATAGCAGTAGTTTATCGGTAGCAGCGGGTGGGTATGCGGTGATTCCGGACTGGGTTTATATTGGTTATTACAGTGAAAACCCGCCAACCGCAAAATTCACTAATTTAGTGGCAGGGAGTAATTCAACCCCATTTACTTGTGCTGGAACGATGGATTCAACATTAACCTTATCGGCTTTGCAATTTTTTTCATTACAATCGTATGGACTTTGTTATTCACAAAATCCTACTCCTGTTGCCCCTTATGATAAAAGTCAATTGATTGCTAATCCAGCAGATACCACAGCAGGTTGTTGTGGTAATGGGAGTGCTTGTAGTACGCCCATTTATAATTGCGGTGGTACAAGCCTAAGCCAGGGCGCTGTTTATCAAAAATTAATGACACCCGTGTGTGTTGGCGTCAATTGTGCGGGAGCAAATGCAGTTGTTTGGCCGAGTGGGGATGGGCCGAGTGGGGATGTCCTCACTGTTTACTTTTCAAATCCTGGTCCGAGTAACATGACAACATTGGCAGGACAAACTATTGCACCAGCGACAACACAGCCTGCGGGATCGTTATCTTCTTATACTTTTCAAGTGGATTCGGCGAGTGAGACCCTACAAGTCATTGACTCTAACTTAGGAACAACCCCTATTAATATTGCCGGAAATATTGAATATATGGCAGTTTTAGTGGGAGAAAGCGATTTATATACGGCCAATACCAATGGCGATCTGATTCCACAGATGAATCGATACGTGGCATACAATACCAGTAATCTTTATCCCTATAGAATTGCGGCGCTACGGGTTGGTATTGTGGTTAGAAGCCAGGATCAAATACTTCCCAGTGTTCCAGCGAATTTAAATATCCCAGTTTTGCTGGGAAATGACGGTAATCCGATTGTGTATGTAGCCCCTTCTGATCAATATATGCGTCAAGTGTATACGACGACCATTTATTTAAACAGTTATAAAATGCCTGATTATTTACCGCATTGTGTGAATGTGGGCGGAAATTATTATCTGAAAACGGGTGGAATTCCTTTTGCAACCACTTGGACGGCAAATGATCAATGTTGTGGTGGGGCTCCTTGTGTAACAACGACAGATTTCAATACGTGTGAGGCCAATCGAATGACGGGAACATGTCAATGATTTATCAGCGTGGGATGATTTTATTAACGAGTGTGCTTATTTTATTAGTTTTAGCGGCGTTGAGTGTGGGGCTTTTATCCAATAGTGTGAGTGAAAAAATCATTGCGCATAAAATTCAAGATACAGATTTAGCAACACAATCTGCTAAGGAAGCGATTGAATCTGCGAAAGCGGCATTATTCAGTGCTTGGGGATTAGGTAATACAGAATGTGGGGGTAGTCCTTGTGCTTGTCCGGGAGCAGGGCCCTGCGTGTGGATTAGCAGTCTATTTTCAGGTATGGATTTAACCCAACAACCCGCTAGTTTTTGGAATAGCTATGGCACGACGATTATTTCTTCTAATCCGAATGTTGTGGGTTCCCCCAATTATATGATTATCGATTTAGGTTGCGATGCGATTGCTACCAATAATCGATATAGAATTGTCGCAAAAGGGGTTGGCGGTGCTGGAGAAACAGCAGCATATTTAGAGGAAATGGTTTCTGTGCCTATTAGTCCTAATAATGTCAATGCTTCAACCTTAACGGCAGTTACAGCGGCCGTGGATACGGTTCCTGTTGTTGGAACGTTTACTCTGTCTCCTTTAACAGTGAGTGCTTCATTTTTTGTCAATACGATTGCAAGTGTTTGTCCATCAGGTATTTCTTCGTTTGCAGAATGTCAGATGAATTGTTCCGGTCAAGTGCGTGTGATGGCTTGGACTTTCGATAATAATTGCGCAGTGACTTATGGTCCTTGGGCAACACAATTAACCGATGTGAGTAGCGTTACGTTAAATTTAGGCGGAACCCCGCATACTATTTCCTGTCAACTTTAAATTGAGTGGTAAAAGAGATGAGTACCGAAAAAGGGACTATTGTTTATTTAAAAGACTATCAATCTCCCCACTATTTGATTGATTCTATCGATTTAGTGTTTGATTTACACGAGCACCATGTTCAAGTGGAATCGCTATTACGTTGTCGTATCAACCCTGATATTTTAGCGAGCGGTGAGCGTCCTCCTTTTATTTTATGGGGTAAGAAA
>Ga0206950_1086_pt1 | contig 22113 bp, 20 predicted proteins | sample Alteio_BWOrgHeat_41_FD_152954 | JGI IMG/M metagenome (GOLD analysis project Ga0206950, IMG submission 152954) | Enriched cells from forest soil in Barre Woods Harvard Forest LTER site, Petersham, Massachusetts, United States -... | ecosystem: Environmental > Terrestrial > Soil > Temperate forest >... | reverse complement strand
TGACAAATCCAAGAATTGCAGGCACTATTAACCAGCAAATTAATTTTATAGATTGATTAAATAACGTATTAAGTTCTGAAAATTGATGCGTATTATAAAATTCCGCTGCCTTAGTTGGGAATAGGCTCCAAATAGGATTTACGATTACTTGTATTAAGGTATAACCAACCGTAAAACAAATGGAATAAATACCAATATCGCGAAGCGAATGGTATTGCGCCAAAAAAACCCGGTCTAAACTGTTTAACACCCAGACAGCATAGCCTGATGGTAGTAATACTATTCCAAAACGAAAATATGGTTTTAACCAATCTAAAGAAGGTTTTGAAAAAACTTTGGTTCGTAACATATAAATCACGTAAATGCCAATTAAAGTGCTATCCGCTACTAAACTCCATAAAACTAACTCGTAAATTCCTTGATGCATCACTAGCACCCCGATCAATACAATCATTTGTACGAGATTCTGTATAATCGTGATAGCCACTAAAGACCAGGCATTATTTTGGATCCGAAACCAATTACGAACCCCCGTTAAAAGACAAGTGGCAACAATATTTAAACCCGCCAACAGAACAAACGCTGGATACTCTGCCTCCACCCCAAAAAATAACTCTGAAAACTGGTTACTAAAAATAGCAACCAAACCAAATAAAACACTGCTACTCAGAACTCCAAAAAGAAACCATCCTGTAAAATCACGTCTTTGCTGTTCTATTGACTTACCCGGCAAAAATCTTGCTAAAGAGTTATCCATCCCACAAAATATAAGAGGCGACATAAGGGACACAATAACTATGACCTGAGACCAAATACCATAATTTACCGCACCTAAATACTTTGTGATAAATGGCATCATAACTAAGGCTTTTAACTTTAAAAAAACCTCGGCAAACGTCATAATCCCAGCGTTTCTCCAAAAACTAGGCATTTATTTTTCCTCTCATTTTTAAAATAATTTTCTGTAAGAAAGAACGGTTATCCAAATAATAAGAAGATACGTCATAAATTTTACCACCCCACTTTTCTTTAAATCTTTTGATATTTTTTTCTTTTTCTGAAGTTGGGTTCGGGTTAAAGCCTGCTAAATCGAAATATAAATCTCCTACATTTTTGTGATATTTTATAACTTCCCAATGGAGTATATCTTGAGCCGGTATTTTTTTCTCGAATGCTAATAAGGTAAGTGCTGACATAATTTCTGTTGCAATACCATCATAAGTATAGGTGCCCAAAAAACCTAATGGTTCACCCATTGAATCTTTGGCTACCCAGTAATGATAAATATTTTCTGTATCTAACAACCATCCTTTTCGATAAAACTCTTTTTCTTTGAGTGGGCGCTCCGTCGTCTTATAATAAGGAATCAAAAAATCTGAAAAATACTGATCAAAGCCAGAACATTTTTCAACTATCACTCCAAGAGAAACTGCTTTTTTGATACCCTTCCTAGCAGAATGTTCAAAGCATTTGAGTAGTTTTTCCTCTGATACAGTTAAGTCTGTAATCAGTGTCTTCCATTCTTGTCGTTTAAATCCAAATTCCCTTAATTCATTTTCAAATTCCAAAGGCCACTCACGCAAAGGGGGTAATGATCGAAAATAAATTTGATGAGTATTATTTTTTTTTGCTGCTTTCCTCAATTCTGTCAGAAAATTAGAAAAATCCTGATCAGAAGCCTTTCCCGAAGCAACAGGGCCATTAAAAGATGTCCATGAGGCATGTTTCCTGTCAGACCCAAACAAACAAGAAATCTCTGCATCATTGAATATTTTAGGTTCTAAGCCGTTATAATATTCATTCATATCAGCCCAAGTTTTTGTTTGCGTAAAAGGAGTCATCATCAAAATTTATGTTCTTTCGCTAAATCTTTACGTGGCCATTCAAGCCCAGCTGCTAAGCAAACCCTAAAAATAAATTCGGAAAAATCTGCTGTGTGTACATCATGATATTTACGAACCCATTTTTCCGCTCTCTCACCCAATCCTTGTAATTTTTTACGATCTGCCCATTGAAGAATTGCATGATAAATTTCATCTTCAGTTTGACAATTAATGACTGGGGGTTCTTCATCATAAACTAATGGCCAACAATTCTTATTAATATAAATCATTACAGGTTTCCCTTGTGCTAGAGCTTCCATAGAAATCATCCCAAATCCACCAACATCAAACTGATCTACAACGCAATCAACTTTATGAAAATAATCTTCAAGTTCTTTCCGAGTCATTGGTTCTAGAATTTCAAAAGCATCAGAGCAATTTTTTCTTACAAAATCTTTGGCGATTTCCTTATCTTGTCCTCTGTCTAAAAAAATACATTTTATACTATTATTTTCTTGGTATGCTCTCAAAAACGCACGTAAAAATCGGTCAGTTCCTTTAGAAGAATTACGATTTTTTTTGTTATCTGTTACACAAAAATCAATATTTGACGGACAAAAGAAAATGACTTTAGATTCCCGAAACTCATCAACAGGTTTTAATTTTTTTAAAAAATATGGGTATTTTAACAAAAAATAATTCGAAATATTCAATTCTTTAAGATTTCGAAGCACATAAGGATAGGGTGGAATAACTTTTAATATACTTCTATGTAAAAGAAACCGATACACAAAACCATGAAAAGTTTTCTCAACAGAAAGTTCTGAAATATCTGAACCAGTTGGCCAAGTAATTATTTTATTTCTTTTGAAAAAAAGATAATAAAAAATCCTCTTCAGGCCTAAGGTATAAAATAAAGAATTGGTCCCATTTATAACAATATCACCCTTTTTAATAAGACTTAAAAGATCATCCCTATCACCTACAACAATTTTGTTTCTCCCTAATTCATTTATATCCTTTATCATTCCAGATGCTTGGCGCAATCTAAATATTACGAAGTCAAACCCATATCTTTTCAACAGAAAAGCAATAGAAAAATCATAGTCACAATGCATGCATAGAATAACAAACTTTGTCATTTTATAAATCCGATATTAGCATGATTTCTTGTTTTTCAAGACCAGATATTTGAACTAACTTATTTGCAATAATTTCCCCAAAAGAATGGGAAGCGACAAGAACCTTCTTGGGTTTATGTGCTAATAGGTTATTAAAACTTTCAATTTGAATATTAAATCCTGGGTAATATTTGTTGTGTAACTCTGTATCGTCGTCAAAAAACCTTAATCCACATTCATCCTCAGATGGAAGAATGTTAATAACACGTGCTGGACAATAAATACCCAATCCACGATCTTCTTTTAAAAAATCATAGAACCTCTTTTTGAATGATTCATGTTTTTTTAACAAATATATTTATATTATCAGAAAATTTAACTTTAGCTTGGCTCTTAATATCACTATTTTTTTCAGCAACGATATATAAAATACTCCCCACATTAGCATTTTGAATACCGGTTATTTTATATCCATAAAAATTTAAAGTATCCTGAAAGCTCTCAAGAGTAAAATACTGATAATGCTGGTGAATTAGCATACCTATATCTCCAGTCCTAATGTATTCGGCACAATCCGGAACAGCAAAAACAACGCTTCCGTTCACAGTTAATATCTGTTCTATATTATAAAAGAAATCATCTAAATTTTTTAAATGCTCTAAAAGAAGGAATCCAATAACCACATCATATTTCTGTTTTATTTTTTTAGAAGGAAAAACTTCCGGAATAACGTTTACGTTAAACTTTTCCCAATACTTTTTATTTTGAATTCCTGGTTCAATACCATCTGCTTTCAAGCATTTATTCGAAAGAAGGTATAGTAATGCTCCTCTTCCACAGCCAATTTCTAAAATTTTTTTCCCTTTTATTTCTAAAAATGTTTGGATAAACTTAAAAAAATCTTTGGCATAGCTAGCGCCTAACAAACTATCGTCCATTGCAGTACCCAAAAGAGAACCAAGTTCATAAGCTTTTTCATTCAGTGTATCAACTTCTGGAAATGGTATTTGATAGTACCTTCCTGTTGCAGGGCAAAAGCTTAGTGTAAAGTCCACTCGTTCTGGAAATCCTTGAGGATTATTTGGAGTTTTCAATGCTCCTAAGAGATAAGGAATATTTATTGTAAACATTGAATACTATCAAAAATATGTTTAGGGTAATGGTTTGTTACCTGAATAATTTTATTATTATCGTATCGGGTAAACTGATTTTGCTCATCACGCAATGTTTCAAAAACCAATGATATATCGCTACTTCCAATAATGTGTTTTGCTAGTTGGTAAGTTGTAACTGCATGGCCAGAAGTCGCATTATAAACACCCGTAATTTTCTCTTCGGCTATACTATTAATCCAAAAAAGACAATCTTCGAGGTTTACAAAATCCTGTTCTCTTTGCCCTTTTCCCCATATTTTGATTACTCTATCCTTTGTCGCTTGTTGATAGAATTTTGATAATATATTTTCAGGAAAATAGAGAAATTCATAGGGAGAACTAATTCTTAAAACGCAACCTTTTTCATAACCTAAAATCAACTTTTCCCCTAAAAATTTTGACTCCAAATAATATCCATTTTTTTTTAAATTGTATTCCTCATTTTTCAAATTTGGATCTTGCTCATCATATAAACCACAAGTAGAAAAATATATAATTAATACATTTTTTTCATATGCCAAAGCCAATATATTTTCATCAATATTTTTGTTGATAATATTTAACTCTAGACTATCTTGCTTTCCATGTAAAAGAGGAACTTGAGCTGCCATATGAACAATCACATCAAAATCAAACTTTTTTAAATAGTTAATAGAAGAGCGAGCACTTAAATCACATTGAACTAAATCGTTTCCTATATGATTCTCTGAACACACTGAAATGACATCATGAATCGCACTAAGATGCTTTCCTATATAGGTTCCTACATAACCACCAGCACCTGTAACAAGAATCTTCATCAGATTTTAATTTCCTTTACCATTCTTTTATAATACGCATTTTTAGTTATATAAAACGGGTCTATTTCATCGATATTATCCAAATTTTTTACCCATAAATCCGCTTCATTAAAATCCGACAATGCTCTCATAAAAGAGGTACCTGAGAAACGAGGATTAATTTCAAAAATATAAAATTTGTCATTTTTAAGACGTCCTTGGAAATTTAATGCACCAGTCGAACCAAGTTTCTCAGCTACCATGCGACAATAATCTTCAATCAATTTGTGCTGCATTAGAATTCCCTGACTAAAACCGGAACTAATAACTAGTTTTTCACCAAGCTCGGTACGATTAGTTAAATTTTTAGCTACTGTTTTCACACTAAGCGGTTGCGTTAAATCTCTTTTAAGAGTCGCCGAACCTAAAAATTTTCCTTTATTATTATGCAAAATACCCACTGTATATTCCGATTCGGAATCGCCAACATATTCCTGAATACAAAAATCTTCCAATCTTATTTTTGACAATTGTAAAACAGCATTAACATCTTCTCTACTTTGAGCAATATACACATTACTTGAGCCCCCTGAATGTAGATTTGGCTTCAAAATAACAGGGAAGATTACTGCCTCATCTAAATAATTCAAATACGTCTTAGGAAACAAAAAATTATTTTTTTTTAAAAATCCTGCGAATTTAATTTTATTTAAACAAGTATCTAAAACTTCTTTATTATTGCTAATCCAATTAACATCATTTTCAAGTAAGAAAGCTCTATTTTCGTTTAGAATTTTTTGTTCTGCTTCAGAACCATCAATAAGAAAATCAATGTTCTCTCGTTTATACAGCGAAACCAGTGCACTTAAATATGAATCCGACGAGGCTTTTGGTAGAATACAAAATCTTTCAACTGAAATCTCACTCACGATTTCCTGTTGCAATGCATCTGTCCCATACAATTCATATTTTCCTTTAAGAAGCGAAAGGCTTTTTGCAATTTGCGCTCCATAACTATGGCCACCAATGGCCGTTACTAAAATTTTTAATTTTCTATTATTTTCCATTTTTATATAACACTCCTAATTCCTTTCCCAAACCGCATAAATTGCTTTATCAAGCCCCTCATGCGTTAGCCTTAATTCGCCAATAGAATCCGAAATATCAAATCGTATTATTTTGAAATCATGATTTATAGCGTCATAAACGCCGCAAGATCCTTTGCTACCTATATCTCGAGGGAATCCACAGCTTCCTATATTTGCTAAAATTTTATCATCGATTTTTTTTATAAATGGTCTGTGCGTTGCTCCACATACAACCAAATCATAATCTTGTTTAACATTTATTTTAGCATCATCATATGTATAACCCCAAACTGGCTCTTCCACTGAACCATGCACCATATAAATACGTTTTTCATTAATAGTCACCAAAACAGACTCATTCCAAGAAGAAATAATAGAAACAATGGAACTATTATAGTGTTTTTTAAGCCGATAAAATTTTTCCTTTTCTTCAGGAACAGCTTTATTAATCACCATATCTTCATGGTTTCCCCTTAGCGATATAATTTTATGTTGTTGCAAATAAAAAACAACTTCCGGACTATCAAAATAACCAATTGCATCTCCTAAGAAATAAATTTCGGAGATATCTTCTTCTTGAAAAACACTAATTGCTTTCAAGAATGCATGATAATTACCGTGAGCATCAGACAAAAAACCAATTTTCATATTATACTTCGATAAAATTCCGCTGTTTTCAAAATACCTTCTTCCAAATCAATCTGAGGTTCAAACTCTAAAAGCTCACGAGATTTTTTAATATCCGGAATCCTAAGTTCTATATCAGCAAAATAACGACCGGAAAAACTAATTGGAGATTTTGAATTTAACACACGACAGACTGTTTGTGCTAAACCATAAGTTGTAACAACCGATCGCGGATTGCCAATATTAAACGACTGTCCTACTGCATTTTCTCTTGATAAAACAAGCATTAGTCCATTTAACATATCATCCACAAAGCACCAACTTCTTATCTGATTACCATCTCCATGAACAAAAATAGGCTCATTCTTGATCGCACGCTGAACAAAAATTGACAAAGCGCCTTCTCCAACTTGCCCAGGCCCATAAACATTAAAAGGCCTAACAACTGTACATGGCATTCCAAATTCCTTAAAATAAGCTAATGCAAAATGTTCATCTGCTAATTTGGAAACTGCATAAGTCCATCTTGCTTCTCCTACCGCACCAATAACTGCGCTATGCATTTCAGTGCTTTGAAAAGCATGGCTTCCAAAAATTTCACTGGTTGAAAAAAGCACAATTCTCTCACATAAAAGATTCATTTCTTTAACAACATTCAACAAATTGGCTGTCCCTAAAATATTAACTCGCAACGTATTAGTCGGACTTTTAACAACTGAATCAATGCCAGCAATTGCGGCACAATGAACAATATGTGTCGGCAAAAAATCATTAATCGTTTTTTTCAAATTATCCTCATCGATTATGTCTCCTTTAACGACAGTAATCTTAGGATTATCCACAATTTCACGAAATTTAAGCGCATCGCGTGCAAAATTATCATATATAAGGACTTGATTTTGCTTGGACAGGGTTTTGGCAAGCAAACTTCCTATAAACCCAGCTCCTCCAGTAATCAAAATTTTCTTATTGCAAAGCATAAATAACCTCAGCTAGTTTTTCAGAAACATAATCAATATCTTCAATTGTCATTCCATTATGTAAAGGTAACGCAATAGATGACCTAAAAGCCTGATAGGCACATGGAAAGTCTTCAGGGTTTAAGTCATAACGGTCTTTATAATATTTTAATAAATGTACTGCATGTGTTCCAGGCCTTGTTTCTATTCCAAATTTTGTTAAGCCCAACATTATTTTTTCTCTCAAAGATAGATCTAAAATTAAAATCACATATGATTGCCAAGAATGTTTTTCCATGTTTTCTTGAATAGGTAACGCAATCCCTAGTATTTTATTTAAATTCATATAATATCTAGATGCTAGAGAATCCCTATACTGAATTAACTTATCAATATCTTTAAACTGCTCCAAACCAAGCACTGCTTGAAAATCAGTCATACGATAATTAAAGCCCACAATAGGACAGTCGAACATAAATGAAGGTGTTTCTTCTTTATAAGACACATCTTGACCATGGTTACGTAACATATTCATCTTTTTATATATATCATTAATATTTGTTACAACCATTCCTCCTTCTCCAGTCGTAATAGATTTTCGTGGATGAAATGAATACACCCCAACATTTCCCATCATTCCACAATACTGATTATTAATAGATGCCCCAGCGGCACATGCAGCATCTTCAATGATAGGTATGGATCGCGGTAATTTTATTTTTAGTTCTTCAATATCAAATGGCTTGCCAAACAAATGAACGATGATAATTGCCTTTGTTTTTTCACTAATTTTAGATAAAACCTGATCTAGATTTGTATTAAATGTTGCTAGATCAATATCAACAAACACCGGTTTAGCACCACACTGTTCAACAACATTCGCCGTTGCAACCCAAGTAAATGATGGTAGTATAACTTCATCTCCTACGCCAACTCCCAAACTCAATAAAGCAATATGTAGTCCTGAAGTTGCAGAATTAACAGCAAGCGCACATGACGCACCAAGATATTTTTTAAAACTCTCTTCAAAAAGAGCAACCTTCGGGCCTTGAGTTAACCAACCGCTCTGCAAAACTTCAATCACGCCATTGATCGCCTCTTGATTAATATAAGGCTTTGATAACTTTACTATACGCATAAAGCTTCTATTAATTCTACAATACCATTTACATTATCTATACCAATATACCCACTCATAGGTAAACTCAAAACCTGATTTGCCAATTCTTCACACATTGATAATGATTCCCCTGTTGCCGTTGGGTAATGCCGATAAGCAGTTTGCAAGTGCAATGGTTTAACATAATAAACCATGGTTGGGATCCCAAATGATTTTAAGTCTGCCATCAACTTAGCGCGGTCGATACGCTTTGGTAACTGTATCGTGTACTGTGCCCATGCTGATGTCGCACCTTTCATTACAAATGGAACCTGTACAATATCTTTTAGGGCTTCATTATACATATTCGCTATTTTTTGACGTGCTGTTAGCTCATCAGCAAAAATTTTAAGCTTCTCAATTAAAATAGCCGCTTGAATCGTATCTAACCGTCCATTCATCCCAATTCGAACATTGTCATATTTATCTGTTCCCTGACCGTGAACGCGTAACGACTTAATAATAGTAGCCAAATTACTATCATTCGTGAAAATTGCACCCCCATCCCCATAACAACCCAATGGCTTAGCAGGAAAAAAACTTGTTGTAGCGATATCCCCAATATTTCCCACTTGACGATCTTTGTAAGCAGCACCAAAGCTTTGGGCAGCATCGGCTATCACCCATAAATGATGACTATCGGCAATTGACTGAATGGCATCATAATCGGCTGGCTGTCCAAATAAATCTACTGGAATGATGCCCACTGGCTTAAGTCCTAATTTCTTTGCACGCTGAATTCCCTGCTCTAAACTAGCGGGATCAATATTATAAGTATCTGGCAGCGAATCGATAAAAACAGGTGTTGCACCCACTAATGCAACCACTTCTGCAGTCGCAGCAAATGTAAAGGATGGAACAAAAACCGCATCCCCTGGACCCACATTTTTAGCCATCAACCCCAGGCTTAATGCATCCGTCCCATTCGCACAGGTAATAGCATGTTTGACTCCACAAAATTCGGCCAGTTCTTCTTCTAATGCAAGCACTTCCGGCCCCATGACAAAAATACCATGATCTAAAACCCGCTTAATGGCTATATCAACCTCTGGACGAATACGTTCCAATTGTGTTTTTAGATCGATAAAAGGAATTGATTTTGTTTGTATTTCAGACTCTTTCAACATTTCTTTCATGCTCATGTATCTCCATCAAATAACCATCAATACTAATTTTGTATTGACGTTTTTCCCGAGGGCAAATTAATTCATCGGTTAATTTTTCCGCCGCATGACTAACCCAACCAATTTGTTTTGCCGGATTTCCAGCCATGACTGCATGTGGCTTAACATCTTTTGTGATAACCGCTCCAGCACCAATCAAACTATAAGCCCCTAACCGATTACCGCACACAATGGTTGCATTGGCACCAATAGTTACCCCACGTTCCACATAAGTCACTCGAAACTCATCTTTACGTTCTATTTCTGCTCGAGGATTATGGACATTGGTAAAAACACAAGAAGGGCCACAAAATACGCCATCTTCTAATATCACTCCTTTATAAAGGCTCACATTATTCTGAATTTTACAGCTATTTCCAATCATCACATCAGGACCAATCATCACATTTTGACCAATCACACAATCTTTACCTATTTTAGTGCCTTTTAAGATATGTGAAAAATGCCAAATTTTTGATCCTTCACCAATCTCACATCCCTCGTCAATTAATGCTGTCTCATGTGCAAAATAAGAAAGTGCTTTATCATCCAATGACACAGTTAGATCGCTATGAAGCGATCGTTGTGCCGCATCTAGTACCCGCAAAACAGATAACCCTTCCAAGCCATTGGTTCTAGGCGTGAGACCATTTCCAATACAATCTATAAAATGCTGGCATTCTAGCTTTAAAGGCTCTGATACTTCTAAAGGGACATGAACCACATCGGCTTTTTCAGGCTGAGGTAGACTGTCCACCCAAGTTACTTGATGTGGGTAGAGCTTTAGCTTCTCATTCCAGGGTGATCCATCGTCAAAAACCGCCATGCCCCGATCCCCAACAACCACTAATTTTTGTTCTTTATACGGATGTAACCATGAAACAAAGATATGGGCCTTAATACCATTTTTAAAAGACAAATGCGTTGTTGTCACATCATGGATTTTGGGATTTAGATGACAAGCCCCCGTTGCATAAACCGTCTCTGGGAGATCTCCAGCCAAACTTAAAATCATTGAAATATCATGTGGCGCAAAGCTCCACAGAATATTTTCTTCATGGCGAAATTTACCTAAGTTTAAACGGTTTGAATAAATATATTGAAGACGTCCTAAATCACCTTTTGAAATCACTCGTTTTAATTCTAAAAATGCAGGATGATACTGTAGTAGATGCCCAACCATTAATACCCTATCAACCGCTAACGATAAATCGCAAAGTTTTTTAGCTTCTTCAACTTTCAAAGACAACGGCTTCTCGACAAACACATGCTTACCGGCTCTTAATGCTTTTTCTGCCAGCATATAATGCTGAACTGCCGGAGTAGCAATTACAACACCATCTACATCACTTTCTAAAACTTCTTTTAATGATTGCGCAGGGACATTATAAGCTTCTGCCGTTTTTTGAGCCAAATCCTGATTCGCATCGCAAACCGCATTTAAAGACCCAATTTCAGAAAAGTTGCGAACTAAGTTTTTACCCCAATAACCACAACCAATCACAGCCACTTTGATACTAGAATTAGACATATTTTACCGTTTCACCATTGCTACCGCAGTCGGGGTGAAAACACCCAAACCGCAACATGACATTTTAACCTTAAGGAAACTCCTTAAGATCCCCTTTTCTAAGCTGCTTCCACAGCGTATATTGGAAGATCAACCTGAATTTCTCTTCCTAGAAAATTCAATAGTAGCTGAATACGGCTTTTATCATTCAACTGCTCAAAAATAGCGGTTTGATCTTTAAAAGATCCTTCTAAAATTCGAACTTTATCGCCTTTTACAAAAGTAATAAGACTCCCCACAGGTAAAAGACCTTCTGTATTTTCTTGTGTTTTTAAGGCATCAATAACATAGGTTGGTACCACCGCTGGTGAGTCTTGGTTCATCAACAAATAAGAAACCCCTTGCGTTCCATTGATGCTACGCCAACGCGCTGCTTCAATATCCATTCCCACAAAAAGATAACGTGGAAATAAAGGCACTATTACTTCATCCACTTTACGGGCATGACGACGAATTTTCTTAAATCGAGGCAAATAAACTTCAAAACCTTGCCTCAACAAATGTATTTCGGCCGTTTGTTCTTTCAAAGGCTGCGTATGTGCCACAAACCAGCTAATCATAACGCTCCTCTTGAAATATGTAATAATTTCAAAGTTAAAATTTTATGTTCCTCAACCTTTGTGCTAACAAATTCATAAGTACCTTGTGGATCCATCACATCGGTTATAAAAATAGCGTGATATGGTTCAAAATCAGCTTCTTTTTCCAGAATAAAAACCTCTATCCCTGTCCCCTGCGCGACTAACTTTGCAATATCCGCCAGATCTCCCGAACCAACCAGCGCAATTTTTTCTAAACCAGTTTCTCTACATTCGGCAAATACTGCTTCACATTGAACTCGCGCATCCCGAAAAAAAGTTAAAGATCGAGATAGGTAATCGGCAACCATTTGACCCTTTTCCTTAAGGCCTTCGGGTGTTAAAAAATAAGTTATTCGACGAGGTGAAATTTGCGAAATACGAAGCCAACCCTTCGTCACAGAACGTTTCAGATATTGATTGATAAGCCCTAGGGCAATACCCAGCTCATCAGCCAGTTTTCGCTGTGTGAACGAAGGATTTCGCTCAATTTCACTTAAGAGATGCATCATCACTTTTTGTTCCGTCTGCTCTCGTGTATTTTGAAAAGCCGCCATTTTTAGCTAATAACCTTATAAAAATAACTATTAATCGTTCATGAACAGAACATACATGACGTAACTCACCTCGTCAAGCACCCAACAAACCTATAAGTTTGTTATAAAACTTTCAATTCTCTTCAACCATCTCTATGTCAAGATATCTTGAGACTCTTACGAAATGCACCCGAGTCGCGAAACCCTTGCTTCTTGATACATTCTCATCACAAATAAATGACATGCATGTATCATGACAACGCTAACATAAATATATCGTGGCGTCCCCGCCATTGACATAAAAAATATAATTACCAGCATTAACATCGCGATAGAAGTAAAACCAAAAATAATTGGCGCAACTTTGGATTTCCGCCAATAAATGATAGAAGCCATAAAATAGGCTATTCCCAAAATTACAACCGGAAATTGACTCAGAAAAATATATCCTAATAACCCCATGATTGGATAGATAATAGCAAAAATAACGGATTTTGAATCTACAACATGTGTTAAAAACTGCTGAAAAAATTCAAACCCAACACGTGACATTAAGCAATAACCAAAGTTTCTAGCTCTGTGCTTTAAATAAAGGAAGGGATGCTTTGTAACCGCTCTAGCCCAAGCCATCCAAAGTTGGTCTCTTTCTAAAGGCACGGAAGATTTCTTTAAAATACTATCTTCTGGAAATATGTAAGGATCTACCGCACTCGCTTGAAATTTTTGCTTTAACGCATTAAAAGAATAGTATTTTGTTTTATTAAAGCCAGGGATTAAATCTTCTTCACTTCCTATAGAAATAGCAGCTAAATCGTATAATTTCACATATTGCCAAGAATAACTTTTCTGAGATTCTGGAACCAAAATTTTATTAATAACGTGAATTCCTGACAATATACCTATTATTACTAAAATTGTCATTAATACCTTTGGCAATAATTTATTTGATCTCCTTAATAAAAAACTAAGCCAAGTAAGTAGTATTGGAGCACAAAACTGTGCTTGGTACTTTACTGAAGAACCGTATATAATTAAAATTATCAGCACTAAAATCACAGGCCATTTAATTTTCCTTTCGGTTAAAGTAAAGTTAGCCAATATTGCTGCCACCAAAAAAAAGCTAAAAGCAAAAAAATTATCTTTTTGGATCTGCATTGCATATAGCAAGATTTGAGGCCACCAAGGGATAAAGAAAATTAAAAATAAAAGCACTGGCCTTTTTTTAAAGTTGGTAAATATAGATGTTGTTTTTAGAGTGATAAACAAACTTAAGTATAATAGCGTTAGCTGCAAAAAATAAATTAACCCAGGGCCAGGATAGATTTTAGCAAGGTAATGCCAAAGAAAAGACATCATTGGCGGATGATGATCACTATAAACTCCACTCAGTGCCTGCTGATATTGTGAACCACTGTCCGGTGTCATCACGCCTGGCCAAAATAATGCAAGATTTATTAAAAATAAACACAATAATACAAAAAGATCTCCCTTGACCCTCTGCTCAGTGGTTTTTTGCATTTCTTGAAAAACAGCCATGCTTAATTGACAACCTTATTAAAAACGAACAGGCCGATTACCCATGGCCGAACATACCTAAGGGCTTTCAACGCGTCAAGCATCTGTTAAAATAAAAGTTGGTCAGAAAACTTATTTTAATTCTAAGCGCAGTAGGGTATGCTGTGATTCTTAAATTTTGGAGAGATGTCCGAGCGGTTTAAGGAGCACGCCTGGAAAGCGTGTATACGTTTATAGCGTATCGAGGGTTCGAATCCCTCTCTCTCCGCCAGGCTTCGTCCTACGGACTACGCCCGGCAGGCCAACTTTGCACCATCGAGGATTTGAATTGTTAGGCTTCGGTTGCCGAAGCCTGCCCAACGAAACTCGCAGACGGGCTAATTAATGCCTAGCGTTGAAACTTGATACCCCTCACCTCGTCACTTCACAAAACATGTCATTTAACTAATTAAAAAATACGATTTGATTTGGCAGCAACCTAAGAAGCTTGGTACTATTATCCAGGCTTCGCTTTGAGCTTTGCCGGATAGACTGATATTTCAGTTGGCAAGACGATCTGCGCCAGCGCTACCACTAGGAGAGGATATCCCATGACCTTTGAATTATCCAAACGCAAACAAGCCATCTGGAAGCAGAGTGAAGCGTATGCAGGAGAATTTGATCGCTGGCTCGAAAAGAAACAATACTTCCAAACAGAAGATATTCAATATCTTAAATTTTTAATCCCTGCACACTCGAAAATTTTGGATTTAGGGTGTGGCTTAGGCGATAAGCTTGCTGCGCTCCAACCTTCAGAGGGAGTTGGGATTGATTTTAGTCCGAGCATGATAGAAGCAGCTAAAAAGCGCCATTCTAACCCGAATTTAACATTTACAGCAGGGGATATCGAAGATAAAAATTGTACTGAGTCCCTAACAGGCCCTTTTGATATTATCCTAATCTCCGATGTGATTGGTTTATTAGACGACTGCCAACAAACATTATCGCAACTGCAACCGTTATGCGATCACAATACCCGTATTATTATTTCGTATTATAGCCAATTTTGGGATCCCATTATCAAACTTGCAGAATTATTCGGCGAAAAAATTCCCCAACCCAATCATAATTTTTTATCAACTACGGATATCTTTAATTTATTACAACTCGCTAATCTAAAACCGATTAAACGAGAGTGGCGACAATTGATCCCCAAACATTTTTTTGGTATTGGCGATTTTGTCAATCGTTATATTGCCACATTACCTTTTATACGCAGATTATGCCTTAGGAATTATGTCGTTGCTCGTACGGCCTATCAACTTAAACCTCAGCATCCGTCTACCACTGTTGTTATTCCGTGTCGGAATGAAAAAGGCAATGTAGAAGCAGCTATTCAACGCATGCCCGCTTTTTGCGACGATCTAGAAATTATTTTTGTAGAAGGTAATAGCCAGGATGGCACTTTAGAAGAGATTCACCGCGTTATTAAAGCCTATCCTCAATACCAAATCCAGGCTTTGGTTCAAACAGGCAAAGGAAAGGGCGATGCGGTTCGATTGGCTTTCGATAAAGCCACTAAAGATATTTTGATGATCTTAGATGGCGATTTAACTGTCCCACCAGAAGATCTCCCTAAATTTTACCAAGCACTCACCGACGACAAAGGTGAATTTGTGAATGGATCACGCTTGGTCTACCCCATGGAAAACGAAGCGATGCGATTTTTAAATTTTGTGGCTAACAAAGGCTTTTCTTGGATTTTTACTTATCTCTTAAATCAACGATTTACCGATACCCTGTGTGGAACAAAGGTACTCTACCGAGAACACTACCAAAAAATAGCCGCTAACCGCGATTATTTTGGCGATTTTGATCCTTTTGGAGATTTTGATCTTATTTTTGGTGCCAGCAAATTAAATCTAGAGGTCGTCGAGATCCCCGTTCGGTATAAAGCGCGTACGTATGGCGAAACCCAAATTTCACGCTTTCAACACGGTTGGCTATTGCTAAAAATGGTTGTGTTTGCATACCGAAAATTAAAAGCATTTTTTTAGGAAAATTTATGATCCATCATAATCGTTTTATACTTAATATTTTTGCAATGTTCGCCACCATTTTGCTTTTTTTAGCACCATTACTCAATGCCTGGCACTTGTATTTATTTGGTCAAGAAAGCGAACTCACCATTTATTCTGCACTAGGGGGGATTATCCCTTGGAGCGATGCTGCTGGCTATTATAGCGGCGCTAATAATCTTTTATGGGATGGTTCCTTAGATTACTGGAATATGCGTCGCCCCTTAAATGCACTTTTGTTTTCGGTTCGACTGTGGATATCCAATGGTGACTTTAAGATAGCACTTATTCTGCAAGCCATCTTATGTGCTTTAAGTGCCTTCTGGGTCGCAAAAACAGTCAGCCAAACATTTGGCAAAATGGCTGGCTTCCTCACACTGGCTGTTTTATTTATCTTTGCCTCTGTTTTTATACCTACAACCCTCAGTGAAACACTGGGACTCACATTGGGCTCTTTAAGCTTTATTGCCTTATGGCAAGCAATACAACAACCCCAAAAAGTTTGGATCTTCTTTATCGCTGGGTGTTTTCTGATGATCGCCCAAAATACCAGAGCCGGTGCTCTTTTCATTTTCCCATTGCTCGTTATATGGTTAGGATATCAAAACAATAACCATTCATTTCAGAAAAATAAATTTCAATTGCGAATCCCGCTTTTCTTTATATTCGGAATTATCATTGCATTCCTTTATAATCTACTGTTAATCAAAGTCTATGGTGCCTCAACTGATGGAACCATGCATGGGAATTTTGCCACTACCTTATACGGTTTAGTCGCTGGCGGGAAAGGTTGGTTGCATGCTTATCAAACTTATCCAGACATCGCTGCTACCAGTTCGGAGGCTGCCTTTGCACAATTTTTATTTTCTAAATCATTTGAATTATTCAAAAGTAATCCATCACTTTTAGTCCTCGGCTTTTTAAAAGGAATTGGTGGCCTGACAAAAGGATTTATTAGCTTTTTTCAGCGTGATCTATCTCAAAACCTAGTTCTTAAAATTTCTATTCGATTTTTAGGAACATTATTCCTCGGATTTATGCTTTTCAGATGGAAGTCCCTCTATAAAGATTATAAAAAAGAAATCGGGCTTATTAGTATTTGCCTATTCGGCATGTTGATTTCTGCTGGTTTTATTTGGGCAGATGGCAGCTACCGTGTTTTTGCAGCAACTGTTCCATTTTTGGCTGCAGCGGTCGGAATTGTTTTAGGGACAAGCAGAAAAATTCCCTTTTTATTAAATCTATCAAAAATCAATTCTAGTTCTTTTTCAGAAAGCAGAAATGCTATCTGGTTAGGATCTGTTTTGATTATCGCTGCTTTGTTTATTCCTTTACATTTTAAACTGAGTTCCCACACTGTTTTACCAGTTTTTCATTGCGCTGCCAATGAAAAACCCTTCATCATTCAAAATATCCAAGGAATACCTTATCTCAATATTGAACAAAATAAAGAGGCATTTAAAAACCTGATGTTAAAATCGGTAAATGAAAATAAAGAGAAATTTGTCAAACTTTTGGATCTACCCGGCTTAAGCCAAACGCCGATATTGGCACTGATTTATAATTTAAACACCAAAACAAACCAACTCGTAATTGCACCCTCAAAGCTTTTTGAACAAAATTCTGCGCGCATTGGCATTTGCACAGCCCCCCTACCAGAACCAGAAGCTACGGACTTAATCGTACAAGTCAAATCATTCGAGGGCCTCCATGAACAATAAGATTGCTTTTATTACCGGTATTACAGGACAAGACGGTGCTTATTTAACCGAATTGTTGCTCACAAAAGGCTATGAAGTCCATGGATTGCAAAGACGATCTTCCTCTATCAACACCGATCGCATTGCAAAATTATATGAAGAATATCATCCCCAAGAACGCTTTTTTTTACACTATGGGGATATGACTGATTCAACCAATATTATTAGGCTAATTCAAGACACTAATCCCAGTGAAATTTACAATTTGGCCGCTCAAAGTCATGTGCAAGTGAGTTTTGAAACGCCTGAATATACCGCCAATGCAGATGCTTTAGGCACACTTAGAATTCTAGAAAGCATTCGTATTTTAAAAAGACAAAAAATAACTCGAATTTATCAGGCATCCACTTCTGAATTATACGGTAAAGTGCAAACCATTCCACAAAACGAATCAACCCCCTTTTATCCCCGAAGCCCCTATGCCGCTGCTAAATTATATGCCTATTGGATTACCATTAATTATCGCGAGGCTTATGGGTTGCATGCTTCTAACGGAATTTTATTTAACCATGAAAGCCCTCTCCGTGGAGAGACTTTTGTCACCCGAAAAATTACCCGAACCATTGCAGCGATTGCCAAAGGCTTAACCCATGAATTGGTACTGGGTAATTTAAATGCAAAACGCGATTGGGGACATGCCAAGGATTATGTCGAAGGCATGTGGCGAATGCTACAACAAGATCTACCCGATGATTATGTATTAGCAACGGGTGAAACCCATACCGTCAGAGAATTTGTTGAATTGGCTTTTAACGAAGTAGGCATTCAAATCCACTGGGAAGGCCAAGATTTAAATGAAGTTGGCAAAGATAGCGCTGGCAAAGTATTGGTACGCGTGAGCCCAGATTTTTTCAGACCCACCGAAGTCGATCTCCTATTAGGTGATCCCACCAAAGCGAAAGAAAAATTAGGCTGGTCGCCTCAAATTTCATTTCAAGCACTCGTGAAAGAAATGATTGAAGCCGACTGCAACAATACTCTACAAAGAGAATTAGAAGATGTTTTCACTTACCGGTAAACGCGTTTATATTGCAGGCCATAATGGGATGGTGGGTCGCGCCTTACACAAACGTTTATTAACCGAAAATTGCGATATTATTACCAGCGACAGAAGAACACTCAATCTGAAAAACCAAACCGCTGTTAACGAATGGATGGCGCAAACAAAACCAGAAGTTATCTTTTTAGCGGCTGCTAAAGTGGGCGGCATTGAAGCTAATCGCCGTTTTCCCGCAGAATTTCTGTATGAAAACTTGATGATTGCCAGTCATATTATTCACGCTGCTTATGAAACAGGCGTTCAAAAATTATTATTTTTAGGATCCTCTTGTATCTACCCTAAAATAACCCCTCAACCAATTTCAGAAAATGCATTGCTCTCTGGTAGTCTAGAACCCACCAATCAATGGTATGCCATTGCCAAAATTGCCGGATTAAAATTAGCAGAGGCTTATAGAGAACAATATGGATGCGATTTTATTAGCTGCATGCCAACCAATCTCTACGGCCCGCATGATCATTACGATTTACAAACGTCGCATGTGATCCCAGCCTTAATCCGAAAAATACATGAAGCCAAAGAAAAAAATGAAAAAGAAGTCACATTATGGGGTACCGGCACCCCTAAACGAGAATTTTTATATGTAGACGATCTGGCCGATGCCTGCCTGTATTTAATGAAACACTATTCGGATCCTAAAACCATGAATGTGGGTGTGGGGGAAGATATTTCCATTGCCGAATTGGCAACCGCTATCGCAGAGGTGATTGGATATCCTGGAGATTTTATCTATGACACCACCATGCCCGATGGAACCCCGCGTAAACAACTAGACGTGTCACGTTTAACCGCCCTGGGATGGAAAGCAACCACAGATCTGAAAACCGGCATTGAACGCACTTATCAAGATTTTTTGGAGTATTTTGTATGATTAAACCCGTTATTTTATCAGGCGGTGGCGGCACCCGACTCTGGCCTCTTTCTCGCACCCATTTTCCCAAACAATATTGGGCGCTTACCAGCGAAAAAACCTTATTACAAGAAGCTGCATTAAGGGTTAATCATACATTATTTAGCGCACCTTTAGTGATTTGTAACCATGAACACCGCTTTTTAGTGGCAGAACAATTGCGTGAAATAGATATCACTCCTTCTGATATCTTGCTCGAAACGGCATCCAATAATACCGCCCCAGCCATTGCGATTGCCTGTTTAATAGAAACCAATCCCGATACCCTGATGCTGGTTCTACCAGCGGATCATCGTATTGAAAACCAAGAAGCCTTTCAAGCGGCTATTCAATCTGTTTTACCGGATGCAAGCCAAGATAAAATTGTTACTTTCGGGATCGAAACCAATGCACCCGAAACGCGATATGGTTATATCGAAGCGGGCAACCTTTTATCGACCACCAGCACTGCGTTTGAAATTGCGCGCTTTATTGAAAAACCCGATTTAGAAACTGCGAAAATACTCGTTCAAAACAAACAGTGCTTTTGGAACAGCGGTTTATTTTTATTTAAAGTCAGTACCATGTTAAAAGAATTAGAGCGTCTCTGCCCAACCCTCCTCAATGATTGTAGACATGCTTTAGCGGATGCTAAAAAAGATTTGGATTTCTTAAGAATTAATTCCGATTTAATTCATTCAAGCACTTCTATTGATTATGCGGTCATGGAACACACCCCTTATGCCGCAGTGGTACCTGTCCAAATGGGATGGTCGGATGTGGGGACCTGGGATTCCCTCTGGAAAATTTCCAATAAAAATACAGAAGGCAATGTTTTAATGGGAGATGTTTTGGTAGAAGATGTGCAAAATTCTTATATTCAAAGTGAAAATCAATTATTATCGGTGATTGGTTTGGACAATATTGTTGTCGTTGCCACAGAAGATGCGATTTTGATTTCACACCAAGAGAGCCTTGCCAAAATTCAACCCTTAATCCAAAAATTAAAAGAGCAAAATCGCAAAGAACTCATTTCACACAAAAAAGTTTATAGACCTTGGGGATATTACCAAAGCATGGATTTAGGATCGCGTTTTCAAGTGAAAAGAATTATGGTCAAACCGGGTGCTAAAACATCTACCCAAATTCATTGTCATCGTTCAGAACATTGGGTAGTCGTCGAAGGGATTGCAAAAGTGACTCGTGGTGATGAAATAGTGATCATCCATGAAAATGAATCCATTTATCTGCCTATGGGAACCAAACATGCCGTTGAAAACCCTGGCAAAATTCCACTGCATTTAATAGAAGTCCAAACAGGCTCTTATTTAGGTGAAGACGATATTATTCGACTGGAAGATGCTTATGGACGCGCCGAAGCCGTTAAATCAGCTGTAAGTGTTTCCGAGTAATCAACATTTCTTCGACCAAATCCATTAATACATGTCCTGCCGCAATATGAACTTCCTGTACACGATTGGGATCGGAAGAAGGAATAATGAGCGACAGATCGCAATGATTTTTCATCTCGCCACCACCGCCACCTAAAAAGCCCAGCGTTGCAAGCCCTCTCTGTTTAGCGAAATGTAATGCTTTAATCACATTTTGGGAACGACCCGAAGTCGAAATCCCGAGCAAAACATCTTCTGGTTTCCCTAAAGCATCGACCATTCTTTCGTAAATGCGATCGAAACCAAAATCATTGGCACATGCGGTCACAGTCGAAGTATCTAAGGCTAAGGAAATCGCCGGAACAGCGCCTCGGTTTCGATGAGAGCGCAATCGCACCAATAATTCGGCTGCTAAATGCTGGGCATCGGCAGCGGAACCCCCATTCCCACACAATAAGAGCTTGCCACCATTTAAGATAGCTTTCTGAATTTTTTCCGCCATCGATACCAGGGTTTCTACAAAATCGCCTGTTAAAAACTGTTTTTTAAGCGAAATCGCCTCTAAAAACTGATTTTGGACTCTTTCGACGAGCTCCTGACGTTCATCTAAGGCAATATCCACAGTCCGCACCCCTTAAGCTTAAATTAATCCGGATAGTATACATGAAAGCTTAAGCCCAAATATACAAAATTAGTTAACTGAACCAATAGACTGTTGGCTGCCATTTTCGATATACTTCACCCTTTGAATCGCAATTTTAATAGGATTTTAAGAATGACCATACTCGTTACCGGAGCAGCCGGATTTATCGGATACCATGTTTCCAAGGCACTTCTCAAACGCGGTGAAAAGGTGATTGGGCTCGATAGTTTAAATGAATATT
>Ga0206950_1081_pt2 | contig 22400 bp, 22 predicted proteins | sample Alteio_BWOrgHeat_41_FD_152954 | JGI IMG/M metagenome (GOLD analysis project Ga0206950, IMG submission 152954) | Enriched cells from forest soil in Barre Woods Harvard Forest LTER site, Petersham, Massachusetts, United States -... | ecosystem: Environmental > Terrestrial > Soil > Temperate forest >... | reverse complement strand
AAGTTTGCTGGAGGTATCAGAAGCGCGAATGCTGACATGAGTAACGATAATGCGGGTGAAAGACCTGCACGCCGAAAGTCCAAGGTTTCCTGCTCTACGTTAATCGGAGCAGGGTGAGTCGGCCCCTAAGGCGAGGCTGAAAAGCGTAGTTGATGGGAAACGGGTTAATATTCCCGTACTGTATTGTGCTGCGATGGGGTGACGGAGAAGGCTAGGCTAGCCATCGAACGGTGGTGGTGGTTTAAGCGAGTAGGGGGTGTTTTTAGGTAAATCCGGAGACACAAAAGCCCTGAGACGTGATGACGAGTGACGAAAGTCGCGAAGTAGTTGATGCCACGCTTCCAGGAAAAGCCTCTAAGCATAAGTACAATATAACCGTACCGGAAACCGACACAGGTGGACAAGTAGAGAATACTGAGGCGTTGAGATAACTTAGGTGAAGGAACTCGGCAAAATGGCACCGTAACTTCGGGAGAAGGTGCGCCTCTGGAGGTGAAGCCCAAGCGGTGTAAGCTTTTGGAGGTTGAAGAGACCAGGTGGCTGCGACTGTTTATTAAAAACACAGCACTCTGCGAACTCGAAAGAGGAAGTATAGGGTGTGACGCCTGCCCGGTGCCGGAAGGTTAATTGAAGGGGTCAGCGTAAGCGAAGCTCTGGATCGAAGCCCCGGTAAACGGCGGCCGTAACTATAACGGTCCTAAGGTAGCGAAATTCCTTGTCGGGTAAGTTCCGACCTGCACGAATGGCGTAACGATAGCCACACTGTCTCCACCTAAGGCTCAGTGAAGTTGAAATCGCTGTGAAGATGCAGTGTACCCGCGGCAAGACGGAAAGACCCCGTGCACCTTTACTACAACTTTGCATTGGACTTTGAGGTTTTCTGTGTAGGATAGGTGGGAGGCTGTGAGAGATGCTCGCTAGAGTGTCAGGAGCCGACCTTGAAATACCACCCTGAGAGACTTGGAGTTCTAACCTGTGCCAGTGAAGCCTGGCAGGGGAAAGTGTATGGTGGGTAGTTTGACTGGGGCGGTCTCCTCCCAAAGAGTAACGGAGGAGCGCGAAGGTACCCTCAGCATGGTCGGAAATCATGCGTAAGAGTGCAAAAGCAGAAGGGTGCTTGACTGCGAGACAGACAAGTCGAGCAGGTACGAAAGTAGGTTTTAGTGATCCGGTGGTTCTGAATGGAAGGGCCATCGCTCAACGGATAAAAGGTACGCCGGGGATAACAGGCTGATACCGCCCAAGAGTTCACATCGACGGCGGTGTTTGGCACCTCGATGTCGGCTCATCACATCCTGGGGCTGAAGCAGGTCCCAAGGGTATGGCTGTTCGCCATTTAAAGTGGTACGTGAGCTGGGTTTAGAACGTCGTGAGACAGTTCGGTTCCTATCTGCCGTGGGCGTTAGAGATTTGAGAGGAGCTGTTCCTAGTACGAGAGGACCGGAATGGACACACCTCTGGTGTACCGGTTGTCACGCCAGTGGCATTGCCGGGTAGCTAAGTGTGGAGAGGATAACCGCTGAAAGCATCTAAGCGGGAAGCCCACCTCAAGATGAGATCTCTCCAGGCCTTGAGTCTGCTGAAGGCACGTTGAAGACTACGACGTTGATAGGGTGGGTGTGTAAGAGCTGAGAGGTTTTGAGCTAACCACTACTAATAGGCCGTGCGGCTTGACCATATAATGCTGAAATAGTTTTAATGCTTGGTGACAATAGCGAGTGTGCCCCACCCGAACCCATATCGAACTCGGAAGTGAAACCGCTCAGCGCTGATGATAGTGTGGCATTTGCCATGTGAAAGTAAGACATCGCCAGGCACCCTTATTGTGCCCCCTGAACTTGACCCCAAAAAGGGGTCAAGTCCGAACAACGGGCATAAACCCAAATACCTGTTTTTTAATTTTATAGTTTTGAGCTTATATTTGAACCAAGCGTTGGTTCTATATCAGCTTCTTTTTTGGTGATCGTAAACCCAGGATTGTAATGAATGCTTTCTTGTGTTTGAGTCATTGAGGTTGTTGGAGCAGCTGTTAATTTTTTTTGTAGTTCTTGTAATATAGATTTTTGTAAACTGGAGGACAACATGCTCAAAAGTGGTCCTTGTAAGCTGTTGTTCACCTTATAATATTCTCATCAGGTGAACAACAACACAAGGGCAACAAAGAATGTTGATGGGTAGAGAAGCGGAACAGCAAATCCTAACCGAAATATTAAATTCAGATTAAACTTATTTTTTTACTTGCTCTAGATGGTAAGATCTGGTATCTACATTCACGATGATAATGATAGTAAGGAGTCCTAAATGAAAATAGAGGAATTATATCGTGCTATTTATAACGATAATCTTGAGCAGGGGTTGAGTGATGTAAGAAGGCTTATCTTAGATCCTGAATTCAAGACGGTTTACGAGGCGAAGGATAGTTTTGAATCTACACGTATGGTGATAGGCACGCCAGCAGAATGTGCAGCTGGATTAGGTCGATTAGATATTTTAAAAGCACTGGGGGAAACTGGTGTGAGCATGGAGGGTGTTTTGAGCCGTGTCAGTCACAAAGATGGCCTCCCTATATTAAAATATGTGTATGAAACATACAAAATGGATTTAAATGAAAAAGACAATATGGGACACACACTGTTGCATCAAGCCGCGAGAGATGGGTTATTAGAAATGGTGCAGTATTTAATGGCTCAACCTAGCGTTTCTCATAATCCACACAATAAATGGAAAGAAACACCCATACTATTAGCAGCAAAGCATGACCAAAAAGCTGTTGTTGGAGTACTACTTTCAATTGGGATCAGAATACCAATTGAAAAGACAATTCAAACCCAAAATTCTCAAAGGATGAGTATACAACTGATAGATAATGATCCTGCCGTGCAAGCAGGTACTGGTAGTTCGCAACCGATAGTTATTTTTACAACTGATCCAGTTGGCACTGATGGGGCAATGCAGACTACACCAGAGAGAATTATTATTGGTGAGGATAATGGCGCGGGTTCGCGAACTTCTAATGTTGCTTTTTTCGGCGGTGGCGGTGGCGGGTCCCTGCTAGGTTCTAGGCTGAATCCCGATACTACCAAAGCATGTGAGTATTATTATAAGTTATTTGCTGATGCGAGACTTCTCATCAATGTAGCCAGTGGACGGGTAATCGGTTTTGAAGGTTTTTACACTTTGTTGTTAGATGAAAGATTTAAAAATATCCAATTAAGAAATGAACACGGAAGGACTTTATTGCACTTGACTACTGTAAATGGTAATGCGAGTGCAGTTGAATTTTTACTCGATCACGGATATCGCGCGAACGATATTGATCATAGAGGAAGAAGCGTATTAGAAAGTGCGCTTGAATTACCAGATAATCCACACCAACAGCGAAGCACAGAGACTATTTTATACTTGTTAGTGCTTGATGCTATTAAAAATACTAAGGTTAATAGTGTTAGCAGAACATTATTCAATGATGCTGTCTTAAAAGGTAGAAAGGGTGCTGAAACATTTAGTAGTAGCTCCAGTTCTAGTTCCAGTGTAATGTCCCCAGCTGTGGATATTAATGACGTGCTAAAATTAGAAGTAGATATTGTGGATGCTCTCAGAAAATCCGTGGAACGTGTCGCAAAAGACATGAAGAATGAGAATTTCAAAGGGGAAATTTATTACCAACTTGGTTTGAAAATAAAAGAATTTCAAATACAATATGGTAGTCGGATTTACTTTATCCCATTTATGGAAACTGCATTTAAGTGCGTGCCAAAAGATTCAAGTGCTTCGTGCAATGCCCACTATCAATTAGCGCGTATGCGCGTGGAAAATGCGCCAGATGCAGAAAAGGGAACTGCAGCTTATATGAGAAATTTGGCAACCGCGTTAGAATTGCTTTGGGAAGCGGGTACTTCTGAAAGTGCTTGTGAGTTAAGAACAAACTTAACGACAGAGTTTAGTAATGGGAAATTGATAAATACAGATCTTCTCGATTTTTCGCGGCTTAACTTTAACGGTTTCCATCCGGGTTTTGATGCGAATTTACAAACGTTAACCCAAGCTAAACAATCTGGAGTGGCAGTAAGTCACTCTTTGCAACAGCAAAGAAAGGAAGAACAGAACCAAAGAAAGCAAGAACAGAAATTAGGCGGTTCTGGACTCAGACCACGGGCAAGGTCAGCATCGGAGTAGGTATTGTAAATAAGGGATTGTTGGGTGGTGAATAAAATAATAGGGTGAGCATTTTTCAGTTGAATCTCCTCCTGAGACGAACGTGGCTCAATTACAGCCTCAAGCAATTAATCCTCAACATACCTCTGCCGATGCCGAAAAACATGACTTATCCACTCGTATGCTAAATGTGACGCAAAAATTTAGTAATATATCAGATACACACCTCGATTTCATGCTGCGAGCCAATTGACTACCATTCAACAAAATTTTATGGCGTTGAATCAGGCAGCGTTGTCTCAAAATAATACGGCGATCGAGCAACATTATAGATTAAGAAATGAGTCAGATTCGATCAATGAGGTTTCAAGTAGTTTATTTACAGATGAGCAATTAACAGAGTTAAAACGTGTTGCAACAGAGATGTTTGAGAAAACAGCACCAGGAGATTGTTTGTTATTTCTAGGCCGGTCGCCACTTTGGATTGCCGAGATGTTTAAAGCTTTAAATTATCCTAGGGATGTGCTTTGTATTCCTTATTCAGGTGGGAGTAAACTGGGGAGTGTCATTAATACGCCCGAAGAAGCGTTTGACGCTTATAAGGAATTTTTAAAATCGAAAGGGTTAAATACTTCCTTTTTTGACAAAAACCCAGACAGGAAAGTATATATTGTTGATAGAATAGAAACAGGGATGAGTGTTATCTCTTTTATGACGTTGGTAAAGGAAATTACCCCTAAATTTAATAAGGAAAATTGTTTGATTTTAGGCTTTGGTGATATTACAGAAGCCGAGAGTTGTCATTCAGGCTTGATTGTTATGGAAAGGGATACGTTGATTGAAACCTGCAAGAAACACGCACAAAAACAGAAATATACATTGGGTGTAGATTTTTACTCAGATGAATGGGGAAATTGGAAGCAGAAAGACTTTAACCCCAAAAAATCAGACATTGTGGTTGCTCGTCAGGCACAAATTGCGTCGTGGGTTCAAAAGATAAGAGTTAAAAAAGGGTCAAGCCCGAACAACGGGCATAAACCCAAATACCTGTTTTTTAATTTTATAGTTTTGAGCTTATATTTGAACCAAGCGTTGGTTCTATATCAGCTTCTTTTTTGGTGATCATAAACCCAGAATTGTAATGAATGCCTTCTTGTGTTTGAGTGATTGAAGCTGTTGGAGCTTCTGTTAATTTTTTTTGTAGTTCTCTTAATATAGATTTTTGTAAAAAAGATGTTAAAACTCCTAAGACACCCTTTAGTAATTCTTTTTGTTTTTCATTCTTGAGGGGTTCTTCGAATTGATTTTTACGATGTGCAGATAAAAAATAATGTTCTTGAAATGGATAATCGGATTCTAAATAATGTACATTAAAGGGATAACCAGATTCTATCGTCCAGATCGGGGAATTCTCCGGAACGCAGAAAAAATGGACTTCGGGTTGAATTTGCGTAAAAAGAGGATCTTTTGCTAAAAGCATTTGAATCTTCATAGTGTCATGCATATTACCATAATTCAGTATAAGATTATCGCCATCGGAATGCAGTGATTGAATTAAAGCAGAGGTAATCATGTTTTGTCGCTTGTTTTGTTCATATTCTTCATTAGTTTTTTTTTGATTTTCTGGAGTTATTTTTGAACCCCTATGAGTATTAGTTAGAATTGTCTTTGCCTTAGGGTGTATTTGTTGTAGTTCTCGAATGCTTTGCAATAGACTAAGGTTGGCGGTATGAAAAATGGATTCTTCCCGACTGTTGTTTTCATTATTAAGATTTGTGTTTAAATCACCCTCGTAACAGACAGTGATATTTGTTGCACGAAACGCCATTTTTTCTTTAAGGAAATGAATAACTTCACTCAGCATTATTGAGGGTAACGTGTCGAACAATTTGTATCTCATCGATATAATTAATGTCATAAAAACCTAGTTATAAAGGTGTAAAGTTGTCAGGCGCCTGTGGATAACCCATAATGCCTGAGCAAGGCACCTGTGTCAGGTTTCTTGCCACGAAATTCAATAAACATATCCATAAAATCTTCGGAACCACCACGTTCTAAAATTTGAGTTAAGAATTTCTGAGCCACTTCTTTATCAAACAGTAATCCTTTTTGTTTAAAGAATTCATAAGCATCGGAAGAAAGCACTTCTGCCCAGAGATAACTATAATAGCCAGCAGAGTATCCGCCCGCGAAAATATGGGTAAAGCCATTTTGAAAACGATTATAATCGGGAATTTCTAATAACGCGGTTTCTTCGCGAACTTTATCTAACACTTGCTGCACATCTTTCACTTTTTCTAAGTTTTGGGCTGCATGTAAGTTAAAATCAAAGAGCGCAAATTCTAGTTGTCGAACCAAAAATAAACCGCTATTAAAATTCTTAGCCGCTTTTAATTGAGCGATCATTTCAGGTGGTAAAGGTTTTTTACTTTCCCAATGTTCCGAGATAAGTTTTAAGGCTCCTTCTTCCCAAGCCCAATTTTCCATTAATTGACTGGGTAATTCGATGGCATCCCATTCCACATGAAAGCCAGCAATACTGGGATAATCAATTTTGGTTAAGACTTGATGTAAACAATGCCCAAATTCGTGAAATAAAGTGACGACTTCATCATGACTAAGCAGAGTTGGTTTGCCGCTTTCTAGGGTGGCTTGAGTGACATTGGTATTTAAAAAAGCCATGGAATATTGTTGTTCCCCATTCTGCTTCATTCTTGATTTAGCGGGAGTCACCCACGCGCCATCGTTCTTGCTAGGGCGAGTATATAAATCAACGTAAAATTTTCCGCGTAGCACATTGTTTTTATCGTACACCTCAAAAAATCGCACATCAGGGTTCCAAGTAGCACTTGTTTTTACTTCTTTCATGGTTATCCCATAAAGATTATGGGCGATGGAAAATAATCCTTGTAAGACTTTTTCTTCTGAAAAATAGGGTCTTAACAGTTCTTCGGAAATATTGTGTTTTTGATGCAACAATTTTTCACTTAAATAAGGAACGTCCCAGACTTCTATTTTCGCCAATTGATATTCTTTTTGGGCAAAAGCTTGTAACTCAGCCAGTTCTTGTTTGGCGGATTCTCGGGCACGCGCCAACAAATTCGATAAAAATTCTGTGACATGGCTGGTATCTTTAACCATTCTATTTTCTAGGGCATATTGGCAGTAATTTTCAAATCCCAATAAATGGGCTAATTGTTTTCGAAGACTCACAATATCTAATAGTATTTGGCTATTATCCCATTGAGTACCACCCGGGAAAAATTGAGAAGCACGTGTAGTAGAAGCTTGATACATTTGTTCACGAATGGCTCTATCATCTACCGTTGTCATCACGGCATGGTAAGAAGGTTGATCCAACGTTAAAACCCAACCGGTTTTACCCTTCTCTTGGGCTTTTAGGGCGCTGGATTCTAGCGCTTCTTTGGATAAGCCTTTTAGTTTTTGAACATCATCAATTTCTAGAAACCAATTTTTGGTGGACTCTAAAACATTTTGCTGGAATTTACTCTCGAGCTCGGAGAGCTGGGTGGATAATTTTTTAAAGAGTTCTTGTTTATCTGCGGAAAGTTCAATCCCCGATAGTCTAGCGTCTCGCAATGGGTTTTCGATGGTTTTCTGTTGCGCTTTGGTATAGCGAGAGAATTCATTGCTGGTATGAATTGCTTTGTAGGCATCATAGAGTGCCTTATTTTGTCTCATTTCAGTACTGTAGACGGTGAGCTTGGCCAAGGCTTTTTCATAGGCTTCATAGAATTTTGGCGTATTATTGACAGAATTTAAGTGAGAAACGATTGCCCAAGTATCCCCTAATTCTGCCTCCATGATTTCTAAAGGCAGAACAAAATTTTCCCAGGTGTAAGTTTTTGTGCTTTCCAATAGCGTTTTGATGTGCTCTCTGTTTTTGGCGAGTAAATAATCAATCGCGGGTTCAACATGCTCTGCTTGAATTTTGGAAAAATCAGGGAATTGATTTAAAGATAAATTGAGTAAAGGGTTATTCATGTTATGTGTTCCTGTTATGAGGGTACTTTTTTGGACGCTAGTTTGTAATGGTGCAGGTGTTTTTGCCATGACAGGAGAAGCCAGAAAAGCGGTACCGATAAGTAATAATCCAATGCGGATTGATATTTGTTTCATGTGATACATGACGACATGATAAAGAGTTTTAGAGCGAAGAATCAAGAGGCATCTAGTAACTACTCAGGTTTGTTATTAAATTTTTCCGCTAACATCCCCCGCTCGCTACGCTCACGACCCCCTTAAAATAACTATATAAAAATACAGTCTATTGCAAATGAAATAAATATGCACTAATATTTCAATAGGGATAATCTTGAAGGGGAGATAAGATGCAAAGAATGAGTCAACCACCCGAGCTTCCTGCGAAAGAGGTGGTATTGAGCAAAGCGCTGATCAGTGTTGCGAAAAATTTGGATTTAAGTCAAAAAGAATTAAGTGAAATCATTGGTTCAAGCAAGTCTGAAGTGAGCAGGTTATTTAATGGAAAAATTTATCTATCTCCCTATACAAAAGAAGGAGAATGTGCGTTATTATTAATACGGCTATATAGAAGTTTAGATGCATTGTTGGGAGAAGATGAAAAACAATGTCAGGAATGGTTTAAAAATGATAACGAACATTTGGGTGAAAAGCCGCTTGTTTTATCTAAAAAAATAGAAGGGTTAGTCGAAATTGTTGCCTATCTGGATGCGATGAGGGGTTCCGCTTGAAACAGCTATTCAATAAAATAATGCAGGCAATGCCGTTTAAAACGATTGAAAAAGAAGCGTGGCGTATTGTAGAAGATCAAAATCGATCCTCAACCCGAAAAATGGTGGATACAGCAACAGAACATGAGATGTTAGAAAAACTGATTGAAGAAAGCAAGCCAAAGCCGATATTCTATGGTGATGAAGATGCATTTGAAGGATTACACTATTTGTTATCAACGCCCTTTAGATATCCTCCTTTGAAAAGGGGTACTCGATTTGGAAGCCGGCATGAAAGAAACCTTTTTTATACTTCCTTAGATCTAGAAACAGCCATGGCGGAAAAGGCATTTCATCGGTTAGAATTTTTATTGGCGAGTAAAGGTGCGATTGGTGGAAAATCGGTTAACTGTACGGCGTTTAAGGTAATGGTTAGTACAAAAAACGGAGTTGATTTGTGTGAAAAGCCTTTTTTGGCTTTTAGAAAACAAATTTCTTCTCGAACATCTTATACAGAACCTCAGGAGCTTGGACATTTTCTAAGAGAAAAAAAGGTGGAAGCTTTTATATCCTATTCTGCTAGAAGCTTGCAGAATGGAAAAAATTTAAATATATTTACACCTAGGGCTTTTGGTGAAAATAAGTTTTTAGAAAAAACCTTCCAAAAATTTTCATGTTATTCTACAAAAAATGGAGTTGAATTTTATTCGGGTAACACTTCAATCAACAACCCTGTTACTTTTTTAAAGAAGGTATTGTTAGCAGTTGAAGCCTAGCTCCCTTTTTAAATCAATTATTTCGTGTATTATAAGTCGGTGGCGTAGAATGGTGTCGGAAATTCTAGTGCATGATTACCCTTTAAAGCATTTCTAAACTATCTGCCGGAATAGAAATAACGCCTTCTTCATCGGCTCTATATAAGCTTTTGTGGGTATTCCCAAAAGCATGACCATACACGATTTCAAATGTTGCCGGCAATCGGTTTTCTGAGGTTCGAAACAGTTCATAATGCTGGATTAATTTTTCGCGAAAAGATTTTGGGTGGAAAGTGGCAGGAATATCGGTGGTGGGATACATCCTATTGCTGCCTGTTTGTCGTAAATCTTGTACGAGATCTACAACCGTTTTATAAGTTAGGGTGAAATGTTCCATGTCCATCACGGGGTCAATAAAATTAGCTTGCAATAATAAATCCCCCATATCGTGCATATCCATAAACAAATTAATATGAGGGTTAGGATCGAAATCTAAAAAACTTTGTTTTAATTCCTTTAAAGTATCGGGACCAAAAGTGGAAAATAAAAATAATCCATCTGGTTTTAAAACGCGGTTTATTTCTTTTAGGATATCTTGCGGATTAAAAGACCATTGAAGCATGCAATTAGAAAAGATAAAATCGATACTGTTATTTTGAAGGGGTAGGAATTCGGCATCGGCGCAGATAGAGATAGGATAAAGTTGGTTAGAATAGTGTGAATTATTTTTGTTTGCGTAACTTAGCATGCCTTCAGCAATATCAATGTTAAAAAGTGTTGCGTGTGGGTATTGTTGTAACAGGAATTTTGAAAAGAAACCCGTACCAGAACCGAGATCTAAAATAGTACTCGGTGTTATTTTAATGAATGCTAGTCGCTCGATTAAACGCTTTCCGATCTCCTGCTGCAGAACAGCGGCTTTATCGTATGTTTTAGCACATCGGCTAAAGTTTTTGGCAATCATTTTTTTATAATCCATGGGATCATTATGGCATGCTAAAAAAGATAGAACAATGGGTTTTCCCGGCTATTTGCTGTTTGTGCCGGCAATATTCGGATACGGATCGAGATCTCTGTCAACGGTGTTGGCATAGTCTTCCGTGGATTGAAGATAGATGTTATGGGTGTGGAGAACGCTTAGAGGGCGGGGAATATTCTGTTTTTTGTGAGAGCTGTTCTAATCGCGCCTATGCATTCGATCGCTTATGTGCTTTATTTTCTTATGAGCCGCCGGTGACTAAACTCATTACGGATTTAAAATTTAACAAGCAATTAGCGTACGGTAAAATATTAGGGGAACTATTGGCCGATAAAGTAATGCATTGGTATCGGGATAAACCATTACCAGAAGCCGTATTGCCCGTGCCGCTTTATCGCGATCGCCTTCGCAAGCGTGGATTTAACCAATCTTTGGAATTTTTATGGCCTTTAAAATCACGAATTTCAATACCAATTATTTTAGATACGTGTCTTCGCATTAGAAAAACACCCCCACAAGCGAAAATGGATAAAGCAGAACGAAAGCAAAATCTAAAGGATGCTTTTCAGATGGCAAAGCCGATTCGGTTTGAACATATTGTGATTATGGACGATGTGGTCACGACGGGCAGCACCGTTCATGCCATGAGCCAGGTATTAAAAGAAGCAGGGGTGGATCAAATCGATATTTGGTGTATTTGTCGTGCTTAAAACAATTTTTGCGCTAAATAATAATAAACATGCCCTGCTTTTTTTTCTCGAAATAAATGCCAGGTTTTAGGTAAGTATTCTGGATCGATTCGTGTTCTGGATTCAAAATAAATAAAAGAAGCGGGTGCTACCCAGTTATTTGCTTCAAGCAGTGAAAAACAAGGCCGTAATAAATGATCGTCATAAGGGGGGTCTAAAAATACAATATCAAAAGAGATCCCGGGTTTTTCAATCCAAGCCAATGCATTGGCTTGGATCAATTCAATGTGATCGGCTTCTAATACTTCTATTGTTTTTTTTAAGGCGGTTATCACGACTGAACTGCGATCGATTGCAACGACTTGAAAGGCATCTCGTGATAATGCTTCCAACGCCAATGCGCCGCTGCCAGTAAAGAGATCAAGACAACGCGCGCCTGAAATATAAGGTGCTAACCAATTAAAGAGCGTTTCACGAATGCGATCGGGGGTTGGTCTTAAACCAAGACTATCGGGAAAATGAATTTTTCGACTGCGCCATTTTCCGCCAATAATCCGAATTTCATTGCGTTTCAATTGGGATTTGCCTTAGGAATTTCCCCAACGGTAACCAAAACCATGGTTTCGGGATGAATACGTTTTTGAAAGGTTTCTTTTACTTGTGTTGTGGTAACGGTATCAATATTTTTAACATAAGTCTTTAAAAAATCTAAAGGTTTTTGATAAAAAGCAAGGTTAGAGACGAAATAAGTTATTTTTTCATTATCGCTGATTTCCAGTGGTAAGGAGCGAATAAAACCACTTTTAGCGTCTATCACTTCTTCGTCGGTTGGGCCTGCTGTGATAAAGCGGTTAAGATTTTCCTTTAAAAGGGCAATCGCTTGTTGTGATTGAGCATTTTTAGTTTGTAAAGACAAGACAAAGGGCGCAGGTTTCTGCAGTTGCAATAAAATACTTCGAACTGAATAAACTAAACCATGTTTGTCTCTAATATCTTGAAATAAGCGAGATTGCAGGCCATTCCCGCCTAAAATATCATTTCCAAGCAATAAAGCGAAATAATCAGGATCGTTTTGAATTGCACAAGGTTGCCCCATTAAAATATGGGTTTGCTCGCTTGGAAAAGAAATATTTTCTTCTGTGAATGTGGTGAGTGCGGTGACATTGGGAAGTGGATCGGCTTTTTTTCCAGAAGCGACTTTTTGTGTGATCTGATTGGTTAGAAATTTTGCATCCGCTTCGCTAATGCCACCAACTATGGTAATGGTCGCATTTTGTGCTACAAAAAATTGTTTATGGAATTCTGCGAGTTGGGACTTATCAATAGAAGCAATGCTATCGGCGTTACCGGTTGCCGAATGAGCATAAGGGTGGTTTCCATAAAGGGCTTCATAAAAAGCGCGTTTTGCAATAAATGCGGGTTGTTGTAAATTTTGTTGCAATTCTACTTGTACTTGGTTTTTAAGCGTTGTTGTTTCAGTTTCGGGAAATCCAGGGTTTGTAATGATATTCGCAAATAATGCAACGGTGGGATTTAAACGGTTGGGATCGCTTAAGGAGCGTAGCGATAGCGTTGTTTTATCGCGATCGACTTGAACATTATATTGTGCACCCGTATCTTCTAATTGGGCGAGGATATCTTCAACCGTTGTACCATCATTTAAGCCCGTTGCCAATAAATTGGCACAGAGTGTTGCCAAGCCTGGTTTTGCACCATCTCTAGCAGTGCCTGCATTAAAAGTAACGCTGATATCTACAATCGGGATCCCTGGGGTTGCTACAAAGTAAATGGGGGTGCCATTGTCACTTGTCCATTGTGCAATGGGCAGATTGATAGGTTTAATGGTTGCGATATCAAGCGTTTTTTTAGGAGGCTCAACTTTGGGCAATGGTTTCTTCAACACTGTTTTAGGTTGATGAACGGGGGCTAAATGTTTGGTGCCAAAAGTAACATACAAGGCAACCGGTAACATAAATAATAAAAATATTAAGGCAACTGTTCGGATTTTCATAAGCTTAGCTTCCAGTATTTAAAGGGATAAATTCGGCTGTTGTTAATCTTTGAGGGATTAAGTATTTTTTAGCAACGGCTTGCACTTGGGCAGCCGTCACTTGTTGGATTTTACTGGGATAGGATTCCCATGAATATCCTAATACTTCCATCATTCCTAAGTGCAATGCTTGTTCAGAGATTGAATCTTGCAGGAAAGTATAACTAGCGATGACATTGGTTTTCACGCGGTTTAGTTCTTTGTTGCTAATGGGTTCTGTTTGTAATCGACGAATTTGTTCTAAGAAGGCTTGCTCTAATTCGGGTAAGGTATGATTTTGGGTTGGCACACCGGATAAAAACCAAAGTGATTCATGGGCGCCGAAGGGATCATACATAGAATAAACGCTGGTCATTAAGGCTTTACCTCGCACAAGTTCGCGTGATAATCGAGCGCTATTGCCACCGTCTAAGGCCATGAGTAAGACTAACAGTGCATACGGTTCATTGGCATCAGTGCTAGCCACAGTCGATAAAGAAGGCACGTTATAAGCCATCATTAATCGAGGAACGGTTCCATTGGCTTCAACCCGCACACGTTTTCCTCCGATAGGCGGGATTTCTAATCGTGGTTTGAGTGTTGGAATAGGAATTCGTTGTAAAGGACCAAAATGCTTTTTAGCTAATTGATGTATTTCTTCTGGTTTGACATCACCTGCGACTACTAGAACGGCATTATTAGGGCCATACCAAGTTTTATACCATGCGCGGAGATCTTCTACGGTCATATTGTCGAGATCATTCATCCAACCAATGGGCATATGGTGATAAGGGTTGTTAACATATGCAGCCGCGTTTAAGCGTTCGAAGGTTAGCATATCGGGATTATCTTCGTAACGTAAACGCCGTTCTTCTTTAACAACTTTAATTTCTTCTAAAAAAGATTCTGCAGGTAAAGTTAAATTCACCATGCGATCGGCTTCTAATTCAAAGCAAAGCGAGACTTGATCGGCTCCCACATCTTGAAAGTAAACGGTGAAATCTTTAGAGGTCATCGCGTTATTGTCGCCACCATTAATGGCAATAAAGCGTGAGAAGGCATTCCCTGGGTATTTTTGAGTCCCCCGAAACATCATATGTTCTAGCGCATGAGAAATGCCCGTGATACCGTTGCTTTCATAACTACCGCCCACTTTGTACCACACTTGAACTGTCGCAATAGGGGATCGATGATCTTCTCGAACAATAATTGAGAGTCCATTATCTAACACATATTTTTGTGTTTTGGGAGTTTCGGTTTTAGCGACTTCTGGCGTTGCCGCTGTTTCTGTTGCGGGTATCGTTGTTTCTGCTGCTAACGCCACAGAACACCACAGAATAAAGAAGCCAAATATGATACGATACGCCTTCGTTTTTAATAAATGCTGATAGAAAGTTAACATGCTAGATTTCCTAAAACGTAAAAAACTTGAACCTGCACATAATACCTCAGAGCCAACAAAAAGTTTAGTGGTTCGTTTGAAAGAGGGTTTAGCACGGACGCGCGCCGTTTTTTCTCAAGGATTGAGCGGGTTATTTGCGGGTAGAACCGTTATCGATAATGAATGTTTAGACGAATTGGAAGCCTTTCTGATTGCGGCGGATGTGGGTGTTGGTTCTTCTGAAAAAGTTATTCGGGATTTAACGGCTCGATTGCCGCGGGAACCTCAATTGAGCCCAACGGCAATACTAGATATTTTGAAAACAGATTTAAAAAACATCTTACAACGCTGTGAAAAGCCTTTGGTGATTCCTGAAAATTCAAAACCATTTGTGATTTTAATGGTAGGTGTCAATGGCGCGGGTAAAACAACCACCATTGGTAAATTGGCTAAAAAATTTCAAGCGGCTGGGAAAAATGTGTTGTTAGCGGCGGGAGATACTTTTAGGGCAGCGGCGGTGGATCAACTTAAAATTTGGGGCGAGCGTAATCAAATACCCGTGATTGCACAACAATTAGGCGCGGATAGTGCTTCGGTTATTTTCGATGCTTTTCAAGCAGCAAAAGCGAGAGGGGTAGATGTACTGTTAGCCGATACCGCGGGAAGATTACATACCCAAGCATCCTTGATGGAAGAATTAAAAAAAATTGTGCGGGTGATTCGAAAAATAGATGAAACAGCGCCACATGAAATTTTATTAGTATTAGATGCCTCTATTGGACAAAATGCTTTATCACAAGCGAAAAAGTTTCATGAGGATTTACAAGTCACAGGTCTTGCCTTAACAAAACTAGATGGTACAGCAAGAGGGGGCATTATTTTTAATATTGCCAATACCCTCAATATCCCTATTCGTTTTGTGGGAGTTGGGGAAGGCATTGATGATCTCAAAGATTTCGATGCGAATACGTTTGTAGAAGCATTATTTATCAGTGATCAGAAGGAAACATCATGACATTCAATAAAAAATGGGGTGGCGTCCTGTTAATCAGTGGAACCGCCATTGGCGCGAGCATTTTGGCGTTACCGATTGTGACAAGACAAAATGGATTTTTTCCAACCACGGTTGCTTTTATTATCTGCTGGTTTTTTATGATGTTGGCCGCTTTATTATTATTGGAAGTTAATTTGCGGATTACTGGAGAAAAAGATTTTATCTCGATGGTCGAAGCAACATTGGGTAAGTCAAGTCAGTGGATTGCTTGGGTTATCTATTTATTATTGTTGTATACGTTAATTGCTTTATATTTAACGGGCTGTAGTGCTTGGCTAGTGAAAGTAGGTGATTCTTTAGGGGTTAGCTTTTCATTGTCTATGGCTGTTTTAATCATGGCATTGGTGGTTGGAATGATTGTCTCTTATGGGACTTGGGTAGTGGATCATATCAATCGTTATTTTGTTTTGGGGTTGGTTGTGAGTTATGGCATCTTAATTGGATGTGCAGCGCCAAGCGTTGAATTCAGCAAAGTGGTGGAAGGGGAATTTACGAATTTAACAGCGACTTTCCCAGTGATTGTTTCGGCGTTTGGATTTAGTGTGGTGTTACCAAGCTTAACCACTTATTTAGATCGCGATTTAAAATCTTTGAGATTTGCGGTAATTGTTGGAAGCTTGATTCCGCTGGTGATTTATTTGATTTGGGAATTTGTGACCTTAGGGATTATTCCTAAGACGGGGCCAGAAAGTTTGGCAAGTTTGGCTTTAAATCATAACAATGGAACGGGTGTTGCTTTAGCGCTTGAAAATATTTCAGGGAATTTGTGGATTACGCAAAGTAGTCGCTGGTTTGCTATCTTTGCGATTGTGACTTCTTTGTTAGGCGTTTCTTTGGCGTTACATCATTTTTTGCAAGATGGTTTAAAACTGAAGAAAACAAGCAGAGATCAGTTATTATTGGGGATAGCGACCTTTGTACCACCTACCATCGTGGTATTATTTTATCCGGCTGCTTTTAATGAGATTTTAGGAATTGCTGGGATATTAATTGCATTCTTGTTGGGGATTTTACCGGCCCTGATGGCGTGGCGTAGTCGCCAAAACAGGGAGCTGATTCGAAAATATCGGGTTTTCGGTGGAAAAACGATGTTAATTTCGGTAATGGCCTTCTTTAGTTATATTATTTATTTAGAGCTCAATGGCTTTATTCACGGTTGATTTTATTGGGGGTGCTTTAGGGTATCGCCGCGTAAAAGGGGGTGGCAAAAATCAGGCTATTGCGAGGGCCGTGGGATTAAAATCGGGGTTAAAGCCAACGGTGTTAGATGTCACAGCAGGTTTAGGGCGAGATGCATTTATTTTAGCATCCCTTGGGTGCGAAGTACGGATGATTGAACGATCGCCTGTATTGGCTAAAGCATTACAAGAAGGGTTAGCCCGTGGTTTACAAGATCCCAAAACAGGCGAAATTATTGGCAGAATGGTTTTGATAGTGGCAGATGCCAAAGATGTTTTGACGGATTTAAATCCGGATAATTATCCCGATGTTATTTATATCGATCCCATGTTTCCCGAAGAAAATAAAAGTGCTTTAAATAAAATCGAAATGCGAACGCTTCGCGAAGTCGTCGGTGATGATAAAGATGCGGATTTATTGTTGACGCTAGCTTTAAAAAAAGCCAAAAAACGGGTCGTGGTGAAACGTTCTCGCAAGGCCTTGCCACTGGGGGGATTAGCGCCGAGCTTTGTGATTGGGGGTAAGAGTAGTCGGTATGATGTGTATTTAGGGGTCAAGTACGAGGAACGAGCAACAGCATAAATATCGGATTGTTTTCCGTATAAAACTATAAATTTATACAGTATTTTGGATTAATCTCTGACAATCAACAATTGTAATGTTGATTATCTTGATAATCAGCATTACAATTGTTGAATGTCGGAAATATGCCAGGAAAATTCAGTGTACTTACAAAGATATTTAAATTTATCTGCGCTATTAAAACAAAAATCATTTTTTTTGTTTGGACCACGTGCGACTGGTAAAACCAGCTTAATTCGCGAGCAACTGGCACAGAATGTTCTCAGTATTAATTTATTGAGAAGCGATCTCTTCATGCGCTTAAACGCAAACCCGAGTTTATTAGAGGACATAATAGAGACAGCTCAAAACAAAGATACTATTATTGTGATTGACGAAGTCCAAAAAATCCCTTTACTACTAGATGAAGTTCACCGTTTAATAGAAGAAAAAAAAATAAAATTCCTATTAACGGGTAGTAGTGCTCGAAAACTTCGAAAAAGCAATGTAAACCTTCTGGCAGGAAGAGCTTGGGAGGCAAACTTATTTCCTTTGATAAAAAATGAAATCCCAGATTTCTCATTACAGCGATATTTAGAATTTGGGGGCTTGCCTACTGTTTACTTAAGTGAAAATCCAAAAGAAGAATTAATAGCCTATGTGGATACGTATTTAAAGGAAGAAATTCAGGCAGAAGCAGTGGTTAGGAAAATTCAATCTTTTTCAAGTTTTTTGAGAATTTCTGCTTTAACGAGTGGGAAAATGTTAAATTTTAGTTCTCTCTCGAATGATATTGGGATTCCGGCTTCTACGATGAGAGAATATTATCAAGTTCTAGAAGATACTCTCATTGGATTTTTATTACCTGCTTGGACTAAAAGCCAAAAAAGAAAGGCAATTAGTACAGCCAAGTTTTACTTTTTTGATATAGGTGTCAGAAATCAATTAGCGGATATTAAGTCTATAGAACCCTATTCTGATTTATACGGGCAAGCTTTCGAACATTTTATTGCAATGGAATTGAGGGCTTATCTAAGTTATAATCGAAAAAATGTGGGATTAAGTTATTGGGCCGCAAAAAATGGTCAAGAAGTTGATTTTATAGTGGGTGATGATATTGCTATTGAAGTGAAAACAACCCAACAAGTTAGTTCAAAACATCTGAAAGGCTTAAAAGCATTACAAGAAGAAAATATTTGTAAAAAATATTTTTTAATTTCTTTTGATAAATTACATAGAATCCACGAAGGGCTAGAAATTATTTATTGGGAAGATTTTTTAAATAGGCTTTGGAATCATGAAATTTAAGCGATTAAAGAGGTATCTTATCGATGGAAAATGAATTTTTAAGTATCACCGCCATTGTCGCTTTAATGATTATCAGCCCAGGGCCTGATTTTGCTATTGTGGTAAAAAACAGCCTATCTTATGGCCGTATGGCAGGTATTTATGCAGCGGTTGGCATTGCGGTTGCAAATGCATGTCATATCACGATTAATCTCTTAGGGATTGGGATTATTATCGCAAAATCTGTTTTATTGTTTACCATTATGAAAATATTAGGTGCGAGTTATCTCATTTATTTAGGCTATAGGGGGTTGCGCGCGAAGCCAATTTTGCAAAGCGAAACGCCTGAAAATATTGTCGTTCCTACCAGAGGGCAACAGGGATTTTACAGTGGTTTTATCACAAGTCTTTTAAATCCTAAAGCATGTTTGTTTCTGTTAAGTTTCTTTTCGGTGATTTTATTGCCGGAGACCCCGCTTACAACGCAAATAGGCTATGGCATTTGGATTGTAAGTCTTGTATTGATTTGGTTTAGTTTTGTGGCCTGGTTTTTAACGAATCCGCTAATGGGCCAAAAAATAGAAAGGTTCAAGCATTGGCTAGAGCGTGTGACTGGTGGTATTCTAGTACTAGTAGGGATTAAATTATTTGCACATGAATTCATATGAATATATTTTTCTTGTAATTGAAAAAGCCCCCTTTGAAGGGGGCTGCTCGCGTTAGCGAGCGGGGGATGTTAATGAAAACATACTTAGTTGGTGGAGCCGTTCGAGACGAATTATTAGGTTTGCCTGTGCGCGAGAAAGATTGGGTGGTTGTGGGATCGACCCCTGAGGCAATGTTGGCAGCGGGATTTAAACAAGTGGGCAAAGATTTTCCCGTTTTCTTGCATCCTAAAACGCATGAAGAATATGCGCTTGCCAGAACGGAACGTAAAACAGGGCAAGGGTATCATGGATTTAGTTGTTATTCGAGCCCCGATGTTACTTTAGAGCAGGATCTCTCGCGTCGTGATTTAACTATCAATGCGATAGCTAAAGCGGAGTCTGGCGACATTATCGATCCCTTTCAGGGGCAACAAGATTTAAAAAACAAAATTTTTAGACATGTTTCTCCCGCTTTCAGCGAAGATCCCGTTCGGATTTTACGAATTGCCCGTTTTGCAGCGCGGTTTCGTTCATTTGGCTTTAAAATTGCCGATGAAACGATGGCATTAATGCAACACATGGTTCAATCAGGTGAAATCGATGCCCTGGTTTCGGAACGTGTTTGGCAAGAAATGTTAAGCGCTTTAAGTGAAGAGCATCCATCGGCTTTCTTTTTGGTGTTGCGAGCCTGCGGGGCGTTAGCGCGTTTATGGCCCGATCTCGATTGTTTATGGGGTATTCCACAACCGGAACAACATCACCCTGAGATTGATACAGGTGTTCATGTGATGATGGCGCTAGATTTGGCAGCAAAACTTTCTCCAGATACTCAAGTTCGATTTGCAGCACTGTCTCACGATTTAGGAAAAGGCAAAACACCCGAAAAAAACTGGCCAAGTCATCGAGGGCACGAAGAGCTGGGTGTGGCGTGTATTGAAGCCTTTGCTGGTCGTTATCGGATCCCTCATGAATATCGAGATTTGGCTATTTTGGTGAGTCGTTATCATTTGCACTGTCATCGTGCGTTTGAATTACGTGCCGATACCATGCTTAAAACTTTAGAAGCTTTAGATGTTTTTCGAAAACCCGATCGATTTGAAAAATTTTTGTTAGCCTGCACGGCAGATGCCAGAGGTCGAAAAGATAAAGAGCAAGAAGCTTATATACAAGTCGATAGAATGCGAGCAGCCTATCAAATTGCCAAAGGAGTTAATGTCGATAGATTGCGGGAGCAAGGATTAACAGGCGAAAAATTAGGCGAAAAAATTCATCAAGAACGGGTAAGAGCCATTGCCGCAGGTTTTGATGAACATCAAAGCCGATATTGATAATCTTTCAGACAAAATCCGATTAAGGGTTCGTCAAAATCACGGCTAAAAGCAATCACTTTGAATAATTCCCCCATTTCTGCAGGCGATGTTAATAAGTGAATGGCATGGTTAATGGCAAATTTTTTCGATCCTATTTTAGGATTGTTTTCATTATTTTCAACGAGGTTAATTAAACCACAGCCTAATAAAAAAGCCGCTTGGTTTGTATAACCGGCGAGCATTAAACCCGATTCAATGGCAGCTTCTGTCAGGCTTGAAAAATCGACATGGGCAGTTATATCTTGTAAACCTGGATAGTAAAAGGGATCGGAATGGGAATGATGTCGATAATGGCAGTTCAAAGTCCCCATGGTTCTATCGGGATGGTAATATTCCGATTGGGGGAAACCATAGTCAATCAATAATATGACACCCCTTTCTAAAATATTGGACACACTTTTTATCCAGGGTTTTAGATTTAAATTGATTTCAGAACTATATACAGATGGCCAGTCTTGTGAGTGATAAAGTGCTAATAGTTCTCTGTCATTTGTTTCTTTTTTAAGGGTTTGGAGTTGGTTATTTTTTTGGGTCACCATGATCTCAAATAATAAATTATCGTTTATTTCAAAGCGATTGATGGGCATAGCATCTAAGACTTCATTAGCAAGGATAACACCACAAAATTTTTTGGTTGGTAAATAATCTAGCCATTCTACAAATGAATATAAATGAGGGCAGTTAAATTGCAGCGTTTCTTGTTGTCGTTTTTTTAAATCCGCACTCGGTTCTAAAATAAAATAGGTATGTGGCAAGCTATTTTGTTTTTCAAGATAACACAAAATATCGGCTGCCATTTTTCCGGTTCCAGCACCCAATTCTAAAATATCGCCTGCTTTAGGAAGGCTTTCTAAAATTTGTTGACATTGATTGGCCAGGCATTCGGAAAAAATAGGGGAAATTTCAGGTGCGGTGATAAAATCCCCTGGCGCATTGAATTTTTCAGCCCCAGCACTGTAATACCCCAAGCCAGGGGTATAGAGGGCAAGGTTCATATAGTCGGCAAATGAAATCATTCCTTGGTTTTTTTGAATTTCCGACAAGATATGCTCCAGTAATCGATGGCTATGGGCAATGGCAGTGGGATGAGGGGGGGGTAGGGAAATTTGCATGGAATGAATGATACCACAAAAAATGGGCTACATTAAAATATATAGATTTAAGAACAAAGGAGTTTTTTTATGGCGGATAAACCCAAGAGTCTTCTGGAAAGAGCTCGCGACATTATAGCATTAGCAGAGAAAGCTGATGGGTCAATAGATGATATTTCAACAAAATTAAACCAAGCCAATCTACTCTTTTCCGGTGGTATCGAAGGCGGTTTAAATATGGCAAAAGATTATATGCAATCAGAAGATTTTAAGAAAAAACAGCATGCTTTTTTTCAAGCCACTTTTCCACAAGGGGAGATTATCTTAAATAATGCGATGCGTTTATATGATTCAGGCATTATTACAGTTGAGCAAAAAAATAAGGTAGCTGAAATTGGCAATACTATTATTTTATTACCTGCAAAAGTGGCTTTAGGTAAGATGTCATTGGATGAAGCATCCACGGAATGTCAGAATCAACTCAAAGAACTTAAATCAATTGCCAATATTC
>Ga0206950_1085_pt1 | contig 22437 bp, 19 predicted proteins | sample Alteio_BWOrgHeat_41_FD_152954 | JGI IMG/M metagenome (GOLD analysis project Ga0206950, IMG submission 152954) | Enriched cells from forest soil in Barre Woods Harvard Forest LTER site, Petersham, Massachusetts, United States -... | ecosystem: Environmental > Terrestrial > Soil > Temperate forest >... | reverse complement strand
CCCAAGGAATTCGTCCTGCAGTTGGATGTCGGCACCTGCGAAGAAGCCGGGGCCGATCCGGTCGCCTGGGTTAAAGCCAATCCGGGACGCATTAAAACCATGCATCTCAAAGATTGGGCTCCCGGCGAAAAAGGGTATCACGTCCTGTTCGCCGAGGGCGTGACCCCATGGCAGGAACTTCTGTCCGCAGCCGAATCCGTTGGTGGTGTCGAATATTTTTTAATCGAGCAGGAAGGCAGCCGGTTTCCGGAATTTGAAACCGCCAAGCGGTGCCTGGACACTTGGAAATCGATGTTTAGAAAAGTGTGAACCACGCTCAGCTCCTGCAGCTCAAACGCTGGAACACCCCGACCATTTACAACGGGTGGGAACAGATTACGAAGCGCAATGCGGGGAAAGAGGGTTTCAATCTCGAAGAGGTTCGTGATTTGATGCCCCACATGGGGCCGATGGTGGGTTATGTCGCGACGGTGGTCATCGAACCAAGCAACCCCAAACATCGGCGTGAAAAACCCAACGCCTGGAGCGAGTATCGCCGCTACGTGGCCCATGTTCCGGCGCCGAAAATTATTGTGGTGCAGGACCTGGATAAGCCAGGGATTTTTGGCTCCTTTTGGGGCGAGGTGAACAGCAATGTCCACCGCGCCTTGGGCGCGGTGGGCACCATCACGGACGGAGCCGTCCGGGATTTGGACGAGATGAACAACGCCGGGTTCAAGGCGCTCGCCCGCCGGTTATGCGTCGGCCATGCGTTCAGCCATCCGGTGCGCTGGAATTGTGACGTGGAAGTCTTCGGCCGGAAAGTGCAGCCCGGCGATTTGATACACGCGGACAAACACGGATTCCTGGTGATCCCTCCGGAAGACCAGGAGCGATTGCTCGAGGCGGCTTCGTTCATGGATGCCAATGAGTGCTCAACTCTGATTGCGGCAGCCCGCAGCGCCGCCGGCCAAACCACCGATGAGGTCCTTGCCCAACTCGACGCCGCGGCAGCCAGGTTCAGCGAGGCCACGAAGAATCGGTTCTCAAAGCCGGGAGAATTTTAGCACCGGAATGAAGCAGGCGTTGCTGGCGGTATTTATGTGCATCATGCTGCCGCCTCGGGGCGCGGTGGGTGCGGCCGACGCCCCGGTCCTGCTCGAAGATCTTGGGTCCCAGGTCAAAATCTCCAACGGGAAGATGTCGTTCATCGTTGGTAAGACCGACGCGACTATCCGCACGATGCAATTGGGCGACAGCCCAAACCTGGCCGGACGTGGCGCTTACTTTGCCGTCGTCAATTCGGGAGGGCACGATGGCTGGGATGTTCACAACGGGATTTACAAGGTGGAGCGGAACACCCCTGAGCTGGCCGAGATTTCCATTGCCGCTCAAATCGGCGGTGTCCATTTCACCCAATACTACATTCTGAAACAGGGCGATCAGGGATTTTACGTCGCGGTCCTGATGCGACGGGGGTCCGAAGATCCCCCTGAACGGATCGGCCAGATCCGGTGGTCGTTTTATCTCAATAACAAACTGTTCAATTACCAACTGGTCAACGATTCCGAGCAAGGTCCTATTCCCAACCTGGAGGGCGCGGAGCGGGTGCAGGACGCTACGTTCCGGTTGGCCGATGGAAGCGTTTACACCAAGTATAATTATTGTGATTACCTCGAGAACAGCTGGGTTTACGGGTTGTGCGGGAGCGCAGGCCGGAGTTACGGCGCCTTTATCATTACCCCCAGCACCGAGTTCCTGCAGGCCCCTACCAAACAGGAACTCACCGTCCACGCCGGCCCCATCATTCACCGCTTTCTCGCCTCCGGCCATTTCGAGCCGCGGGAGCTGTCCAGTCCATCTATTCCGGATGGCTGGACTAAACTCTGCGGTCCATGGATGGTTTATTTGAACTCCGGTGACAGCCCTGGTGAGACCTGGACCGACGCTAAGGCGCAGGCGAACAAGGAAAAAGCTCAATGGCCGTATCCGTGGATGCGGCATCCGGATTATCCCTTGGACCGGGGATCGGTCGAAGGCACCTTAAAGTTGTACGATGGAACCCAGCCCGCGGCCAACGCGCTGATGGTGCTGACGGCGCCCCAGCCGGATTGGCAGGTTCAAGTTTTGGAGTACATCTTCAGCGCGCGCGCTGATGGCGATGGCCATTTCACGCTGCCCCATGTGCGGCCGGGCCGCTATACCCTGTATGGAGCTGTGCCCGAAGTAACTGACGAATTCCGCAAGGACAACGTTGTCGTAAACGCCAATGAAAAGATGGACCTTGGAGCATTGCTCTTCACTCCCGCCTGCTACTCGGCCAGGCTTTGGGAGATCGGGGTCGCCGATTTGCGCACGACCGGTTTCAGGTTGAGCGACCAACCGCGACAATATGGGCTGGATCGAACTGTGCCCGCAGACCTGACCTACACCATCGGCACCAGCATTGCCTCGCGCGATTGGTACTACACCCAAGCAAAGCCTGGCGATTGGAGGATCCTTTTCAAAGTGGATCGGCAGTACGAAGGCCAGGGTGTCCTGACCATTAGCGTTGCGGGCCAGACCAGCAACCCCAAGCTCGAGGTGCTGGTCAATGATCAATCCATCGGCACCTACACGGGTGGCAACAGCAGCGCGGGCTATCGCAGCGCCATCTTGGGAAGCAGTTATCACGAGAACCGAATCGTCCGGTTCCCGGCATCCCTGCTCCGGAACGGGACTAACGCGGTCAACCTCAGGCTCAGCCACGGGGAGATTATGTACGATGAACTGAAACTGGAGATTGATGATCCTCAGCTCCCCAGGCAAATTCCTCACGACGCGTTAAAACGTTGAAACGTTGAAACGTTGAAACGTTAAAATGTTGAAATGGCGAAAATCGTGCTATGCGTATTCGGTAACGCCGGGCCAGAACGGCGGCGCGCGGACATTCCTGTCCGCAGCAACTCGCGAATGCCAGCGAGTTCACCTACGTTGCTGCGGACAAGAATGTCCGCGCGCCGCCAGCCGAAACTGATCAGTTACGGCGATGCGCTTTGGCGCCGCGGGAAATCGTCGCGAAATGGAGCGATTTTGAAAGACACTGGCAAAAATGCCGTAGGAAGGATCTCATGACGAAAACTGCAGAATCATGCTGTGCCCGGCGGGTTCGCTCGTTGGTTTCCCGCGGAGCTGCAATAATCGCCTGCGCGGGCTTCGTTCTTTCCGTCTGCGCCGGAGCCGCCGAGCAGAATCTTTTGAGAAATCCCGGGTTCGAAGAAGCCGGTTCGGGCGGGGAAGGTCCCCCGAACTGGACTACGGCCGCCGGCAGCGCGTCCAAGGTGACGATTACAGATAGGGAAATCCATGCAGGCTCCAAGGCGATTTCCATTCCCGCCAATACCTCCATCGAACAGAATGTCGGCTCGCTAGCCGCGGGAGCGTATCTGGCTCGTTGCTGGGTAAAATCCGAAGCCGATCAATCCTTGACTTTTCTGGTTCGCAATCCGGATCAACCCTGGGCGGCGTACACTTGCGCGGAAATTCGAGTGCCCCGTGACAAATGGACGCAGATCGAGACCTTCTGCGCGCTGGATCGACCAGGACCCCTGACTCTCACTTTAGGCGGCGTGTCCAAGGAATTTCATCCTTATCACGGCACCAGTCTGGACATGGGAGCGCCGATTGTAGCGGATGACTTCGAGTTGGTCCGTTATGAGCCGAAGGGTTCCGCTGAGGTGCCTGTGTGGGATGTGAGTCAAGGCGCTAACCTTCCGTCGAATTGGATGGCCAAGGAAGGGTGGACCCGGATGGACAACCCGTCGCGCGAGTTTGTCGGAACACCCGTGATACAGGGAGGGCAGCTCGTGGGCACTGTGCGCAAAAGCGATGGAGGACTGGTCGTATACTCCCTCCAACCGGGCGCGCCCAAGCTGCGCTGCGCCGTCGTCCCCTCGCCTGCTCTTCCCTCCTTCCATTGCACGATGCTCCAGGAAAATGGCCGGGCAGGTATCCGGGTGAGTGCCGATTCCGGAGATCGCTCTTACATCGCCTGGTTCACGACCAACGGCCTGATCCAGGTGGAGGCCAATCATCTTCAGCAGATTCAAGTGCGCGATTGTCACCTGCGTTATGGTCTTCTGCCGTCCTTTGTCGGAACCGATTTGTCTTACACTCCCGCCGACGTGGCGGGCGTCAAGGAGTTCAACCTCCCTTCCACCCAATGGTTCGTCGGATTGGTCGATGGGAACGACAGCATGCTCGTGGCAGCCTGGCAGACCAACTCCCAAACCGCGTCCCTCACCACGGAGGGAGCCGCTGGAAACCAGTTGATCGAGACACTCGCCGTGGGAGCGGAAACCGGTGGATTGTCCCTTTCTTTCGTCGAACACCCTCATGTCTGGCACCGGGAAGCCTTGAATGAAGAGTGGCTGGGCGACTACACGCCGATTTCCTGGGAACGGCCCTTTCCGGCGCGGTGGATGGGGCGCTTTTTCGTGACCTCAGGGGGCATGTCTTCTTTCCGCGACCCTGGCATCGGCTACTCGTTTCCGATCGCCAACGCCAAGACCCGGATGTGGGGCGTCTGGTTTGAGGATTGGAATCACTACCCTTTCTTCTTCGACGGACCGCGGACCGTGGTTCACTTTGAGAAAACGTTCATCCCTCGCGGCGAGGCGCTCATCTATTTTCTGGAACCGGCCGCCGCCGATCTGCTTTCGCCCTGTGAGATCGTCGAGCAGGCGTTGGGTCATGACCAGGCCATGGCCTTGTTCGACCTCGACGCCAATGGACTGCGCAAGCTCAAATACTCCACGCCTGACCAGTTCCTGTTGGATCGGCCGGTTTGCGCCACGACGACACGGCTTTCAAAAATCAAGCAGGACGAAAAGGCAACCCTTGGGGTCGACCTGGCCACCCACCTCTACGAGTTCATCCGAGAGATTCGCGGCCGGGTGGACCAATACGGGAGCTTCTTCGCCGACATGAAGAGCTACCTGGAAACCAAGAAGAAAGAACATCCCGAACTGAAGGATTATGCCGAGGAACTGGAAACCATGGTTGCTAAGGCCCAGTCCCAATCCGAGGAAATCTATGCGACACCGCTTTCGTCGGTCCAGGCGAAGATTGAACAAATGAAAGCCCAGTTGCGCGAGGGCAAAGGAGACGGTTTTAATTGCGGCAACCTTGACGTGCGAAGCCCCGCCGGCGACCAGGACGATCTCTGTCGCCGCTACAACCGATTCGTCATGAAGCTGACGCAAACCGCGGCTTTGAAGTGCGGCGACTCCAAAGAAAAGGCGGCGATGGCCACCTACATTTGGGCCCAGTCGCGCCAGGTCCTGAGGAAGCCCACCCGCTGGGAACCGCGCCGGACGCTATACTTTTTTGAACCTTAATCCGACCATCCCAATGGATGTCGCTTTTCAGGTCTCCCAATTTCCGGACGGACGAGCTCCCGCGAGTCCCCATTTTTGGCGCGCGTTTTGGACTCCTTTCGCTGCGGCCGTGGTGGTGGCCCTTCTAAGCGGTTGCAATCAACAATCCGCCGAACGCCAAACGTCTGAGCCCTCCACGGAACCTCAGGTGGTCAAAACGGTCTGCGGCATGGAGATGGTTGCGATTCCCGCTGGCCAGTTCGTGATGGGCTCGGATCAAGGTTCAATCGACACCAAGCCGGCGCACCCCGTCAAAGTGGATGGTTTTCTCATGGACCGCTACGAAATGACCCAGGAAATTTACGAGCGAGTCACCGGCACAAACCCTTCCCGCCGCAAGAATCCCAAAAATCCGGTCGAACAGGTCACGTGGTCCGCCGCCGCGAAATTTTGCAACGCGCGTTCGCTGCAGGAAGGCCGCAAGCCGTGCTATGACACCAACTCGTGGGTGTGTGATTTTTCCGCCAACGGATACCGGCTGCCCACAGAGGCGGAATGGGAGTATGCCTGCCGGGCCGGTGACAGCGGCCAATCTAACTTCGGAGATAGCCCCGACGGGCTGAAATCCATCGCCTGGTTTGAAGGCAACTCCCAGTCCAAGCCCCACCCAGTCGGCCAACGAAAACCAAATTCCTGGGGCCTGTACGACATGGAGGGAAACGTCTGGGAATGGTGCAACGATTTCTACGGCGCAAAGTATTATCGGCAAAGTCCGCAAGACAATCCGCACGGTCCCGACGAAGGCGAAAAGCGGGTGTTGCGCGGCGGCGCCTGGTCCAGCAGCGCCGCCAATTGCTCGCCGTGGGTGCGCAACTGCGATGAGGCCGGCGTAACGGATATTTGCCTGACCATGGACTCCAACGGCTTCCGCTGCGTGCGCCAGAAGTAAAGCCCGGCGTCGGCCGGACCGAGAGCAAATGCATGATTCTATTTTCAACATGAGGAAACAGAGAAAACAGAGTTTTTGTCTCAGCGTCCTCTGTTTTCTCCTGTTCAAAATAACTGCAGTCGTTTGTGTGACACTAACACTCGGACGAATGGGACAAACGCCAAGGGTCGCTGGCCACCGGCGTCCCTGGGGTTGAGATGCCGACAGGGACGCCGGGCAGTGGCGCGGGGGGTGGATACCCGACTTTAAAATGTCAAAGAACGGGAGCGAACTGACCGACGGTTGATGGGGCCGGGTCAAACGCTCTTAAAAATCAGTGCGATTTGGTGCGATTTGGTGCAATGGAGTGGAACGTCGAGTGACGAGGGCGAGCGGTCTGGACTCAGTTGCGGGTTGGCTACTGGGTGGTTGAGCCGAATGATCAAGGGTGGCGATTTCGAGATGCGCAGTGCACGGCGCTGTGGGTGCGTGGCAAACGACTGTTTCGAACATGAGGACACTTTAGCGCACGGAGGTTTGGCTGGCTTATTAGCGGAAGCGACTTTTTATTAATAGCGCCTGTCGCTGAAGCAGAGATTCCAGGCCGTGGGGCGGACCTGATTTTACTTGCGGAAAACCCGACCCATTTATGGTAGTCGAGATGGAGGGTTTGGGCCACGTGCGCCTGGTCCAAACACCGCTGGAAACTAGCGGCTAATTGTGCGGGAAGTGGCTGCATTGCAATGGGTAGCGTCCGGGGTATCCGAGACCGAGCGGACATGTGGATTGTGGGTTAACGGGTCGAGTTGGTCAATTCGAAAAGGATGAATTAAGTTTACAATGTGACGGCGAGGAGTAAGGTTGAATGAAATGAAAGTGGAAGTTTTTTCCCCGGGGTTGTTTGTCTATCTTCCCAAATGGCAGGATAGACAGATCTCTCTACTTACTTGTTCGGCGGAGTGCGTCTCCAGTCATCGACAGCTCAACCGAAAAGGGTTAGCTTGCAGCAAGCCATGAAAAGGAAGCTCGCAAGCAGTCGAGCAGAGGCGCGTGAGCAGAAGCGCGGATTAAGAGGAGAGCTTGCGTTCACGTTGATCGAACTGTTGGTCGTCATTGCCATCATCGCCATCCTGGCCGCGATGCTGCTTCCAGCTCTGAGCAAAGCGAAGGCGCAGGGCCAATCGACAAGGTGCAAAAGCAACCTCCGTCAGCTGGGCATCGCCGTGCGCATGTACCTTGATGATTACCGGAGGTACCCACCTCCCGAAAGCGCCACGAATGCTGAAATAAATTGGTGGACAGCCCTGGTTCCGTACCACCATGTGCAATTGACCAATGCTGCTCTACACTGTCCGACTTACCAAGGCCTTCTAAATGCATCGGCCGGAAGTTACGCATATAATGATGACGGGACGGGCGAAGGAATGGGGCTCGGTTCGCTCGACTTTTCCCGGCGTGAATCAGAGGTCGTAGTGCCTAGTGACATGTTTGCTGTCGCAGATGCCCGAGTCTTTATTCATACTGTCCTCGGGTATTCAGGTATTGAAGGCTCGATCTGGAGCTCATACCATAGCGATTCGCCTCAATTTTCAACGGGACCAAATGAGCGGCAAATCCTCCGGCATGGAAAGGGATTCAATTTCCTGTACTGCGATGGCCACGTCGCGTTGGTCAACCGAACCTATTTTTTGAACCGCTCGAACTCATGGCAGAATTGGAATTACGATCACCAACCCCACAAAGAAACGTGGAAGCTGCCATGAAGATCGTCGTGCCGAACCAGGCGCATTCACTGGACGCGGCGAGAACGTCGTCGTTGCATTCCGAAGGTGATCGACGCCGCGCCAGTGATGCGCGTCGTTGGGCAAGGGCGCTCTCGTGCCCTGTGGTCTGTTCGGTGCTTTTGGGCCTATCTGCATGCGACGCGGGTCCTCACGCGAGTCCGGAGCGGGAGCCGAAGATATCTGAACTGGCCGGAATGTGGAAACAAGATACGACGGCCACCAATCCTTCGCATGCTTGCTTAAGTTTAAACGCTGACCACACGTGTGTAGCCACGAACTTCTTTGTGGTGGCCGGAATGGACGGGCTGGAAAATATCTCCGGTGGCGGAAAATGGAAGCTGGAAAATTCCGACTTGTTCGGTTGGACGGTTGTGGTGACCCTACGCGAACTGGGGACATGTGGAGTTCCGGTGCAGAATCGCAGAGCCCCATTTCTGCTGGGTCGCCCGGGCGCGACTCCGGTGGCCCATCGTTTTGAGGAAATGTTCAAGTGAAGCAGTCAGTGCCCAACCACCGCAGGCAGCGGACCCCGCGGTCCCGTCCTGCTTGCATATCACGCCACTGGCGCGGAGCCGCTGCTGCGGGCCGTTAGCCAAAAACTGAGCATCATGCGCTCTGCGTTTGTCATCTTTGTTGCAGTAGCCCTTTGCGCCTGTTTCGTCTGCTATTCCCTCGGTTATCGTTCCGGCATCAAGCAGTCGCGCTTAGAGGAAGATCAGCGGGGGCTTGTTGTTCTTTCGCTCACTGGTTACAAAGAAGCAGAGGCCACGAATTGGCCCAAGGTTAAGAGCCTTTTGGCAACCGAGCTTTTTGGGTTCACGCGTGATTACGAGCGCCGTTTTGGAGCACCGACTGGCGCCGGCAATTTCGTCCCGCGTTTTTACGAGGCCAAAGGAATAGCTGATCGTATCGAGAAAGAAATGGTTCCGTTGAGCGCCCTTGGCGTGCCGCTCGGCTCCAACGGGACCGCGAAATTTGGCAATTAATCTACCGATGGATTCTTTGGCTAACCCCAGCCTGGAGCGGACCCGAACCAGCCGTTCCGGTTGTGATGAATTCGTTGGCCAGTGGCGGCTGGTTCGGGCCGCTCAGGCTGGCCGTTGGGCCTGACCGCTCCATGACGTCCGCTCAGCTCATCGAGGAAGGCCGCAAGCTACAGCGTCCTTGTATATTCCTGCGGCCACAGGGAACTGGTCCGGTTGCTGCAATTTGGCACCAGCGTGACGACGAGGTCGAAACTACCGGACACTGCTGGCTGACCGTCGATGCCCGCCATATTCCAGGATTGTCACCGGCGTTGACTGGCTTCATTCGCATTTTCACCGACGATGAAAAGTGTCAAGGCGGTCGAGTCGAAGTTGCACCCTCATGGCCTAAGCACGCAGGCACGGAGCTTTACGCGCACCCGGCTTCAGTATTGCCACCGATTGATGCCGTGTTCGCCCGCGGCTCAGAAGCGGTCGGCGAGTGGATAGGTTCTCATGGTTGGGAGCGCACGGACCGTTACAACTCCAATTTCAAGGATGCTGCACTCGTGCGAGAGTATGAGCGAGTTTGGATGTGCGAGTTTCCGCTTTACTCCGATTCCGATGTCTACGCAATGCTTGGTGGGTGGCACTGGCCGTGTGCCGACGGCGATTGGCACGATTTAATCGACGAGCATTTGATGGTGCTCACCGTTCGAGACTCTGAGCCGTGGGTTGAGGCTTGGCGCACTCGGGCCGGTCAGTTTAAAATCATTCAGCGCATCACATGAAAACCCGGCCCAACGAGGCCCTGCTGCGAACTGGCACCCGCCCTGGGTTTCGCCGAAGCCCAAGCGTGAGTTCCCGTGGTGATCTGGCTTTCAACGAAAAATGCCAGGTGCCAGTCGCAGAGGTTGGTCGTTCGGCGGAATCGCACGCCGTCGACACACGACCCGCGTAGGTTAACGTATCCGACAGCCATGAAAAGACAGCTCGCATGCAGTCGAGCAGAGGCGCGTTGGGAGAAACGCGGAGCGCCCGTGAAAACGGCTTTCACCCTTATTGAACTGCTGGTAGTCATCGCCATCATAGCTATTTTGGCGGCCATGCTCCTCCCGGCTTTGAGCAAGGCTAAGGCCAAAGCCTACCGCATAAAATGCGCGAGCAATCTTCACCAGCAGGGGGTGGCCCTCCATCTCTATCTTGACGACAATATTTACAAATACCCATTTTACTTTTGGGAGGACGATTCCTATATGGATCCAGCTTCATCATCCCCTTCGGCGGAATTTCAGTGGGGGCTCTGGCCCGCTGAGTTGCAACCCTATTACCGGCTTGGGTGGCAGGACAAAAACTATCACTGTCCAGCCTATAAATATGCCATTTTGGGCGTCACTCAAGGAAATGTCGTAAACACGATCCCTGGGAATTTTGAGGGCAGTTACGCCTACAACAGAGGCGGCACAGACCGAACGGGCGGCTCACAACAATCATCGACCTTTCTTGGACTTTCCGGCAGCGGCACACGCGAGATCTCGAATTTCGTCCCAGCGATCTCCGAGTCGCAGGTCATCGTTCCAAGTGACATGTTTGCAATGGCTGACGCGAGGCCGATGTTTGGATTGGGTTACAGCAATAGCCCCCCTTCGGGTGGTTTTCCTAATATGTTCTGCGGTTCGAACCCCTATGAACGCATCGTTTCTCCCGCCCATGGCGACGGATATACCGCGCTTTACTGTGATGGACACGTCACTTTCGTCAAGACCCCGAACTTCATCAACCCAACAAATGCCTGGCAGAGCTACAACAGCGATCATCAGCAGCACCAAGAATCCTGGCGATGAGGACGATCCGGCCGAACCCCAGCCTGGAGCGGACCCGAACCAGCCGTTTTGTTTTCAGTGAATTTCAAAGCCTGTGGCGGCTGGTTCGGGCCGCTCAGACTGGCCGTTAAACCGCTCATGAACACATGCCCACATTGCCATGCACGAGTTAGTCCTCTTCGACTCGTTTTTGTTGGCCATCGTTACCGCTGCCCACGATGCGGCGGAAACTCGCATCGGAGCCCAATACAGAGGATTGTCTTGCTCGTTGCCACCATTGTTTCGACCGTGCTATTTTTTTTAAACTTTCACCCGGAGCGAAGGTATTGGGTCAAGTTACTCTGCCTGTTCTTGATACTGGCTGCGGTTCAGCTTGTTGTGCTTTGGCTATTCGGCCATTTTGAGCCATGTGAAAAAGGCAGTCCAAACGACGCCACAGTTTAACCATCCCGCCGCAGCGAACCCGGCGAGTAGATCTCGGTGTTCTGCTGGGCGCCAGTGGCGCCGGTTCGCTGGTCGGGACCGTTCGGCGGAATCGCACGCCATCGACAGATCGCAGCACGCGGGTTAACTTACCCGGTAACCATGAAGAGAAAGCTCGCACGCGGTCGAGCAAAGCCGGATTCGGAGAAGCGCGGCACACCGGGAGGAATTGCCTTCACACTGATTGAGCTGCTGGTGGTTATTGCAATCATTGCGATTTTGGCGGCAGCGCTTCTTCCTGCTTTGTCGAGAGCGAAACATGCGGCAAGAAATACGCAGTGCCGGAGTAACATTCGCCAGCTATCCCTCGCAGTTCAGCTTTACATTTCTACGTACCAATCGTTTCCGCCCTATGCTAATGGAGCAGGCGATTCGGTATTCGGTGGATGGTGGAATGAGTTGGAAGTGCCCATCGCGTACATCCATGGAACAAATTACTTTAAGGGACCTTTTGTTTATACAAGAATAGGAGGCATCTACCGCTGTCCTTTCGATGAGGGGAGGGTTTTCTCAATAGGAGAAGGTGTCGGCAACGGAACCCCTGACGAAGTGCGGGTGCCCTCGCGGACCTCGTACGGATATAACGCTGCCGGAATAGGGATGGGGGAGCCTGACTTCCCTCAAGCCCTGGGTCTTAGCCGATTCCTGGACAGGCCGCCCTCAATTTGGGGAGGCACCCCAGAAGCTATGATAACAGCTCCAAGCGAGATGATCGAGTTGGGGGACCAGTTCCTTCGTTCCCGACAACCTTCCTTGGACGGCCTCATAAACAGAGCGGCCGCTATCAGTCCATCGGTCGACAATATTGATGTGTTCGCAGATCCGTCACAAACACCTAATAAGCAGCAGCCCAACTTCATTGCTCACCACGCTCGGGCAAATCGCGCGTTCGTTGATGGTCATTTGGAATCTGAAGACATGAGCAAGCCCTTTGGCGCTTCTGAGGAGCAACTGCGGCGCTGGAATGTTGACCATCAACCCCACAGGGATTTGCTGCGCGATTGATGAGCAAGCCGACCTTAAGATCGAGGACTAATAACGCCGAACCCGCGGCCTGCACTGGACTGCGCGGGAACGTTTGGATTTCATGCTGGTCGCCACTGGCGCGCAGCCAGTGAGGCCGGACGTTAGCCTGCTTCGGACGCCTATGAACAAATCGGAGGCACATAAGATTTTGGCCGAGCAGTTGGCTCGTTTCGGAACCTACACTGAGCTTGTGCCGTTCGTCGAGTCGAAGCACATCGAGACCCTGAAGATTCGCGGTGAGAGCGGCACCGCCTATCAGGTCGAGGTGCAGTTTTTTTGGGATGATAAGCCGAGAGGCACTGTCCGAGTATTCGGTTCTATTGATGACGGTGGCATTCGAGCATTTGTCCCGCTGACACAAACGCTCTTGGTTTCCAGACCGGAGAGTGTGACGACATGAAGACGCAGGCTAACGAAATCGCCGGAGCCAACGCCGGTTTACGCGCTGAGCTTGCCGAGAAGTCACGGGTGTTCCTGAGTCGCTGGCCCGGCGTGGCTCGGCTCGATCGTTACGCCAAAGATAGCCTGTCATGAGAGTCCGCTTGCATGGTGGTTTGTTTTTGGTGCTCTTGCTCACCGCCAGTGCAGTAGCGCAATCGCAGGACTTTACCTACACGACTAATAACGGCACGATTACCATCACTGGCTACACCGGTCCCGGTGGTGTGGTGACCATCCCGAGCACACTTAATGGCCTGCCGGTTACAGCCATTGGGCTAGACGCTTTTTTTCTCCAGACCAGCCTGACGAGTGTCACCATCCCTAACAGCGTCACCAGCATCGGAAACAGTGCGTTCTCTGTCTGCTCAGGGCTAACCAACGTCACCATTCCCAGCAGCGTCGCCACCATCGGAAACGATGCGTTCGCTGACTGCGGCCTGACCAGCATTACGATCCCCAACAGCGTCACCAACATCGGAACCGATGCGTTTGCTGGCTGCGGCCTGACGAGCGTCACCATCCCCAACAGCGTCGCCAGCATCGGAGACCTTGCGTTCGAAAGATGTACACATCTAACCAGCGTTACCATCCTCGGTAGCGTCACCAGCATCGGTGGTTGGGCGTTCTATGGCTGCACCAGCCTGGCCGACTTCACGATCCCCAACAGCGTTACTAGCATCGGAGACGCTGCGTTCGAAATCTGTACCAATCTGACCAGCGTTACCATCCCCAACAACGTCACGAACATCGGAGAATATGCGTTCTCTGGCTCGGGTCTAACCAACGTTACCGTTCCCAACAGTGTCGCCAGCATCGGAGACCTTGTGTTCTACGACTGCACGAATCTGGCCGCGATAAACGTGGAAGCAAACAGCCCCACCTACAGCAGCGTGAGTGGGGTCTTGTTCGACAAGAGCCAAGCAACACTCATCCAATATCCGGGTGGCAAAGTCGGCCCTTATTCACTCCCCAACACCGTCACCAGCATTACTTGGCTGGCGTTCGGTGGCTGCATCAATCTGACCAGTGTCATCGTCGTCGGCACCGTCGCCAACATTGTAAACGATGCGTTCATTGGCTGCACCGGGTTGACCAACGTCGTCATCGCCAATGGCGTCACCAGCATCGGAGACGAGGCGTTCAGTGGTTGCAGAAGTTTGACCAGCGTCACGATCCCGAGCACCGTCACCAGCATCGGGGCGAATGCGTTCAGCATCGCCGTCAATGTCACCAACATTGGACAGAGTTACTGCAGCAGTCTGAGCACCATCGCCATCCCCAACAGCGTCACCAGCATCGGAAATAGTGCGTTGGCTGGCTGCGGCCTGACCAGCATTACGATCCCCAGCAGCGTAACCAACATCGGGGACGCGGCCTTCTCTGGCTGCTTGAGCCTGACGAACGTGTATTTTAAGGGCAATGCACCCACTTTTGGTTGGGGAGTATTCGAGTTTTACACGGAATTTGGGCCGCCGGCGGTATTTGACCCTGCTACCGTCTATTATTTGCCGGGAACTACAGGTTGGGGTCCAACTATTGCAGGTCTTCCGGCGGCGTTATGGCCGCCGCAAGTGGCGAGTGATGTCACATTTGGCGTTAAGACAAATCTGTTTGGGTTCAGCGTCAAGTGGGCGAGCGGCATGGTCGTCGAAATTGAAGCCTGCAGCAATCTGGTCAACCCTGTGTGGCAATCGTTAGAAACCAACACCCTCACTAGCGGCACTTTTTATTTCACCGACCCACAGTGGAAGAATTATCCTAGCCGATTCTACCGCATCCGGTCACCGTGAGGTACATGGCGTAACAACTCCATGCACACGGACTCCGCGCCAAGGTTGGGATTTCATGCCGACGATCACCGTCGCGGAGCCGGTGATGGCGAACGTTCGGCGGTTCACCGTGGGGCGTGGGGCGCCCGTTCGAGTTGGACAGGTCTGGTGTTTCCGGAGTATGTTCCCGGACTAATATGACGATCGAGTTGGATCGAGAAGAGGACGGCCGCTGGCTCACCGAGATTCCAGAGCTTCCGGGAGTGATGGCCTATGGTCGCACTCAGGAGGAGGCCTTGGCAAAGGTGAAGGCTTTGGCGTTGCGCGTTATGGCCGATCGTCTGGAACATGGCGAAGCGATCCCAGAGTTGGTGGACGTTTTCTCGGTCGCCGCATGAGCCAATGGGGCTCGATGAAGGCCTGACTGGTCTTGGCTGCGCTGCTGCAGATCGGCTGGCAAATCAAGAGGCAGTCCGGAGGATCACATCGGGTGCTGACGCGTCCCGGATGGGCAGACTTTATTTTTGCATTTCACGACGGCGAGGAAATTGGTCCGCGGATGCTAGCCCGAATTGCTCGTCGGACGGGTTTGCGCCCGGAGGACCTCTGATAAGAATGCCGAACCCGCGTGCTGCACTTGATGCACACGGACTGCGCAAAGGCTTATAGTTGGCCTTAAACTTGCTTATAGACACCTACAAATAGTCGTATGCCGCCCCGCTTCACGCCTGAGGTTCTCCTGCTTACTCCATGTCGATTCCTATCCACGGTTCCCGGGATCGAACTCAGTTCGCTTCGAACTTTAAGCGGCTCAAAAACAGCAAGTTGCAGTAAATTCCATCTCCCGATCCTCAACTAAACGAATGTGAGCAAGCTAAGTTCTCGTGGCACGACGGCAATTGCTGGATGCAGGCAACCGAGGCATAGGGCCCCTCAATTTGGGACGCTGCGTAAGGGTCTTTGCCGAATATTATTGGCGGCACTTTGGCTGCCCGGGATTTCCCTTCGGAGCGCTCCGCTAATCCTTACCCAACCCCAGAGCGAGACAGTGCCGGCTGGAAGTACTGCCAACTTTTCGGTGACTGCGACCAATCAAGCGAGTTTGCCGGCAGTCAGTTCCGGCACGCTGCAACTTTGGTTGCGAGCGGACGCGGGAGTCGTAACAAACGTTGCCGGCCTGGTCAGCCAGTGGCAGGACCAATCCGGCCATAACCACAATGCGGCGCAAACGAACGCAATTCTGCAACCGGCGCTGGTGTCCGCCCCCGGGCTGAGCAGCGCGCCGGTGGTTCGATTCAACGGCAAACAGGACAACGTCAGCGGGTCATTCCTGAAGGGCGCTGGAATTGTCGATGTTCCCAACGCCATGACCGCCTTTACGGTCTACAATGCTTTTTCCATCGCGAATTACCAAAATTTGCTTTGGGGCATAGGCCTTCCCGGAACCACCGGCGGCCTGCGCGGCCCAATGATCGGCAGCACCGATTTGCATTTTACCTTTTGGGCCGATGACTACTGCACTTCGTTTGTTATTCCGATTAACACCTACCGCATCCGGGCCGACATTTTGAACACGAACCTGGATACGTTGCAGATGTATGACATCACGCCTACTAACGCGGACGATTATCCCTTCGCGGTAAGCGGGGTGGCCAGCCTGGGCAATGGATTGTATGTCGGTGGCCTTGACCCAACTCTGCCGAACGTTGGCACCGGCCTGAATTTCGACGGCGACATCGCGGAAGTGCTGTGTTACGCGGGCTATCTCAGCGACACGGATCGGCTGGCAATAACGAGTTACCTTTTGCAGAAGTATTTCCAGGGGCCCGACCTGGTGAATAACAACTTCAACTATCAATGGCAGTTTGACGGAACCGACATCGCCAACGCCACCAACGCCACGCTGACGCTCACCAGTGTGCAGGCTGCTAAAGCAGGCGGTTATCAAGTTATCGTCACCAGCAACTATGGCTCGGTGACCAGCACTGTGGCTGTGCTCACCGTCACGTTGGCAACGCCGCAGATTGTCACTGGTGGAGTCGGTTTCGGCTTTCGGACCAATCACTTTGGATTCAACATCGCCGGCGGCGCTGGCCAAACGGTTTGCGTTGACTTCTCGACGAACTTAACCAGTTGGACCTCGCTCTTCACTAACGCCCTGAACACCACTCCGATCTACTTCTTCGATCCAGCCTCAACCAATTCTCAACGGCGCTTTTACCGCGCCAGGTATCAGTGATCCGTCCTCGTTATTTGACGTTACTAAGAACTGTGCAACCCGGCTAATCATCCGAGCACAGGATCAATCGGAGCATCGAACGAAAGCTTGCGCGGAAACCCCAGGTGTCTCCCTGCTTTTCGAGCACGCCGAAATCCTTTCTATGCGCGTCATTAAACGCGCGGCAAGCCTCGTCGTACAGCTCATCTTTCAACCGGTTCAATTGGCTGTCGCGGATCGCTTGAAAACCACCAGGAGACACGGATTTCACGGATTGACAACGAACGGACAAATCGTTTTAAGCGCAGAGAACGCAGAGAGGGGACTGGGTGGTGGCGTTTCCTGGTAGAAGTACGAGTTTGAACTTAAAAACGGCGGTTAAAGCTAAATAACCACGGATGAACACTGATAAACACGGATTAGGAATCGCTTCGGAGGCCTCACCGCCTGGGTGAGCACTGTTGCTGATACAAGTCCTTCCTTATCAGTGTTCATCCGTGTCCATCCGTGGTCTAATTCTGCTTTCAGGTTGAAAGATCGCAGGATCTCTTTCCCAAAATTAGCGTCGCAAGCGCCCACCGCGCTTCTTCTTTTGGGCCTGGGGCTTAGCAGCTAACCGCGCTGGCTTACCCATTGCATGGCGTGCAGCATCATCTCGGTGGAATTCTTGAGCTGCAGCTTCTCTTTGATTCGATTCCTGAAGGAGTGAATCGTGGGGATTGTCAGGTTGAGCTCATCGGCAATTTGGCGGCTGGATTTGCCGCTCCCGAGCATCTCAAAGACCTCCAACTCGCGGTCGCTCAACTGTTCGACCGGGGAAATGGGACGCTCGCTTTTGCCATGGAGGAGTTTGGCCAGAACCGATGACGACATTTTGTCGCTCAGGAAGATTTCGCCGCCCAATACCTTGAGAATGGCGGTCCTCACCGTGCGGGCCGGCTCGTTCTTCATGACATAGCCCAGGGCACCTGCGCGCAACGCGCGTTCGGCATAGAGCGACTCATCATGCATCGAGATAACCAGGATGGGCAGATCTTCATATTTCGCCTTCAAGGTCTTGATCAACTCGATGCCGTTGCCTCCTTCCAGAGAGATGTCTACGGTGACCAGGTCCGGCTTCAAATCCGCCACCGCGCGGAGCGCTTCGGCCGCATCGGGCACCTGTCCGCAAACCACCAGGTGCGGATCGCGCTCGATCATTTGACATAAACCTTCACGAAACAGGGGATGGTCTTCCACGATCAGAATCCGGCTCTTTTCTACGTGTACTTTGGCCATAGTGCGGACGTTGCTTATTCGAGGCGGGCAGCGTCTTCTCTGCCGGCCTTGACGGCGGCAACGGGCGGCGAATCTGCCGATTTTGGCGAGAACAGACAGGACACTCGGGTGCGTTGCCCGGGCTGGCTTTTCACTTCCAGGCTCGCGCCAATGGCACCCGCTCGGTAATGCATGATCCGCAGCCCCATCCCGCTGCCGGCCGAACTCGTGGAAAAGCCGGCACCGTCGTCCCGGATGGTTAGCAGGTACTTCCCGCGAGCCGGTTCGAGGCGGATTTCCACATTCTGCGCGTGCCCGTGTTTTGCCGCGTTAGCGACCGCCTCCAGCACGATATAATAGAGATGCAAGGCGATAGTGTTTTCTATTTCGTCAGGCGGGCTTTGAGTTGTAAACCGGCAGTTAAGCTTAAAGATTTCGCTCGCATTGGTCGCCAACTCCTCCAACGCGGAAATCAACCCGTTTTCTTCGAGCCAAATGGGGAACAGACCGCGTGCAATGCCTCGGGTGTGATCGATGACTTCGTTAATCATCGAGCTGATCCGTTCGGCCTGGGTGGAGTGCGCAACACCTTGCTCGTCCAGTTCCTCGGCCAGCGCGGAGGTCATAAAGGCGATGCCCGCCAGTTGCTGGCACACACCGTCATGCAGGTCGTGGCCAATCCGCCGTTGTTCACGGTTGCTGATCTCCAGGATCATTTTGGTCTGCGCCCGCACCTGCCGTCGCAACAGCCACACCCAACCCAGCGCGGCGATGATGGCCACGCTCATACCGGCGGCGGCGGTGAAGGCCTGGCGTGAGGTCCACCAGGGCGGAGCTTCCAACAGTTCGATCCCCTCCGAGTCGCCGACGAGCAGCCGAAATGTTTCCGGCTCGTGCCGTTCGCCTCCCTGAATCGAACAAACACCCCTCACCCTCAAAAGACTTCCTGAACGCAGTGCGGGCAAATTCCACCTGCTTCCCTGCGGCTCCAGGTGCGCCGTGAAGATAATCGGTCCTTCCTGCAGCACCAATTGGGGGTTCGCTGAGCGCGGCACATTCTGCAGCAGTCGCGCTTGCAGTTCCACTCGTTGGGAGTCATTCGTTCCATGCAGGAGGATTTCCTCGGCCGTCGTCTTTTTTACTTCAGGCAGAGCCCCCGGGCCGATCACTCGGAATATCCCCTCCTCCAGAAAGGGAGAAAAATCCCCAATGGCCGGAAATCCCAGGACCTCCACCTGGTCTCCCACGCGCGTCTCATCTCCCTTGGCGCTCAGGATCCTCATGCCCCCGGACCGGTCCTGCACAACAAATCCCGGGCCTGCAATTTTTAGCGTCACCACACCAACCACCTTGACTCTGCGGCCACCGAAGCGATGAGGATCAAAGGTCCCAACCGAGGCGATCGATGTGGCTTCAATCCCGAATGGGTCGGCTAAAGCAGGATCGATCACCCTTACCTGGTTTAAGCTGGGAACGTGCAGGGTAATGCCGCTCAGCTGACGTTGCGAGTTGAGCTCGGAAGTGCACGCTCCGCAAACCCTTACCTCGGCATCAATCAGATTTATTGGCACAGGCCGGTTCTCGAATCCCGGGATCATCATTTTGAAACGGCCTTTGGAGGTCATCAGCGAGAAGACCAGGTGACCGGCCTGTTGGTCGACCCGTCGCACGACACCCTCCATCTCAACCCAATGCGCATCCAGATGGCCATTGGCAAGGTCTTCCAGGTCCACGCGGGGCGGCACCGGCAGATTCGTCATCCCGAGGGCTTGCACTTGCGAGCTGAGCACTTCAGGCGCGAACCCGCCGGGGCTGGTGACGCCCGCCAGTTCAACCCACTCGCCCGAGGGCGGCGCGTTGTCCTCAGGCCTAAGATAGACGTAAACCGCCGCCCCATGATCCTGTATAAACATGTTGCGCCAGTCCGGGTCGGCAAAAGTAACCACTCCGCGCAAACGCACCGGTAAGTGCTGCGCGGCTTCGTCCCGGCCCAGCGCGAGGATTTCTGAAACATTGGTCAGAAGCCGTTGAGGTGTCGGACCGGCAGCTGGAATGGCGACGGCAGGCGCCTGCGCGGTCTCGGAACCGGGCGCATGCACCACTTCGAAATAAGCACCGTCCAAAAATGTTTCCTCCTGACCCACTTCGAGGAAACCCCAAACTTGCACCCGGTCGTCGGTGCGGATTTCCGTCATTTGCACGACTTGAGCCCGGATCACTCCGGTTGGATCCCTCACGAGAAGTGACCGGCCCGGCTCGTAAGCGCTCACCAATCCGTTCACATGCACGGCGTGGTTGGTCCAAGGCCCAAGCTCACGATTTAAAAGGCTGCCAATGGAGACTACAGGGATCTGCGGGGCCCCTCCTTGCGATGGCTGCAGCACTTCCACTTCGGCCGGTCCCGGGACGAAGATCATCGCCGGCTCAAGGCGCGTTCCATGGGTCTTGCTCGCGTTGATGCCCCTCACACGCACACGGCACCCAAGCCAACGCCCAGGATCTTCTGGAGGAGGCCCTCCCAGCACGTAAACCAGGCAATTCTGCCGTTTATCGTGCACCAGCAACGCAAGCCGGCCTCGACTGCTTTCGGCGGATAAGACTTGCCCGGACGTCTCGATCCACTCGCCATGGTCGCTGGCCAATTCACTCAACTCCAATTTTTTGGCCTGGGGGATTTCGCCCTGTCCGAGCACCGCCAACTTTAGATTTGCGAATGAGTCGCTCCCGTAGGCGGTGCCGCTCACCTCAACCCGTTGGCCGGTGCGAGGCTTGACCGAGAAGGCGTCGGCGTTGAAGTAAAGACTCTCCCGGCCGTCGTGCAGGTACAGTTGGTGCCAGCCCGCATCGTAACAGACGACAACGCCTTGCACTCTGAAATCCAGCGGTACGTCTCCTTTGCCAGGGCCAAGGCGTTTTAACTCGCCCAGAGTGGTGATCAGCGCAGCCGCGCCGCTTAAGTCGCAGCAGAGCAGCGCGAGCCACACCATCCCGCAGTGCAGAAAAACGAGGCGCAGGTTCATCCGGGTAGCTGTTGCGAGCTTAGAAGAAGCCAAGAGGTGCGGCAAGCCACTTTGTAATAATTTTTATTGCACTCCTGTGACTTTGTGCTAAAAACATTTAGAACATCCAGAAACAGAACCAGAATAGATCGACAGACCTTTTTGAAAGCGTAGTCATCATTAAATCGAACCACATGAAAATTCCGACCCGCCGAATCATCGTCTGGCCTCGCGCTTTATCTTGTATCTCCGCCGTTGTACTTTTGGAGTCGGTTGCCGTGGCCGCCACGACGTACCCAGATACGATACTCTCCGATCACCCGGTGGCGTACTATCGCCTCGAAGAGTTGACCGGCGCCACCATCGCCGCGGATTCCAGCGGGAATGGGCTGGACGCCAGTTATGTTCCCAACTCCGCCGCGACCTACCCGCAGCTAGGCCTGCCGGGAATCGACACAAATTCTATTCTGGTCAATGGCGGGAGTGATTTCGGCTCGGTGCAAATCCCGTACAACATTCTGCTGTCTCCCACGAACAGTGACGGGCTAAGCGGAGCCCCGTTCTCGGCCGAATGCTGGGTCGAAGCTACTACCGAATCTCTGTCGGATTATACCTCGCCACTGGCCATGTCGGGCGCATATAATACGGCTTACCCAAATGGCTCCGGTTGGAATTTCTATCAAACCCAGGGGGCCGGCAGTTCCTGGGCGCTGTTCATCAGGGGAGGTTCGGTTTATACCTTTTCCGGTCCCAAAGTCACTCTGTTGCAATGGTACCACCTGGCGGTCACGTGGGACGGTACAAACGCGATGTTTTACGTCAATGGAGCCTCCCAGGGTTCGAGCAAGATCGTCTACAAAGCGGTTGATCCTATTGTTGGGTACGCGGGCAGCATCGGCTCCGGGCCACAGACTGGCCATGGTGCGTTTGCAGGCGGTGTGGACGAAGTTGCCTTCTATACGAATACTCTCGGAGCCGACCGGATTCTCGCCCACTACCAGATCGGCACAAATTCTTTCCGCGCCGCGCCGGCCCCTCCAACCTTTGTGTCCCTTCCGGCCACCACCACCAATTACGCGGGCACCAGCGTGACCTTCAGCACGGTTGTCAACGGCACGACCCCGCTTCACTACCAATGGAAAAAAAAACGGGAACCTCATCTCCGGGGCGACCAACAGCGTTTACTCGTTCGTATGCGCTTATCCGGCGGACAACAACGCCGGCTTTACCGTTGGTGTTACCAACAGCGTGGGTGCGACGAATAGTCCAGTCGTGACTCTGACCGTGTTGACCAACTTGAACATTGTCCACGATCCCTTCGGTTCAATTACCCGCAATATCGGCAGTAAAGCGGCCTTCCGTGTAGTCGCCAATGGCGCCTTGCCCATCACTTACCAGTGGTTTAAGG
>Ga0206950_1084_pt1 | contig 22640 bp, 14 predicted proteins | sample Alteio_BWOrgHeat_41_FD_152954 | JGI IMG/M metagenome (GOLD analysis project Ga0206950, IMG submission 152954) | Enriched cells from forest soil in Barre Woods Harvard Forest LTER site, Petersham, Massachusetts, United States -... | ecosystem: Environmental > Terrestrial > Soil > Temperate forest >... | reverse complement strand
ACAATCAATAACAGCTTAGCAGCATCTCAGAGATCAATTGCAGACAAAGAAAAGCAAATTAATGAACTCAATGCCCAAAATAGCAAAGATATTGCCGCCAAGGAAAAACAAATCAACGATCTAAGTGCGCAGTCGCAGCAAGAGATCAATGAAAAGCAAAAGAAGTTAGATGAGATCAGTAAAGATTTGGCTAGTTCCCGGGAGGATTCGAGCGATAAGCAAAAGCAAATAGCACAACTGCAGGAATCTATTGATAAAGGAAATAAAGATTTAGCGTTGCTGAGTCAGCAGAAGCAACAATTGGCAGACAGTTTAAAACAAGCGCAGGATTCAATCCCAGATAAGATCAAGCAAGTCCAGCAGCCACTGGAAGAGAAGATTAATCAATTAAACAGTCAATATACTAATGCGCAGACAGATATAGCCAATAAAGCTAAGCAAATTGAGAAAATCAGTGACAGCTTAACAACAGCACAGAAGGGTATTGCTGACAAAGAAAAGCAAATTAATGAACTCAATGCCCAAAATAGCAAAGATATTGCCGCCAAGGAAAAGCAAATCAGCGATCTAAATGCTCAATCGCAGCAGGAGATCAATGAAAAGCAAAAGAAGTTAGATGAGATCAGTAAAGATTTAGCTAGTTCCCGGGAGGATTCGAGCGATAAGCAAAAGCAAATAGTACAACTGCAGCAGTCCATTGAAAAGGCTAATAATGATTTAGCGTCACTGAGCCAGCAGAAGCAACAATTATCAGACAGTTTAAAACAAACGCAGGATTCAATCCCAGGCAAGATCAAGCAAGTCCAACAGCCTCTGGAAGAGAAGATTAATCAATTAAACAGTCAATACACAAAAGCTCAACAAGACCTGGCGGATAAAGCCAGGCAGTTAGAGGTAGTTAATAACAACTTAGCAGCATCTCAGAGATCAATTGCTGACAAAGAAAAGCAAATTAATGAACTCAATGCCCAAAATAGCAAAGATATTGCCGCCAAGGAAAAACAAATCAGCGATCTAAGTGCGCAGTCGCAGCAAGAGATCAATGAAAAGCAAAAGAAGTTAGATGAGATCAGCAAGGATTTAGCTAATTCCCGCCAGGATTCGAGCGATAAGCAAAAGCAAATAGTACAACTGCAGCTGTCCATTGATAAGGGGAATAAAGATTTAACTTTGCTAAGCCAGCAGAAGCAACAATTGGCAGACAGTTTAAAACAAACGCAGGATTCGATACCAGATCAGATCAAAGCAGTGCAAGAGCCGCTGGAAGCAAAGATCGGCGGATTAAATGATCAGTACACAAAAGCGCAAAAAGACATAGGGGATAAGACTAAGCAAATTGAGGAAATTAATGGCAATTTAGCATCAGCACAGAAGCAAATTAATGAGTTCATTGTCCAATATAGCAACGCACAGAAAGATATTGCCGTTAAACAAAAACAAATCAGCGATTTAAGCGCGCAATCGCAGCAAGAGATCAACGATAAGCAAAAGAAGATAGATGAGATCAGCAAAGATTTATCTAGTACCCGGCAAGATTCGAGCGATAAGCAAAAGCAAATGGCACTACTGCAGCAGACCATTGATAAGGGTAATAAAGAATTAGCGTCGCTGAGTGAACAGAAACAACAATTGGCAGACAGTTTAAAACAAACGCAGGAATCGATACCAGATAAGATCAAAGCAGTGCAAGAGCCGCTGGAATCAAAGATCGACGGATTAAATGAGCAATATTTAAAAGCTCAACAAGATATAACGGATAAGACTAAGCAAATTGAGGAAATCAGTAATAGCTTGGCTGCAGCACAAAAAGGGATAACAGATAAAGAAAAGCAAATTAATGAGCTCAATGTCCAATATGACAACGCGCAAAAAGATATTGCCGTTAAACAAAAACAAATCAGCGATCTAAGCGCGCAGTCGCAGCAGGAGATCAATGAAAAGCAAAAGAAGATAGAAGAGATCAGCAAGGATTTAGCTAATTCCCGCGAGGATTCGAGCGATAAACAAAAGCAAATAGCACAATTGCAGCAATCCATTGATAAGGCTAATAATGATTTAGCGTCGCTGAGTCAGCAGAAACAACAATTATCAGATAGTTTAAAACAAGCGCAGGATTCAATACCAGGCAAGCTCAAGCAAGTCCAGCAGCCGCTGGAAGAGAAGATTAGTCAATTAAACAGTCAATATGCCAATGCTCAAACAGATATAGCCAATAAAACCAAGCAAATTGAGAAAATTAATGACAGCTTAACATCAGCACAAAAGGGCATTGCTGACAAAGAAAAGCAAATTAATGAGCTCAATGCTCAAAATAGCAAAGATATTGCCGCAAAGGAAAAGCAAATCAGCGATCTAAGTGCGCAATCGCAGCAAGAGATCAATGAAAAGCAAAAGAAGATAGATGAAGTAAGCAAGGACTTGGAATCTTCGCATCAGGAATTAAGTGATAAACAAAAGCAAATAGCACAATTGCAGCAATCTATTGATAAAGGCAGTAAAGATTTAGCGTCGTTGAGCCAGCAGAAGCAACAATTATCAGACAGTTTAAAACAAACACAAGATTCGATACCAGATAAGATCAAAGCAGTGCAAGAGCCGCTGGAATCAAAGATCGACGGATTAAATGAGCAATATTTAAAAGCTCAACAAGACATAGCGGATAAGACTAAGCAAATAGAGGAAATCAGTAATAGCTTAGCTGCAGCACAAAAAGGGATAACAGATAAAGAAAAGCAAATTAATGAGCTCAATGACCAATATGTCAACGCGCAAAAAGATATTGCCGTTAAACAAAAACAAATCAGCGATATAAGCGCGCAGTCACAGCAGGAAATCAATGATAAACAAAAGAAGATAGATGAGATCAGCAAAGATTTAGCTAATTCCCGCCAGGATTCGAGCGATAAGCAAAAGCAAATAGCACAATTGCAGCAATCCATTGACAAGAGCAATAAAGATTTAAACATGTTAAATCAGCAGAAGCAGCAATTGGCAGACAGTTTAAAACAAACGCAGGATTCAATACCAGATAAGATCAAAGCAGTGCAAGAGCCGCTGGAATCAAAGATCGACGGATTAAATGAGCAATATTTAAAAGCTCAACAAGACATAGCGGATAAGGCCAAGCAGATAGAGGAGATTAATAACAACTTAGCATCAGCACAGAAGCAAATTAATGAGTTCATTGTCCAATATAGCAACGCGCAGAAAGATATTGCCGTTAAACAAAAACAAATCAGCGATCTAAGCGTGCAGTCGCAGCAGGAGATCGACAATAAGCAAAAGAAGATAGATGAAGTAAACAAGGACTTGGAATCTTCGCATCAGGAAGTAAGTGATAAACAAAAACAAATTGCACAATTGCAGCAATCCATTGACAAGGGCAATAAAGATTTAACCTTGTTGAATCGGCAGAAACAACAATTGGCAGACAGTTTAAAACAAACGCAGGAATCGATCCCAGAAAAGATCAAAGCAGTGCAAGAGCCTCTGGAATCAAAGATCGACGGATTAAATGAGCAATATTTAAAAGCTCAACAAGATATAACGGATAAGACTAAGCAAATAGAGGAAATCAGTAATAGCTTAGCTGCAGCACAAAAAGGGATAACAGATAAAGAAAAGCAAATTAATGAGCTCAATGACCAATATGACAACGCGCAGAAAGATATTGCCGTTAAACAAAAACAAATCAGCGATCTAAGCGTGCAATCGCAACAGGAGATCAATGAAAAGCAAAAGAAGATAGATGAGATCAGCAAGGATTTAGCGTCGCTAAGCAAAGAGAAGCAGCAATTTGAAGACAGTTTAAAACAAACACAAGATACAATGCCGGATAAGATCAAGCAAGCCCAACAGGCTTTACAGCAGAAAATCGATCTCTTAGATAATCAAATCGCCATCAATATTAAAAATATCAATGACAAGGATTCTCAATTGGCTTCTTTGGACCAACAATTAAAAGAGCAAGAAGCCTCAAGCAGCCAAAAAGATTCTGTGGTTAACGCGTTGAAACAAGACAGGGACCAAGCTAAAGCACAATTGGACCAACTTCAGCTCGAAAAACAAGGACTTTCAACGCGGTTGCAAAATCAGCTTAAAAGTAATTCCACGGCTATTGCGGATATGAATGACCGGCTTTCAGCATTATCAGCTCAAAACCAAGCTGTTGAGGGCAATTTGGCGGCTGTACAAAAAGAAAAAGACTCATTACAGCAAGCCATAGAGGCCTTGACTGATAAATTAAACTTCACTAAAAAGGATCTTACGGATAAAATTAAATTAGAACAAAACAAGCAAGCGCAATTGGTAGCTCAAAAAACCAAGCAAGATCAGACGTTTGAAGCGTTTAAAAATGAACTACGAGAAGCTGAAAGTTTATTTTCACAAGCCCCCAAAAACTAAAAAGAGAGAAATTACGCCCCTTTTCCTACGATTTTGCTTTAATTAAATTCCAGTGAAACACATTGAATATTGCTTTAAAGTCCTTTAAAATTAAGTATATAAATATATTTAAGGTAAAGGATGGCATGCTTCCAAATTCTTCTGAAAAGAAATTAAAAGGCACTCTTTTTCTGTATAAAATCACCTCCGGTTACCTGCCAATTGTAGTCTATTTTCTTCCCTTGGTGGCGTTTGTTTTATTGCTTAATTATTACGTTAGGACGCGCTACCATCATTTTGTCCCTTATTTGTACGAATATTTTCTGCCGGCCCTGTTTGCATGTGTGCTGGTTTTGATCTTGATTCCTCTATGCATAAAAATCGCCCGGCATTTTAATATCCAGGATTCTTCAGGAGGTATTAAAAAACACTTGATCCCAGTGCCACTTTTAGGGGGTATTGGGATATATATCGCTTTTTTAATCGTTGCCTTATTTTATCAGCCATGGACATCCCAAATGACAGCCATCATTATCGCGTCAAGCTTGATGGTGGTCATGGGGACTATAGATGACATCTGGGGTTTATCTTCCGTTGTCCGGTTATTGGGACAACTCTTAGCTGCGGGAATCGTAATGTCTGTTGGGGTGACAGTGTCCTTCTTGCCTCACGTCGGGTGGGGGAATATCTTGTCGGTCATGCTTACGATCATTTGGATATTAGGCATCGTTAACGCGACAAATTTCGCGGATGGCGCGGATGGCCTGGCAACAGGTTTTGCGGTCATCGCCGCCTTGTTCTTTTTTTTAATTTCATTGCATTTTGACCAGTTTGGCAATGTGCTGATTGCGTCTATAATCATAGGCGCGGGTCTTGGTTTTTTGGTATTTAATTTTAAGCCGGCCAAGGTCTATTTGGGTGATGGAGGCAGCACTTTCTTAGGGTTTTTGCTGGCCTGCCTTTCATTATGTGGCGACTGGTCAAAGTTAAACCCGATCGTTGCGGCCGGGATTCCGGTGATGATCCTTAGTGTGCTTATTTTTGACATGATTTATATCACCATTAGCCGCATCAGGAATAATCACGTCCATAATTTTAAAGAATGGCTTGATTACAGAGGGCTTGACCATTACCATCACCGCTTGATCCATTTGGGTTTTAAAGAAGATGAAGCGGTGGTGTTTATTTACTCCACAAGCATTGTCATGGGCCTAAGCGCTTTAGTTATCGGACATGCCCGTAACAGTTTTCCAGTGGTGGTTTTGGTGATCCAAGCCATTATGATTTTTATAAACATCACTATTTTAATGTTGATTGGACGACAAAGAGATTCTAATGGACCCCAAAAGCAGATTAAATAGGTTTATGGTTTTTTTATGTTTAGCCCAAATCACCGTGCTTGGTGTTTGCCTGGCAGTGCTATTTTGGATCATGGTATTAGGCAATAAAGAGAGGATAGAAAACGATTTAAGGACAAGATTGGACGCGACCACCCAGGCCATGGCCGTGCAATTAAAAGCAAATCAAGTGCCTTTTTCAGGTGCCAGTGTCGATCCCGGTGTTTTTATCATTAACCAAACGGACGGGACCGTGCTCATAGACCGCCGCAATGGAGGGTATCCCGCGCAAAAGTTATGGGAAGGTTATAAGACGAAAATCATCTATGAGATGCAAAAACAAAAGCGCGGTTGGATCGAATATCCTGATAAAAGCACCTGGAGCTTAAATGAGCCCAGACGGATTATCCGTTATATCTCCATTGACGAGTTGAATTGGATTTTAGCGGTTGAAGACCTGCAGCCCTCTTCAATGGATTTGATCAAAGGCTCAGTTAACCCAACCGCCTGCTTAATGATTTTTATGCTTTTTCTCGTTGGTGCTGGGGCTTTATATTGGATCACTATCCAATATTTTGACCGGCTCAAACGGCAAATGGCTACTACAATTGAAGACAATCTTTTAAGTTTAAATGGGGAAGAAAAACTTTGGGGAAAATCCCATCCAAAAGCGCCTAGCCCTCCTGTAGCCCATTCAGTGGTCGAAGACCCGATCATGGAAGAAATGTTTGCTAAACCGCCCTCCGTCCCAGTTAGTAAAGGTCCTATGGATGGCAACTCTTCGCAGGATAATATTTTTTTACCCGCGAAAAGAAAGCAAAAGGAAAACCACAAAGAAATTTTAAAAACACCACCTGAACGTACTGTTGAAAATAAGGATTTGACAGTGGATGTCGAACATATCCATTCGCCGGTTTTAAAGAACATTCTCCAAAAGTTCAGGGAAAAGTAGCTTATGTACACAGAATATTGGCAATTAAAAGAAAGGCCCTTTGAATTAACACCTGATCCCCGGTATGTTTATTACTCCAAGCAGATTGAAGAAGCCTTGATGAAACTTATTTATACTGTCCAGGATTTGAAAGGCGCCATGTTATTAACAGGCCTTTATGGATGCGGGAAAACGGTCTTGAGCCGGGTTTTTTTAAGTGAATTGGTAGGCACGCGCTATGAGGTAGCGTTAATCACCAATCCCCGCGTCAGCGCGGATGAGTTGCTGATGGAAATTATTTATCAATTGGGTGGAGGGCTCCTTAAGGGTGAGACCAAGGGGCAGTTGTTACGGGTTTTTAATGAGATGCTTTACGCCAATTTAACCCAGGGGAAAGAGACGGTTTTAGTCATTGATGAAGCCCAATCCATTGAAGATTTGGATACGTTTGAAGAGTTGCGCATGTTATTGAATTACCAGCAAAATGACCGGTTTTTATTGACCTTGATCCTTATTGGCCAGTCGGAATTGCGCAAACGCTTAAAAGAACTTCCCCAGTTAAAACAGCGTTTGATCATCGATTATCATTTAAATCCGTTGGATGAACAGGACACTCAAGCGTATTTAGAACATCGTTTAAAAATCGCCGGGGCACAGGGTGAAATTTTTAATACTGCCGCCAAAAAACTCATTTATCGCTCCTGTGGAGGGGTCCCACGGGTCATCAATGGAATTTGTGATTTGGCGCTGCTGGAGGGGTATATCCAACAAAAAAAGATTGTCGATGATGTCCTTATAAAAAAAGTGATCAAGGATTCTAATTTGGAACCAGTGATTTGGGCCGGGGTCTGACAGCTATGAATGAACTTTATAAAGAACTTGACCGTACCGTCCGCTTTTCATTGGAAGAGAAAATTGATAAAGACCGTATTGAGCGCATGGTGCTTTCTGTGATGAATGTTTTTGAAGGCGAACCTTATAATGATCTTTTATTGTATGCGTATAACAGCTCCAGGGATAATTATATTTATGGCCATATTGCCAACAATGTCATCCTTTCAATTGCCTTTGCCACCAGTCTTAAGTATTCCAAAGAAGATATCCATGATATCGCCCTATGTGCTTTTGGGCATGATTTCGGCATGAAAGATTATTTGGATTATTTTCAAAAAAACACGGCGTTAACGCCCGAGGAAATCCAGAGTATCCATGAGCATCCTCAAAAATCAGCTGAAGTTTTTAAAGACATTTTCCCTCAACGGGTGATCGATGGGATTTTAGACATGCATGAATGCGTTAATGGGCAAGGGTACCCGAAAGGAAAAGCAGGGGTTGAAATTTCTTTTTTGGCAAAAACAGTTTCATTGTGCGATGTGTTTGAAGCCCTGACCCATCCACGCGCCTTTCGCGGGGAATTCAGCCCTTATGAAGCCCTTAAAATGCTTATCAAGAAAAAGGACATCATCTTTGATAAGAAAATGATCAAGAAATTTGTCGAGTTTACCTCCATTTATCCTGTGGGCAGTTTGGTCCATATCAATACGGGAGAGATGGGTATTGTGATGGCTGCCAATCCCCAAAGTCCCACACGTTCTGTCTTAAGGGTGTTAATGAATGCCGAGAAGCAGGCCCAACAGGAGGGCCGGATCATTAACCTGTTAAATGAACATTTGGTCAATATCAGCGGTATTGTGGAAGCTAAAGATGAAAAAGAACTCCGCGCTGCCTTTGCTATCAGCGGGAAAAATTAAACAAAGGAATGGTTTAATGATGAAAATAGCATTCATTTTTATTTTGACCATGTTTTCAGCGGTCTTAAAAGCTCAGGCCGCGGTCAATTATCAGGAACTGAGTGTAGAACAAAGGGCTGTTGATCTTCATAACCTGGCGGAAAGGAATTTATCCGAAAGCAAGCCCAAAGATTCCGACACTGCTTTGGAGGAAGAAAAGAAGTTGATCACCCAGCAATTAACCATCATCACCGGCGATGAAGATACCCGTTATGTCATTGTCCCGGGCGATACGTTGAAAATCATCTATAAAGACCGCGGGGAATTGACCAGCAGCGTTTTTCAGGTCAACGGCCAGGGCGAAATTGCAATGCCTCTGATAGGCAACGTCAAGGTCGCGGGGTTAAACAGGGGAGATGCCAGGGGCTTTTTAAATGAGAAATTAAAAGATTATATCAGGGACCCCCAGTTAACCGTTGAGATCAACACATCGGGAAAATATATAGTGATGGGAGCTGCCGGCCCCGGGGTCTTTACGCTTGAGCCGGATTTATCATTAATGGATGCGGTGATCAAGGCGGGTTTTGATGCCCACCGGGCTAATTTAGCCAATGTATTGGTCATGCGGGGAGGCAGGGACAAGCCGCAAATCCTGCGCCTGAATTTGAAGAAAATGATGCTTAAAGGAGACCGCGGCGATAATATTGCTGTTAAACCTAACGATTTGATTTATGTCCCAAATACATTGTTTTTTGACGCGGATACCTTTACCAATAAAATATTTTCCTGGATCGCGGATTATTATACTTTAGGCGGGGCCACGATCATCAAACAAACAACTTCATCAAGCTCTACGACCCCCGGTGTGGTCCAATAAAATCTATGGAAAATTACGAATTAACACTTTCAGAATATTGGCGGATCATGCGCAAGCGTCAAAAGACGATCGCGATCGTCTTTGCCTTGGTCATGATTTCAACGGTCATTTTTACTAAATTACAGACCCCTATCTATGAAGCCGTATTACAGTTAAAAATTGAAAGGCATCAGCCCATCCTGGCGGCTGTAGGCCAGAGCGCGGCTGTTCCCCTCGACACAAGCGGGGAATCGGATAATTTGACAACAGACATGCAGTTAATCGCGAGCCTCCCGGTTTTAAAAAAAGTAGCAGAGAAAATGGAAGTCCTTCCATCTGACCCGGATGAACGCGAAAAAGCCTTGCATGTCCTGGCTTTAAAATACCGCGAATATGTCACGGTCGACCAAATCCATGGCACGGACATCTTAAATATCAGCACACGTTCCAGCGACCCCCAAAAAGCGGCGCTCATGGCCACGGCGATTGCCGATGTTTATGGCATTGAAAATATCAACGGAAGGAAAAAGCAGGACCAGGCCTTGATTGATTATATTAACCTGCAATTGGAAGATTACCGCAAACAACTGGCCTCCCAGGAAAACCAACTGCAGAAATTCAATCAAAACGAGAAAGTCTTTGAGGTAACACCAAAGGTCAAAGAAACCTTGGACCGCATGACTATCCAGGGGACATTTGATTTTGAAAATGAAATGATCCAAATCGATAATGAGTTAAAGGCTTTTGAGGATGCGGCCGCGACCGGTAATTTTAAGAATATTTTCGACAAGATGGTGGGCACGGACAGTTCTAATTATATATTTACCGGATTGAAACGCCGCTTGCTAGAGTTGGAATTTGAGCGGTTTTTGTTATTAATCGATTATACCGAGAAACATCCCGCAGTCCTTGCCCAAGACAAGATCATCGATGAGGTCAAGACCAAAATAGTCAATGAACTTAAAAGCAGCTACCATCAGCCGCTAACGCCTGAATTGGAAAGCGAATTGGCTTTGACGGTCAAAAAACTCTTTCTGGAAACGCGCAAAGAAGTGCTTTATCGCATTGTTAATAAATTTTATGGCGATTCGGGGTCCTTGTCTTCCAATCAAGTGGAATATTTGGGTTTAAAACGTAATGTCGACAGGCTCTTGAATTCCTATGACGGGCTTATCCAACAACGCGATGAGGCTAAATTGAATTTAGCTAAAGTCATCGATGACGTGGTCATGGTTGTCTCTCCGGCGGAAATCCCCCAAAGGCCTATAAAACCCAATGCCCTCATTAACTATTTAGTCAGTTGCGCGGTTGGATTATTACTTGGCATGATCATCGCGTTTATCAAAGAGAGTGTTGATTCCTCCATCAGCACCATCCATGATGTGGAAGAAGAGCTTAATATGTCTATTTTAGGGATCATTCCGCACATAGGTTCGGAGTATATTTTATCAGACTCTGAGGACGCCATTGATGAGCCGGATAAGAAATTGCGCCAGCATAGGGCAAGGCTCATCACCATTTCTAACCCTAAGTCCTGGCCCGCGGAAAGCTATAAAATGCTCCGTTCGAATTTATTGCAGCAAATGAAAACGAAGAACATTAAAGCGATCCTTTTTACGAGTTCCGATATGCAGGAAGGTAAATCTTTAACTGTCAGCAATGTGGCGATTTCAATGGCCCAATTGGGCAAGAAAACCGTACTTTTGGGTGCCAATATGCGCCGCCCGACCGATTATAAAACATTTGGACTGGGCAGAGAGCCTGGTTTGTCTGATATTTTAATGGGTAATGTCACCTGGGCCCGTGCCATCAATTCCTCGGTAGATATTTTTATTGGAGGATTAGGGATTGATGATCTTCTGCAAATCCCGGGCATCGATAATTTAAGCATTATCACCTCCGGACGGGCCGTGGACAATGTTTCCGAGCTTTTGAATTCCAAGGCCTTTGACCAATTGATCAGGGAGTTAAAATCCAATTTTGAAGTGGTCATCATTGACTGTTCTCCGGTCATGGCTGTTCCTGATGCTATTACCATATGCGACCGGGTTGATGGTGTTGTCCTTATTTATAAAGTCGGCCAAACGCCCAAAGAGGTCTTGAAAATGGCTAAGTCTAATCTGCACAAGGCCAGGGCCAATCTGATGGGCATCATCCTTAATAATATCAAAACCGAAGCCCAAGTGGGTTATTCCGCATTTAGTTACCGTTATTACGGTGAGAAACCGGAAAAAAGCGAGAATTTTATGCAGAAATTGGCAAAGCAATTTCAAAATAAGACGAGCCAGGATGATCAATCTATAAATGCTTAAGAATGTCATGCTCATTGCAGGTGGGGTCCTTTTTTGCCTCGTTTTAGGAAAGACGATTTCAGTCCATCCGTATGCTCCTCTCATAATTATCGCCAGCGTTTTTTTATTTATCCTGGCCTTCATTCATAGTGATTGGGCCATGGGACTGTTGATCGTTGCCATGTTGCTTTCTCCTGAGCTTGATCTGGGGGGACTGTCCCGTCAGCAGGACATCACCATCCGTATTGAAGATTTGTTAATCGTTGTTTTTATGTTTGGATGGTTGGCCCGCATTGCTGTGACCAAAGGACTTATTTTTATCAGGCGCATGCCGTTAAACCGGTTTATTCTTCTTTACTGCATTGTTTTTACAATAGCGACCCTTAAGGGCATGATTATGGAAAATGTAACTCCCTTAAAGGGCCTGTTTTTCATGTTTAAGTACATAGAATATTTTATTGTATTTTATTTAGCCAGCAGCATCATCCACAATGAAAAACAGATGGGGGGGTTCTTAAAAATATTCTTATTAGTTTTTGTTATTGTCGACATTTACGCGTATTCCCAAATCGGGCATATTGACCGCATCTCCGCGCCCTTTCAGCACGGCAGCGGGGAGCCCAATACGCTGGGGGGCTACCAGGTTTTAATGCTGGGCATATTGTTAGGTGTCTTGACCCAGCTTGATTTGCGCCAGTGGAAATGGCCGCTTATGGCTCTCGCGGTTTTCACACTTATTCCTTTGGGCTATACCCTTTCCAGGGCCTCTTATATGGCCCTTGTCCCTATGTATTTGACCTTGATTATTTTTAATAAATTTTCAACTAAAAATATCCTTATATCAGTCCTTCTGCTGGGAATGGTTTTTTTCTTTATTTTTAAACCCGATAATATCATCCACCGTTTAAACGAGACCTTTGTCCCTGAATACCAGGAAAATATCCCCACCGTAAAGATTTTGGGAGTTTCCTTGGGGGCATCGCCATCAGCCCGTGTCAACGACTGGATCAGCCTGTTTCATGATTGGACAAAGCGGCCATTTTTGGGGTATGGTTTGACGGGTACCCGCTTCGTTGACGGGCAATATATCAAGGTCTTTGTTGAAACGGGCTTGCTCGGGTTTACAGTTTTTATTTTACTTATTGTAACGATATTCCGGCAAACATTGAAAATATATAAAAACACCAAAAACCGTTTGTACAAGGGGCTTAGCCTTGGTTTTTTAGCAGGCCATGTGGGCATGATTTTCCATGCCATATCAGCCAACACCTTTATTATTATCCGTATCATGGAACCATATTGGTTCTTGGCCGGCATGGTCATGGTCATCCCGTATCTTGATAGGTCAGAAGCAGCGACACCATCTTCTCAAGTTCCTGAAGAACAAAAGAATTATATCCGTAATACCCAATTCTTCTTGAACTCAAACAAGAATCGTCCCCCCTCTTTAATATAAAGAGGGGGTTAGGGGGAGTTCAGAATGCAACAGGCCCGTGTGTATGAACCGCACAAGCAGTTAAAACAGGGCATCATGATTTGGAAAGAGATGTTCAGGGAAATTTATGATTACCATGAACTCCTTTGGCGCCTGTTTGTCCGGGACTTATCGGCAAAGTATAAGCAGTCGCTTTTAGGCAATGCGTGGTGCCTGTTGATGCCTTTTGTGGCCATCGGAACTTTTATGTACCTTAATCATGTGGGTATCTTACATATCCAACAGACTTCCATGCCGTATCCTTTGTACGCGCTGATTGGTTTATCTGTTTGGCAGATTTTTGCGACGGGCTTAAACTCCGGGGCCAATAGCCTGGTTGGAGCCGGGGACTTGGTCACGAAAATTAATTTTCCCCGTGAAGTGCTTGTCATTGCCTCCATGGCGCAAAGTGTTTTTGAGTTTCTGATCAAATTCGCCCTTGTTCTCGTGTTCTTTTTTGTATTTAATTACGTCCCTTCCTGGAAGATTATTTTTTTCCCTTTTATTCTTTTGCCGCTGCTTTTCCTGACTGTCGGTTTATCGTTGGTCCTGGCCTTGCTCAACGGTGTCATGCGCGATATTGGCAATATTGTTTCCTTGTTCCTGATGTTTTTGATGTTTTTAACGCCGGTGCTTTATCCGGTCCCTACAAAAAATTTCTTATTACTTAAGCTTAATTTTTTATCCCCCTTAATTAACGCGCCCAGAGAAATCATCGCGGATGGCACGATCCATCAACCTGGCCTTTTCGGGGTTGCTAGTGTGATTTCATTGCTTATATTCCTGATGTCTTGGCGTATTTTTCATTTGGCAGAAACTAAAATCCCGGAAAGGTTATAACATTGGGCCAAACAGTTGTTCAATGCGCGTCTGTCAGCAAGAAATTTTGCAAGAGCCTTAAGAAATCCATGCTCTATGGAGGCCTGGATATCCTGCAAAGTACCTTTGGCGTTATCCCTGATCCAGCCCTATTACGCGCTGATGAATTCTGGTCTGTTGATGATGTCTCATTTGACCTCAAACAAGGAGAAAGTTTCGGGATTATAGGGCCTAACGGGTCCGGAAAAACAACGCTCTTAAAAATGCTAAACGGTATTTTCATGCCGGACAAGGGACGCATTACCGTCACGGGCAAGATGGGTGCCCTGATCCAGGTGGGTGCCGGTTTTCATCCCATGTTGAGCGGCCGGGAAAATATTTATATTAACGGGGCGATCCTGGGGATGAAGAAGCGCGAGATCGAGGGGAAATTCGATTCCATCGTTGATTTCGCGGATATCGGGGATTTCCTGGATTCACCGGTCAAATTTTATTCCAGCGGCATGTATGTGCGGCTTGGTTTTGCCATTGCCGTGCATTGCCGGCCTGATATTTTACTCATTGATGAGGTCCTGGCCGTGGGCGACCTAAAATTCCAGTCCAAATGCCTTAAATTTATTACTAATGATGTCCTTAAAAATGGATGTTCGGTGATTTTCGTTTCCCATAATAGGTATGATGTGGAAAATGTCTGCAGCCAGGTTTTATACCTGAAGAAGGCCAAGCCCGTCCAGATTGGCCCCACCATGGATGTTATTGGCCGCTACCTTACGGATATCAAGGATGAAGAGAAAGAAGCGGATAAAAAATTATTTGGTGCGTTTAATACAGAACAAATAGTTAAAGTGGCCTTTTACGGGCCAGATGGCCAAACAAGGACCCAATTCAAAACGGGTGAGGCCATGCGTATAAGATTTTATTATGCGTTTAGCCAAACCATCCATAACCCCAGCATAGCCATTACTTTTAACCACGACGATCCCAGGTTCGCCCTGGTTTCAAGTACTGATTATATATTTAATTTACACTCCGGATATGACGGCTTTGAGGTCGCGGATTTACAGGGACGGGGATATTTTGAAGTGACGGTCGATTGTCTGTACTTGCCGGTGGGAATGTACAAGTATTCTGTATATCTCTACAGCGATAATAAAATGAATCTATTGCGTAAATACGATACCGTCGGACAGGTGGAAGTGTTATGGACGGATAATCGTCCGCAGAGATCATTAATTGAGCTGCCGCATCGATGGTCAAGGCAAGAAGAGGCTTAGATGAAATTCATCGCGCTTACAAGCTCGCTTTCCAATGAATGGGACAATTTGGTGCGCGTTTCTGATGATGCCTGGGTCTTTCATTTATATGATTGGCTTGAATTGGAAGAAAAAGTGTGGGACCTGGAACCAAAAAGTTTCTTAGTGGAACATGATGGCAGGACAATCGGCATTGTGCCCTTACAAATGCATAAACGCCATAGGGCCTTAAAATCTGATTTCAGGGGCTGTTCAGGCGTTGCCTTGATCAATGGCCTGGATGGGGCATTTCGGGAAAGGGCCTTAAAAGAAATTTATCAACACATTGAGCTAATCGCCAAGGAGAATAATTCCCCGAGTATTGAGATTTATCTGCCGCCTTTAGCAGAGTCCCAATTAAAGGACCCATGGCAAGTTAATCCCTTAATCCTTCATTATTACACAGACATTTCCACACATACCTTTATTTTGGATTTGAAAAAGGACCAAGAGGCCATCATCGCGGGCCTTTCAAAAGACGCAAGGCTTCAGATGAGAAAAGCGCAAGATTCAGGTTACACCATACGCCAGGCAACAGGAGTCGAAGGGTATTATCAGGTGCATTGTGAAAATTACCGAAGAACTGGGGTTGATCCTCATCCTAAGGAGTATTTTGTGGGTATATTTGAGAAAATTTGCAAAGCCGGACACGCCCAATTATGGGAAGCCCTGGACCCCAGCGGAGAGCCTGTTGCTTTTGAAATGATCGCTTTTTTCAAGAAGAAAGCTTTTTATTGGACAGCGTGCTGTAAGGATGGGCATTTGGAGTCAGGGGTAAATTATTTATTGCAAATCCATTCAATGATATGGGCTCATCAACAAGGTGCCCAGTACTTTGAGACCGGGGAGGCCTTTCCCAACGCGCGTGAGGGCAAAGAAAAAGGATTGACTATTTTCAAAGAAAAATTTGGAGGCCAACTTCACCGTTTTTTAAAAGGAAGATTGGTTGCCCCTGGCGGAAAAGCCAATGCTTTTAAATCTTGGGTTCAGGCAAGCAAGGCATTGTTAAACCAGCTTTTATTAAGAGAAAACGCCCCTGATGTTGACACCGGAAGAAATTAACAAATCAAACCAGGAAAAATTTCAACATAAATACACTGTTGAAAATGTCTCTATTAAAACAGCTGTGGACCATAATGATTATTTTTATAAATTAGTGAAGGTACGGATAACTTATTTAAAAGAATATTGTTTGGGAAAGAAAGTTTTGGATATCGGCTGCGGAAGCGGCGATTATTTATTTGAGATTAAAGGTATGATTGCTGACGGATGTGGCATTGATTATACGGATAAGGCCATTGAAGCCGCGTGTTCAAAGAAAGGATTGAACCTCGTTGAAAATTTGAAATTTATTAAGGCCGATGCCCAAAAAATGCCTTTTGAGGATGGGTCTTTTGATCTGGTATATTCATTTTCCACCTTGTCCTCCATCCCTGATTTAGGCAGGATCATTAAAGAAGTTGAACGTGTTTTAAAGCCGGAGGGCCTTGCGATACTGGAAATCGGTAATCGATTGAGTTTAAATACCTTTGTCTGTGACGCCCATCCGGAACTAGCCAAACAAACACATGTCCGGATTTCAGATATGAGAAAGATGTTGGACTTAAGCAGGATGAGCTTGGTAGACCAGCGGGCTTTTGGCATCCTGCCTTTCTGGGCCGATAAACCTGCCTGGTTAAAACCCTTGCTTCATGAAAGGTGGAAGAAGATATTTCAAATTGAACTCAAAGGAAAAATGTTGGATGAATGGGTGTCCAATTTTTTTTTGTTCAAACCCTTCGCGTATAGGCATTTTCTTTTTGTCCGAAAGCAATCATGAAGAGATTAGCGGTTGTCCCCAGCGATAGGATGGAAGACTATTTAAATCAAGGGTACTCTGCCCCATATCTTAAAGATTATTACAATCCGGGAGGTTTTTTTGATGAAGTGTACTTGTTGTCAAATTTAGAAAAAGACCACCCCGGTCTTTTGGGCATGAAGGTCATGCGCACTACTCCTGTGGATTTGCCCAAACGTTTAAAAGATTTAAATATTAATATTGTCCGGGCCTATGGCGGGAATTGGGCATGCACCTATGCCTGTGAACATAAAGCGATGGGCGTGCCGGTGGTGGTATCGGTGCATGATACAAGTCCGCTAAAATTGTATGATTCTATTAAACACGCGGATTATGTGCTGTGCATGTCAAAAGCGGTCAAAGATTTAGTCTTATCTAAATTCGACCGTAAAGACAGGGTTTGGATACTGCCTAACCGGGTGGATTTTAAGGTGATGGGCCCCAAGGCCCAGGATAACTTCAAGGATTTGGACGAAAAATATCCTTTTGTGTATAAAATTTTGCACGTGGGCAGGCTATCGGAAGAGAAAAATTTAGACACGCTTATTAAAGCCTTGCCCTTCTTAGGTGATGATTATGCTGTAATTGCGATAGGTCATGGTGATTGTGCCGTTTATAAAAAAATGGCGCTGGAGTTAAATGTCCTTCAACATGTATTTTTTATTGATGCTGTCCCAAACCAAGAGCTGGCGCGTTACTATTCCTGGTGCACCTGTATGTGCACACCCAGCCGGAGGGAAGGCTTTGGCATGGTTTTTATCGAAGCTTTGGCCTGTGCCTGTGTGGTGGTCACCTCGGACATCGCCCCTTTAAATGAATATATTGCTCATGGGGAAAACGGCTTATTGGTCAAAGATTTTGAAGATCCGGAAAGCTTAGGGAAGATGGTCCAAAAAGCCTGCCTTGATGAGGATTTGAGGACTAAAATCCATGGTAAAGCCAGAGAGAGTGTGCGCATTTTTGAAAAAGAGACCATTGATCAGCAAGAAATTAATTTTTATAAGAAGATCCTGGATATGGAATCCCAAGGAAAAATAACTCAAAGTAGCAAACTTAACAATAGTTACCAGAAAGCTCTTGCCTGGGTCAAAAGCAACAGCATCCCAGGCCAAGGTATCATTGTTAACACACAACAGCGGGTCACTTATTTGGAGGTGACGGGTTATTTTATTCCAACCTTGATGGATGCCAAGGAATCAGGCTTAGCGCGTTCTTACGCGGAATTTATGGTATCCATGCAGCAAGCTGATGGGGCCTATGAAGGTCCTGACGGGAAAAAGTATGTTTTTGATACAGGCCAAGCATTGCGGGGGTTAATGGCGGCCTCACAATCTTGGCCGGAATTTAAACCTGCCGCGTTGAAAGCAGCGGATTATCTTTTAAGCCAGATGCAAACAAGCGGGCTTTTTAATTTTAACTATGATTACGCAATCCCTCCCGAAATCCCGTTGTTCATTTTACCGGCTTTAAAAGAAGCCGGTAAAGTTTTTCAACGCTCCGAGTATACTCAAGCGGCACAAAGGTCCCTGGCGTATTACAAGCAGCAGGCGAAGGTTTTGAATCCAAAATATTTAACACATTTTCTAGCTTATATCCTTGATGGGTTGATTGATATGGGAGAAAGTGATTTCGTGCGGCCATTTGTACAAGATTTATTTACGAAGCAAGGCAAGGATGGCCGTATCCGTGCTTACGCGGGTGCCCATTGGGTGTGCAGTGTGGGTGTCGCACAGCTCGCCATTGTGGGATATAAATTGGGCATGCATAAAAATGCTGATCTGGCCTTGGATTATGTAGCTTCTATTCAAAACCCTTCCGGCGGTTTTTATGGTTCTTATGGATGGGGGGCCAAGTATTTTCCAAAAGCGGAGATCAGCTGGGCCAATAAATTTTTTTTAGATGCCATACATTTAAAACGGAAATTAGGATGATATTAAGGAAGGGGCAGTTTATATGAAAGTCCTTACAGTTTTTGGCACGCGGCCCGAAGCGGTTAAAATGGCGCCGGTGATCAAGGAATTACGTAAATTTCCGGAAATTATTGAATGTAAGGTCTGTGTCAGCGCCCAGCATAGGGCCATGCTTGACCCGTTCTTAAAACTTTTTGACATTAATCCTGATTTTGATCTTGATGTCATGCGGGAGAACCAAAGCCTGGAATATATCACCAGCACTGTTTTAAGCCAAATGGGGCGGATTATCGAAACGGAACGTCCTGATTTTGTCTTAGTCCAAGGTGACACCACCACCAGCATGGCCGCGGCTTTAGCCGCGTTTTATCAGCAGGTGCGTATTGGTCATATTGAAGCGGGCTTGCGCACCTACGATAAAAGGCAGCCCTTTCCCGAAGAAATCAATCGCCGGATCATCGATGATATCAGTGATCTGTATTTTGTCCATACGCCAGAGGCCCGGGACAATTTGCTCAAGGAAGGGGTCTTGGCAGAACGTATCGCATTGACCGGCAATACGGGTATTGATTCCCTGCTTGAGGTCGCTTCAAAGCCGGATATAGGCGAGGGGCTTTGGCAAGGCATTCCCTTAGAGGGCAAGAAAATCATCCTGGTCACGGCCCATCGCCGGGAAAATATTGGAAAGCCGCTGGAAAATATCTGCCAGGCCCTGCGCATCATTGCGGACAAATATGCGGATGATGTGCTCATCATTTATCCGGTGCATTTGAACCCAAAGGTCAAAGAGACGGTCAATCAGTTTTTAAATGGATATAAGAATATATTTTGTATCGAACCATTAGGCTATGAGGCATTTGTCCATGCGATGAAGAAATCCTATTTAATTTTAACGGATTCAGGAGGCATTCAGGAAGAAGCCCCCAGCCTGCATAAGCCTGTTTTAGTGTTGAGGGAGGTTACCGAGAGGCCGGAAGCCCTTGAAACAGGGGCCACTGCCTTGGTGGGGACCGATACCAAACGCATTGTCGAGAAGACCAGCCTCTTGATTGAAGATAAATCAGCCTATCAAAAAATGGCCCAGGCCGTCAATCCTTACGGGGATGGTCAGGCAGCGCAGCGTATTGTAGAACGTTTATTAAGAAAGACCTAATTCTTGTGCGCGAACAGCAACCACTAGTAAGTATTGTTCTTCCCAGTTTTAACGGTTCCCGTTATATTCATCAAGCCATTAAATCTTGCCTTGAACAAACCTTTCCGCATTTAGAAATGTTGATTATTGATGATGGATCGACGGATAATACCGTCGAAATTGTTCAATCATTTAAAGATCCGCGCCTTAAACTTCTTCGCCTAAATCAGAATCAGGGGCATATTGCCGCGTTAAATATTGGTTTTGCTGCGGCCAAAGGCGAATTCCTGACATGGACATCGGATGATAATTATTATGCACCCGAAGCGATCGACCTGATGTTGGATGAATTAATTGCTTCTAAGGTTGATTTTGTTTATACCAGGTATCAGGTCATTGACGAAAATAATAAAAATATAAAAGTTGGCCGTACGGAGGATCCTGATTATTTAGATCTGGATAATTGTGTGGGGGGGTGCTTTTTATACCGGCGCATAGTTTATGAAACGATCGGGAACTTTAATCCTGAGGCTTTTTTAGCCGAGGATTATGAGTATTGGCTGAGGGTCAGGGAAAAATTCAAGATGAAGAAATTGGATGCGGTGCTTTATTTTTACCGCTCGCATGAGCAAAGTTTAACAGGCGTGCACAAAGAAGAAAAAGTCAAAGCGCAGGTGGCCCGGATCCGGGATCGTTTTATCCCGAAATGGAAAAGGCTGTTGTGGCGTATCAAAGGAATCTTGGGAGTGTAATTTATGTGCGGAATTGCCGGATATTGGTTAAAAGCAGAAATTTTACCTTCTGCGGCGCTCATTGACGGTTTTCTGACATCTATCCGTGCCAGAGGCCCGGATGATGAGGGTGTCAGCCTTATTTCCCGTTCAACCGGGAAAATCCACGCCCTTAAAACCGATTTTACCCATCCCAGCCTTCAGGATGCGATGGCGCCTATTCATGGGTCTAACCAAAGGCATGATATTGCCTTGTTGCATACACGTTTTGCCATTTTAGACCTCAGCGAAAAAGGCCATCAGCCTTTTATGAGCAGGGATAGGTCGGTCATTGGTATCTTTAATGGTGAAATTTATAATTTCCTTGAATTGCGCAAAGAATTATTGTCCTTAGGCAAGATTTTCCATACGCAATGCGATACGGAAGTCTTGATCGAAGGCTATGCCCATTGGAAGGATGCCTTATGGGCGAAATTAAATGGCTTTTGGGCTGTGGTTATATATGACAAGCTGGACCGTTCACTTGTTATTTCCCGGGACCGGATGGGGGTGGCGCCGCTTTACTATCGCGAAACCGGCAAGGGGTACTATTTTTCAAGTTATATCGGGCCGCTCATGGCCATTGAGGGTCAAAAGGCCCAATGGGATGAAGATGCCATCCTGGGGTTTGCCCAAACCGGATTTAAAGATATCGAGCAATCCACATTTTATTCGGAAATAAAATCATTTCCCGCGGGGTGCTTCTTGCGCCTGTCCCAGATGCAAAGTGGATTATCTGAAATGTTTGAGAAGCGCTATTGGCATATGCCTACAGAGCGTCTACGGGAAAAAGACATATCGTTTCCCCAAGCCGTCAAAGAATTCAGGGCATTATTTTTTGATGCTGTTGATATCCGCTTGAGGGCGGATGTGAAAATAGCTTTTGAATTAAGCGGAGGATTAGACAGCTCTTCAGTCGTGGCCGCGGCAGCCCTTTTAGGGGAAAATAAGATCACCACCTACACGGCTAAAATCCAAGGCGCTGATGAAGAGCCTTTCGCGCGTTCTATTTTACAAAAATACGCCCTTGATTACCGGGTGATAGAGCATATGGAAGATCATTTTGCTAAAGAGCATGACTCATTTTCAAGATTGATGGAAGAACCTTTTGATAACCCTAATGCTTATACCCATTATCAAATGTTAAAAACGATGAAGGCCCAGGGGGTGAAGGTGGTCATGACAGGGGCCGGCGGGGATGAGGTATTGGCCGGGTATGAATCAAGTTTTTGGCCCAAGGCGTACCAGGAATGGAAAAAAGAAAATCCGTTTGGCCTATTAAAAGCGGATTGGTATGAAGCTTGCCGCAGGTACAAAACATGGGATAAGGCTAAAAACACCGTCGGAAATTATTTCTCAGCCCTATCCAGGGGCTTTAGGCCAACAGGATTTTCATCTAAGGCCAGGTTTGAGGGAGTGCGCACGAGAGCTTTAAATTACCGTGACCAATATGACCAATTAACTTTTGATGGGCAAAGGCGGTTTCATTTTTCAGTGGCATTGCTTCCATTTTATATGCGCAGCTCTGATCATTTCACGATGGGCATCCCCATTGAGCATCGTTTTCCTTTATTAGATTACCGCTTGGTCGAATTTGGCTTGCGCCTGCCCATCAGTTATTTATTCCGCAACGGCTGGACAAAATATATTTTACGCAAGGCCATGGAGCCTTATCTGCCTTCCAAGATAATTTGGCGAAGGCAGAAAATGGGTTTTCAATTTCCTTACAGGCAATATTTAAAGAACAATGAAGGGGTGTTTGCGCCATTGTTGGAAGAATGTTTTTATGCCTTCCCTCAATTGCTTTGGCAAGGCGGGTATAGGGCCGTACTTAACCAGGACCCTGTATTATTATGGCGTTTGATTTCAATAGGGATA
>Ga0206950_1083_pt1 | contig 22785 bp, 14 predicted proteins | sample Alteio_BWOrgHeat_41_FD_152954 | JGI IMG/M metagenome (GOLD analysis project Ga0206950, IMG submission 152954) | Enriched cells from forest soil in Barre Woods Harvard Forest LTER site, Petersham, Massachusetts, United States -... | ecosystem: Environmental > Terrestrial > Soil > Temperate forest >... | reverse complement strand
TTTCCGCGGAAAGCTTTGCCTCGTGCCTCAAGCAATGTAATATGCGTACCATCATCACTTCACGGGCATTTATAGAAAAATTAGGTATTGCCCCAAAGCCTGAGATGGTTTTCTTAGAGGATGTTAAGCTTAAAGTAAGCCGTATCAAAACCACCCTTTATTTTCTTTACGCGTTGGTTTTATCCAAAAAAATGCTAAGCGCCTTATTTGTCCGTGGGGATAAAACAAATGTGGATGATGTGGCCACTGTTATTTTTTCCAGCGGTTCAACCGGAGAGCCTAAGGGTGTGATGTTGACCCACGGGAATATTTTTTCCAATATTGAGGGTGTTTATCAGGTTTTTAATATTAAGAAAGAGGATGTCTTGGTCGCCGCATTGCCTTTTTTCCATTCTTTTGGGTTTACCGCGACCATGTGTTTTCCGATCGGCACAGCGGTCAGTGTTGTTTACCATACCAATCCCTTGGATGCCGCAACGATCGGCAAACTGGCTGCTAAATATAAGGGCACGATCCTCATGGGGACACCGACATTTCTTTCTGCTTATGTGAAGAAGTGCACAAAGGAACAATTTGCCCATCTGCGTTTGGCTGTGGTCGGTGCTGAGAAATTAAAAGAACCATTGGCGAACGCGTTCAAAGAAAAGTTTGGCGTTTTGCCTTTTGAAGGGTACGGGGCAACAGAGTTGTCTCCTCTTGTTACTGTTGGTTTCCCGGATAATGTGCTTGAAGGGACGACGGGCGCCCAAGTGGGGCATAAATTCGGGAAAGTCGGACACCCCATCCCCGGTGTCGCTGCCAAGATCGTTGACCCGGATACCTTTGAGATAAAAGGTGCTAATGAGGAAGGCCTTCTTTTAGTCAAAGGGGCTAATGTCATGAAGGGTTATTTAAATAACCCTGCAAAAACCGCGGAAGTGATCAAGGATGGCTGGTACATCACGGGTGATATTGCCACCATAGATGAAGACGGGTTTATCAAGATAACAGACCGCTTAAGCCGGTTTAGCAAGATCGGCGGTGAGATGGTCCCGCATATTAAAGTTGAAGAAAATATCATGGAAGCAATAGGTGCTGCCGATCCTGTTGTCGTGGTCACATCTGTCCCGGATGACAAGAAAGGTGAGTGGTTGATTGTCCTTCACACTGTTGATATAGATGTTGAAGCAATTGCGGAATCGTTGACCAGAAAAGGGATCCCAAATTTGTGGATACCTAAAAAGGACAGCTTTTTTAAAGTTGAGGCCATACCCCTTTTGGGGACAGGGAAGTTTGATCTCAAAAAGATCAAAGCCAAAGCCCAAGAGCTTTCTGATGCTAGTAAGGGAGAATCAAATGCATAGGGTGACGCTCCAGACAAAAGATAATCATCGGATAGAAGCGGTGCATTATCAAGAGGGTTTCAAAAAGGTGATCATCCTGGCACACGGATTTTTTAATGCCAAGGATGCCTATTTATTCCGGGAGATCGCCAAAACATTTGCCCTGCATTATGATGTCGTGTCCTTTGATTTTAGAGGCCATGGCCAAAGCTCAGGGCTATTTACATGGACGGCTAAAGAATGCGCGGATTTGAAAGCAGCCATTGATTATGCAAAAGAATTTAAATATGAATCGATCGGTCTTATAGGATTTTCTTTAGGAGCAGCCATTAGCCTTATTGAAACGGCCCAAAATCCCGACATTAAAACCTTGATTGCCGTAAGCGCGCCTTATGATTTTTGGAAAATCGATTATAATTTTTGGAAAAGGGGCATGTTCGATGATTTATTGTTGAATGTGGGTTATAAATCAAAGGGCAAGGGTGTGCGTCCCAGCCATCCGTGGGAGGCAAAAATTGCGCCAATCGATATCGTTGATCGTATTTCTCCCCGTCCGGTTTTGTTCCTTCATGGATCCGAAGATTGGCTGATCAACCCTAAGCATAGCCGGAAACTTTTCAGCAAAGCCAAAGAACCAAAAAGAATCATCATCCTGGAAAAACTTGGGCACGCCGAGACGATGTTTGATCAGCAACGGGAACTGTTTATGACGCCTTGTTTAGATTGGCTTAAGGAACACTTATGAAAGGACCAACTATGAAATGGCTTGTGACAGTATTAATTCAATTATTGTTCGCGCTATTTATGTATTTGATGGGATCTATTTTTTTTGGCGCGGCCTTGGTCCCTGGTTTGGCATTATTTTTAAAAGTATGGCACGCAACAACCACGACACCGTTGTTCTTAAGACTTTTTTTTATTGGCACCACATTGTCTTTGGGGTATTTTATATTTGGATTGATGCTCATTTTAATTGTCGGTCTCTTCCGGACAGTCCTTCAATTGCGGTTAAAAGAAGGAACGCACCCTTTAACATCCTTAGAGGCGATGAAGTGGGCTTTTATTAGCTCTTTGTTTTTGATGATCCATTATACCTTTATTGATTTTATCCTTTTAACCCCTTTTGCCAATTTGCTCTTCAGGCTTTTAGGCGCGAAATTAGGCAAGAATGTCCAATTTAATTCAAAATATGTCTTCGATGCGACCCTTTTGGAAATAGGGGACAATACGGTCATTGGTGGAGGGGCCATTATCAATTGCCATATTATTGAGCGGAATTCTTTAAAGCTTAAGAAGGTCAAGATAGGCAGTAATGTCCTGCTTGGGTCGCATTGCACGGTTATGCCGGGCTGTGAGATCGGCGACCATGCCATTATTGCGGCGGGGACGATTGTGCCTAAAAACACCGTTGTTCAGGCAAGGACAGTGTACGCGGGGCAGGAACGGGAAATTAAAAAAGAGGCATGATCAAGGAGGTCTATGAATTGGACAGGGTTGATCGTATCAGTCAATGTGGCTTTATATTTTATGCAATTTCTTTTTATGCAGCATTCCATGTATTTTTTTAGCGGCTTGATCTTTATTAATTTATTGGCAGGGCTGATAAGTTTTGCGTTAGAAAACAAGGAATTATCCAAAGTATTCCTTTTAAGCGCCATTGTCGTCGCTTTAATAGGGCCAGTATTGCTTTTAGCCGGAGGGATCATCATAGGTGCTTTATGTTTTGGTTTAGCGTGCTTTTCACATCATTAACAAGTAAAGGAGGCCTGATTAATGAAATTTCCTTTTAATTTTCATATTGGATCAATGGTCATCAATGCCCATTTGGTTTTTGAAATTTTGGCCTATCTCATAGGTTTTCGTTATTATTTATTTTTGCGTCAGGCAAGTAAGGACAAGATTTCAGCCCAGGATAGGGGATGGATCATTGTGGCCGGTGGTGCCGGGGCCATTTTTGCTTCCCGGATGGTCGGGTATTTTAGTAATCCTTTATTAAACACTCATTCTGTTGATTTAATGATGATACATTTTTTCAGTGCCAAATCCATTTTAGGCGGGTTGATAGGAGGGATTTTTGGTGTAGAAATAGCCAAGAAATTGATGGGGATAAAGGTCTACGCCGGGGATTTGTTTGTGTACCCCATCATTTTAGGGATGATGATTGGCCGTATAGGATGCTTGAGCCAGGGCGTTTATGACGGCACCCATGGGATACCAACAAACCTGCCATGGGCCATGGATATGGGCGATGGTATTCCCCGTCATCCGGCCCAGTTATATGAAATTATTTTCTTGGGGATCACGTGGTTTTTTATTAAGAAAAACGAAAACCGTTTATCAGATGGCTCGCGTTTTAAAGTGTTCATGATCGCTTATTTATTGTACCGGTTCTTGGTTGAATGGATCAAGCCTGCCTATTTTTATAGCTTTGGGCTCTCGGCGGTGCAAGTGGCCTGCGTCATAGGTTTTATTTATTATATCCCTGTTTTTTTACATCCACGCAACCTTTTAAAGGAGACGCATGCCCGAACGTAATTATCTATTTTATGATTTCACGGTCAGTATCTGTTCGGAATGTTTGCGCAAGGTTGAGGCCAAAATCATCATTCAGGACAATAAGGTCTTTATGATCAAGCGCTGCCTTATCCACGGGCCTGAGAAAGTCTTGATCGCGACAGATGTGGACTATTATAAAATGACGCGGGATTATTTAAAACCACCAAGCTCGCCCTTGCGTTTTAACACAGAAATTAAGTATGGCTGTCCCTACGATTGCGGGCTTTGTCCGGACCATCAGCAACATTCATGCTTAACGGTCATCGAAATCACAGACCGTTGTAATTTGACTTGCCCTACCTGTTATGCCGAATCATCACCCACGCATGGCCGCCACCGCAGCGTCGAAGAAGTAGAAAAGATGTTCGATATCATGGTGGCCAATGAGGGCGAACCGGATGTGGTCCAGATAAGCGGCGGGGAGCCAACATTGCATCCTGATTTCTTTAGGATATTGGACATTGCCAAAACAAAACCCTTCCGGCATTTGATGGTCAACACCAATGGCATCCGCATTGCCAAGGATGAAGAGTTTGTCAAAAAATTGGCCAGCTATATGCCGGCTTTTGAAATTTACCTGCAATTCGACTCTTTTGAAGCCCAAACCCTTAAGAAATTAAGAGGTGAAGACCTGCGTCATGTGCGGCAAAAGGCATTGGACCATTTAAATAAATATGATCTATCAACCACGCTGGTAGTCACCTTACAAAAAGACCTGAATGTCCATGAGATTGGAAAAATTATCCAGTTTGCCCTAAAACAAAGGTGTGTGAGGGGGGTGACCTTACAGCCGACGCAATCGGCGGGGCGTCTGGAGAATTTTAACCCGGCCACAGATCGGATGACCTTGACCGAAGTCAGACAGGCCATCATTGACCAAAGCGGTATTTTTACAGGGAATGATATTTTACCAGTGCCTTGTAACTCTGATGCTTTAGCGATGGGCTATGCCTTAAAATTAGCCGGGCAGGTTTTCCCTTTGACTAGGTATATAAACCCCCGGGATTTGTTGGAAGATGAGAAAAATACCATTGTTTATGAAAAAGACCCTGAAATGCACCAAAAAATCATCAATGTCTTTGATACGGGCAAGTGCGGCGAGGCCATCCCCAAGACCTTGCAGGCTTTATTGTGCTGTTTGCCTAAGATCAAGGCCCCGCAACTCAAATATGACAATATATTCCGGGTCATCATCATGCAGTTTATAGATAAATATAATTTTGATGTGCGGGTGGCCAAGAAATCATGTGTGCACATTGTGCATAAGGATGGCCGGGTGATTCCTTTTGATACCATGAATTTATTTTATAGGGATGATAAAGAAGATTATTTAAAGAAATTACAAAGTGAAATAGTCCTGACTAGATGAACGACCACTCATAGCCTTCAGGACCAAGGACTAATACTTGGGCTTTCCTTAATTTAATTTTGTGCTATAATTACAGCTTCGCTTATTTTTACCAGGGATCTATCCCTTTGTCCAACAGGTGATTAATGAAAGAGGTCATCGGTCATGTCAGCACTTAAACCATTCGCGGCGGTTTTTTATAACAAGGAAAAGATAGATAATCTTTCTAATGTTTTCTGCCCACCCTATGATGTCATTTCCCAAGAACAACAGGAAGCCTATTATAAGCAAGACCCTTATAATTTTATCCGTTTGGAATTAGCCAAAGAGACACCCAAGGATAATGAAAAGGACAATAGGTACACGCGCGCGCGTAAGACCTACGAGGAATGGTTTAAAAAGGGTATTTTAAAGCAGGATGATAAACCTTGCGTGTACTTTTATAAACAGGATTATAAATACCAGGGCCAAAAATACACCCGGATGGGTTTTTTGGGGCTGCTTAAGATCAACGAAGATTCCGGGGTACGTATCTTGCCCCATGAGCATACCCATGCCGCGGCCAAGACCGACCGGATGACCTTATGGAGCACTTTAAAATCAAATTTAAGCCCGATTTTTGTCGGCTACGCGGACAAGGCCGGGAAAATCGACCGGATTTTTTATAAAGAATTAACCACGGCCAAGCCTTACCTGGAAGCGGTTGACCATGACAAGGTCAAACATACGATCTGGCGTTTGGACAATCCGGACAAGATACAGGAGATTGTCAATGTCATTGACGGTCAGGATTTGTTTATTTGCGACGGGCATCACCGTTTTGAGGTGGCCAATCAAATGCGGCGGGAAGCCTTAAAGAAAGCCAAAAGAGTAACGGGTGAAGAATCCTATAATTATGTGATGACCTATTTTACCAACATGGACTCCAAGGACCTGCAAATCTTCCCGATCCACCGCATTGTCAAAAAGTTTCCGATCAGTGTTAATCTTTTAGAGCAATATTTCCGTATCGATAAAGTCAAGACCAAGGTCGATTGGCTGGTTTTGCTGGCCCGCGCGGGCCAAAATGAACATGCTTTTGGTTTATACAATAAACAGGGCATGTTTTTGCTGCGTTTAAAGAATAAAATGCTCATTGATAAAATGGTCAAGGAAGGCTCCAAGGATTACCGCGGCCTGGATGCGGCCATTTTAAAGGCCTTTATTTTAGACCAGGTGGGGGTGGCTTCTGAAGATATTGTGTATTCTAAAGACCCCCAAGAGGTGATCCAGGCAGTCAATGAGGGCCATGCCGAGGCGGGGTTTATCCTAAACCCGGTATTGGTCGCCCAACTGCGTTCCATTGCCAAAAACGACGAACGCATGCCGCCTAAGACGACGTATTTTTATCCGAAGGTATTGTCTGGGTTGGCGATTTATAAGATGGATTAAGATTAATGGATTCCCGCTTGCGCGGGAATGACACAAAGAGAATATGTCCTTATTCGGCAAATCAAATTACACCTTCATTAAAGTCAAGCGCAAGGATATACCCGCCGGGGTATGGACCAAATGCCCTGGCTGTGAATCGCCTGCCTATTCCAAGGAATTAAAGAATAATTTAAACGTATGCCCCAAGTGCGGCTTTCATTTGGGTTTAAACGCCCGTGAACGCATTGACCATTTGATTGATGAAGGCTCCTTTGTCGAGCATGATGCGCAGATGACATCCGCGGACCCCTTAAAATTCCAGGGCCCTAAATCCTATAAGGACAAGCTCAAAGCAGACATGGACGCGACCGACCTGAAAGACGCGGTGATCACCGGCCACGGCGCAATCGAGGGCACAAAAGCGGTGATAGCCGTCACAGATTCACGTTTTATCATGGGTTCCATGGGTTCGGTGGTCGGTGAAAAAATAACCCGTTTGGTGGAGTATGCCACCAAGGAAAAATTACCGGTGATCATTATTTCAGGCTCCGGCGGCGGGGCACGCATGTACGAAGGGGCCATTTCCCTGATGCAGATGGCCAAGACCTGCGCGGCCCTGCATCGTCACGCCGAAGCCGGATTATTATATGTCTCTGTCTTGACAAATCCCACCATGGGTGGCATCATGGCTTCTTTCGCCGGTGTGGGGGATGTGATCATTGCCGAGCCAAAGGCCTTGATCGGTTTCGCGGGCCCCCGGGTCGTGGAGCAGACCATCAGGCAAAAATTGCCCCTGGGTTTCCAACGTTCGGAATTTTTAATGGCCCATGGCATGATCGATATGATCGTTGAACGCCAGGACCTCAAAGGCGTTTTGGCGCATACTATTAGTTATTGTCAAAAATAATTGGTGACGTCTACCAATTAATTATCAATTGTATTAATTGGTAGACGTCACCAATTATTTTTAATAGAATAAACAACTCATGGCCAATATCAGGATCAAAAATCTTTGTAAAAATTATAAAGGCGGCTCTCCGGCCGTCAGCAATGTCAATCTGGAAATTGCTGACAAGGAATTTTTAGTGCTTGTCGGCCCTTCCGGCTGCGGCAAATCAACGACGCTGCGCATGATCGCGGGCTTAGAAGAGATCTCCTCCGGTGAGATTTGGATCAATGACCGCCTGGTCAATGATGTCCCTGCCAAAGACCGCAACATCGCAATGGTCTTCCAGAATTACGCCCTTTATCCGCACATGAGTGTTTTTGAAAATATGGCCTTTGGGTTAAAATTACGCAATTACCCTAAAGCAGAAGTCCTCAAACGTGTCCATGAAGCCGCTGAAATTTTAGGGATAAAACAATACCTGGAACGCCGCCCGCGTGAGCTTTCCGGCGGAGAACGCCAGCGGGTGGCCCTGGGGCGCGCCATTGTGCGCAAACCCTTGGTCTTTCTTTTTGATGAACCGCTCTCCAACCTGGATGCCAAGATGCGCGTCCAGATGCGCACGGAAATCCATAAATTGCGCATGCGCCTGCAGACGACCTTCATTTATGTGACGCACGACCAGACCGAGGCCATGACCATGGGCGACCGCATCGTGGTCATGAACAAAGGCTTGATCCAGCAATGCGCGGACCCCATGACAGTCTATGACCAACCGGTCAATAAATTCGTGGCTTCCTTCATCGGTTCGCCCCCTATCAATTTTATGACCGGGAAGATCCTCAAGAAGGACCGTAAATATTTCTTTGATGAGGGGAAGATCCAGGTTAAACTGTTAGACAGCATGAACCCTAAGATTGCCCCGTACAGCGGCCAGGAGGTCATCATGGGCATCCGGTCAGAGGACATTTACGATAAGCTTTTTGCCTCAGAAGCCTCTCCTGAAAATACCGTGCGGGCCACCTGTGAAGTGGTGGAACCTTTGGGCAGCGAGGTCTATTTGTACTTGAGCTCGGGCAAGCATAATTTTATCGCCCGCGTCGGTGCCCATGACCGCCCGGATGTCAACCGCGATATGGACCTGGTGTTCGACATGAGCAAGGTGCACTTCTTTGATTCGAAAACCGAAGAAACCATTATCTAAGCTGTACTTCCTCGTCCTATTTTCCTTCTTTGTCCCCTTGGCGGGCTTTTTTGTTTACGCCACCCGCAATCCCACTGCTTATTTTTTCTTAGGTGCCGCCCTTTTAGCGGACATTTTGCTCTTAATGGCTTTTCACCGCCGCCTGCAAAAAAAACAATCACAAATCTCCCTTTTGAAAGAAGAATATTTTGAACGGGCCAATCTGCTCAAAGCTGAGCTGCAGCATGAATGGGAAACCATCGCGTCCTTGCGTTTGAAAATCATTAATTACGCGCAGTTAAAAGACCTGACTGAGAAATTAAGCCTGTGTTTAAGCCTGGAAGACACCTCCAACACCCTCTCCGTCGAGGTGTCCAAACTTTTCGGCCATAAAGATACGACGGTGATCTTGTATCTGTTTCATTCCACCACCGGAGAATTAGGGATCAGCTCATCGCAAAAGGGCCAGATGCAGGTCAATCTTAAGGCCAAAAAGGGGGATATTTTTGACCAGTTTGTCGTCAAGACCCTGCATCCCTTGCTGGTCGAGGACGCCCAGACGGATTTTCGTTTTGACCTGGATAAAATGGCGGGGGAAGACAAACGCCCTATCCGGTCGCTTATTTCCACACCTTTGATCGTCGGTGAGAAAACCTTAGGCATCCTTCGGGTGGACAGTGGCGCGGCGCATCAATTTTCCACGGATGATCTGCGTTTTTTGCGGACCATCGCGGACTTGACCTCGATCGCCATTGAAAACGCCCAATTATATGAGCGCTTGGAGACCATGGCCATCAAGGACGGCTTGACCGGTTTGTTCCTGCGGCGTCATATGCTTGAGCGCCTGGGCGCGGAAATTTCCCGGGACATGCGCTCCGGGCGGGAGCTTAGTTTTTTAATGATTGATATAGACCGTTTTAAAAAGTACAACGATTCTTTTGGGCACATGGCCGGTGACATTGTACTAGGGACCATCGCCCGGATATTGGAAGAGCATTTTAACCGTCCCGGAGAACTGGTGTGCCGTTATGGCGGGGAAGAATTTTGTGTATTGCTGCCGGATTGCACCAAGACCAAAGCCCTGCAATTGGCCAATGAACTTAAAAGTAAAATTGAGGGCCGTGAAATTATTTTGCGCCGCGAGAAAACCCATGTGACGGTCTCTATCGGGGTGGCTGCCTTTCCCAAAGACGCCAAGGCCGCGGATGATTTGATCTTTAAAGCCGATGAAGCGCTGTATCACGCCAAAGAAACCGGACGCAACAAGGTAAGTGCCGCATGATCTTTTGTCTTATTATCTTAACAGCGGTCTTTGTGGGGGTGGTTTTTTATTTGGCCAAGCTCGTGGTCTTAGGGCTTGAACAACGGGCCGACGAAGATGTGCTGGGGGCCAAGGATGTTTTTAGGAAGATCATCGAGCAGAAAGACAAGGCCCAAGGGGAGAAGGCAAAGCTTGAGCGTGAGGCTATACAGATTTTCACCCTTTATGATATGACCAAGGAGATCACCCGCCATTTTAATGAGCAAGACGCGTTTAAGATATTCTTCAGGAAATTAAAAGAAAACGTCATCATCGAAGATTGCCAATTGGCCCAGGACTTGGGCGAAGTTTTTAAGGGAGGGGTTTTACCCAATGACTATTCGGTTTTTGTCCTTAAAAGCAAAGAGAAAAAATTGGGGGTATTGTTGTATAAGGGGTTAGACCCCAAAGACAAGGAAAAATTCGCGATTTTAGCGCATCAGTTTGCCCTGGCCCTGCGGCGTTTGAAATTATACAAAGATATTGAGACCCTGGCCATCACCGACAGCTTGACCGGGGTTTATACCCGCCGTTATTTCATCGAGCGTTTTGATGAGGAAATAAAACGATCAGCTTCGCGTAAGAGCACCCTTTCTTTTTTAATGATAGATGCTGATCATTTTAAAATGATCAATGACCAGCACGGCCATTTGACAGGGGACCTGGTCCTTAAAGAGATTTCAAATATTATCGAGGAAAATGTGCGCGAGATTGATATTGTAGGGCGCTTCGGCGGGGAAGAGTTCTGTGTGGTCTTGCCGGACACGGACATGGAGGGGGCGCGTGTCGTGGCGGAACGTATCCGCAAGTCTTCCGCGGAGCGGTTGATCAAGGCCTATGACAGCAGCTTACGGGTGACATTAAGCATCGGGCTTTCCATATATCCCACGGACGGTAAACTTTTAGAAGAACTGATGGACAAAGCCGACTGGGCCTTGTATCGTGCTAAATCTCAAGGAAGGAATTGTGTGATTGCTTTTGGGCAATATCAAAAATGAAAACAACTCCTAAAATCTTTATCCTAGTTTTAATACTTTTGGCTTTCCTAACCAGCCTGGCCTGGGTCGGCGTGCGGCAGATCGCGGATATACTCCATGAATTTGACCATGTGGCGCAGGTGGATTTGGTGTTGATGGAAGCGGCCACCAATCTTAACGATATCCAATTGAAAAAGGAAATTATTTTCGCCAAACTCTCTGCATCCGCCGAAGAATTGGCCTTTGGCCAGGTGAATGCCGCACGGAATCAATATTTGGCGGATTATGTGAAAGGCTTAGGAGAGCAATTTGAAGTTTACATCCAATTGGCCAATGGGCAGATCAGGCGGATCAATAAGCTTTCCGGTGTGCCTGTGGACTTGCAGGATTATTTTAAACAAATGCGCAAGCAAACACAGCAGTATGATTCCACGGTGCGGGCCATTTTTAAAGCCGTGGAAAAGGGCGGCTTTCAATTGTCCTTGGATGATTTGGAACAGACGGACAGCCAGCAGCTCGTCCTCTCGCATAATGTTCAAAGTATTGTTTCTGAGGTTTGGAGATTGGTGCATGGGTCTGTCAAAAGAAGCCAGCGCTGGCATGAGCAGTCTAAATTAATATTTTGGTTTAGTTTATTGCTCTCTGCCACCTTGGGGCTATTATTGTTTGCTTTTAAAAAGAACTTGGAAGAAATCAGCCGGCAAAAGAAGGACCTGGAAAAATTAAACCTGGAGCTCGACAGGTATGTGCATACCACCAGCCATGATATTGCAGGGCCATTGACAACCATTGTCGGTTACGCGGCTTTTTTGGAAAGCCACTATGCCAAGCAATTGGACAAACAGGGCCAGGATTGCATCAGCGGGGTGCGTAAAGGGGCAACGCGGCTTAATGTCTTGATCAAGGACATGCTGGAATTGACAAAGATCTCCCGGATCAAAAACCCCTATTCGCGGGTTTCGATTGAGAAAGTCATAGATGAAGCTATAGCTAATTGTGATTTTATGATCCGCCAAACTAACGCGGAAATTAAGGTTGAAGGAAAATTACCTGAAATCATTTGCGACCGTATTAAAATCACCGCGGTATTTTATAATCTTATCAGTAACGCCATCAAATTCGCCAATCCCCATGTCCCGCCGGTAGTCCAGATTGGTTGGAACTTAACCCGCGAAGGCCATGAGTTTTACGTTAAGGACAATGGGATCGGCATTGACCCTCTGCACCATCAGGATATCTTCAATATTTTTAAACGCCTGCACCCTTCAGACCAATACGACGGCGGCTCAGGTGTTGGCCTGGCCATCGTCAAAGCTGCCGTTGAAGACCAGGGCGGGCATCTCTGCGTGGAATCAAGCCTTGGCCAAGGTGCCAAATTCATCTTTACCATCCCGGAAAATCCCTAGACCTTGTTTTTCTTTAATTTATATGGTTTACTCTATATAAGGATAGCTATGTCTTTAATTTGGATTATGTAGATGAGAACCCCCTGTTCCACAAATACTCCTTTGCGAAGCCTATTTTTTAGGCCGTCGACTTCGTTTGTTATTTTATTAACTTTCTTAATTAATTTCCTGGGCCCAATGCCAATGGCCCAGGCTGATGAGTTTCGTTTGCCTGTTCCTGGTGTCATGGTTCGTTTAAGCCCGCCGCTTGACCCACCCATGTTAAAGGGCATCAAAGTGCATCCCGATAATCCATTCCGATTTGATTTTATTTTGGACCAAGGTGATGGGAGTTCCCGTCATTCTGAGGAGCAAAGCGACGAAGAATCTTTAAAGCAAGAATCCACCAAACTCATCAAATATTTCCTCGCCAGCCTCACCATCCCCGAAAAAGACCTCTGGGTCAACCTCAGCCCCTATGAAAAAGATAGGATCATCCCCAATAGTTTTGGCTTAACTGAAATGGGCCGCGACCTGCTGGCCGAAGATTATATGCTCAAACAGATCACCGCCAGTTTGATATATCCTGAAGATGCGGTAGGAAAAAAGTTTTGGAAGCGGATCTACGCAGAAGCCGCCAAACGTTACGGCACAACCGATATCCCGGTCAATACCTTCAACAAAGTCTGGATCATCCCCGACAAAGCCGTGGTCTATGAGAATGCCAAGGCGGGGACTGCGTATGTGGTTGAGAGTAAATTAAAGGTGATGCTGGAAGAAGATTATTTGTCAATACAGAAACACAACCTCCCCCCTCTTTTTTTCAAAGAGGGGGCAAGGGGGAGTTCAAAAAATATTAATTCCCTCGGTTCCCAAATAATCCGCGAAATCGTCATCCCTGAACTTACAAAAGAAGTCAACGAAAACAAAAACTTCGCCCAACTGCGCCAAGTCTACAACAGCCTTATTCTGGCCACTTGGTATAAGAAGAAAATAAAGGACAGTATTTTAGAGCAAGTTTATGCGGATAAGTCCAAGGTGGCTGGTGTTAACATCGATAATCCTAAAGAAAAAGATAAGATATATCAGCAATATCTTAAAGCCTTCAAAAAAGGCGTCTATAACTATATCAAAGAAGATATTGATCCCGCAACACAAGAGACGATTCCAAGGAAATATTTCTCAGGGGGTTTAGAATTGGATATGGATGCGACGACCGTCAATTCTGGAAAAACAATCCAATATATTAAGCAATTACCCAGTTGGGCAATGATGTCTATCAATACTTTGTCTAAATCAGTGATTCTGTCCGTTTTAGTTGCAGCTGCTTCATTTACTTCCGTAAAAGCAGTGGAGAATGTGTCCCAACCAAATCAGCAGAGTATTGTTAATAAAGTCGAAGTTCATTTGACGGATAATGCCCCTCAAATTCAGATTTTAAAACAAAAATATGGCAGCTTGCTTGTTGATAGGGTTTTGTCAATATTAGGGAATCCCAAAGATTTTAAAAGTGAATTAATGCGGGTGATTTTTAATGCCGAAGTAAGTGATATTAGTAACAAATTAAAACCACTTACTTTGCAGGATCAAGAATATATCTTATCTCTTTTTGAAACAAGAAATTTGCCAAATGATTTATTTCAAAAAACACAATTCAATTATGCTGAATGTATTGCCCTCTTTATTGAAAATAGGCAAGTTTTTAAAGAACACTTGATTCAATATCAAGATTTTCTCAATCAAGGCGAGGCGGTGCGTTTTTTGCCTGCCCAAGTTGATGAATTTGTAAGTTTTTCAATCCGTCACAAACAATTAGGAGAAGAGTTTTTTCATCAAATTTATAATCAACATAAGTTTTTATGGGAATATAAGCCCCGTTCTTCGGAAACCATGGATCAGGTAAAGAGATTTATTCAAGGGACTCTTGCGGATCAAAGCAAAAGGGCTCGTTCGATAGATCCCGAGAGCGTCGAGGCGGTTCAGCTTTTGACAATCAATCTTTTGTCTCACATGGCTTTCATGTATCAATTAAATCCTTATTCTTGGGATGCCTATAGGGATATTCTTTTAAATATTTTGATTAATACCCATATAACTACTGAAGTTGGGATGCGTTATAATGCGAGTGCGGATAATATGGTATTTGGTTCAAAAGTCTTGCAGCAGGATAAAATGGTTTTAAGTGGATTAATTTTTCATGAATTGGGTCATAGAAAATCAATTTTTGGGGCTTTAAGATTAATCAATTCAGATGAATATAATTTTGTTGCAGGAGAGATGGTGGCTGATTTTGAACCTTATATTAATCTGGGTCCATTATATGGTTCAGCTGCCGTTACTAAGTATCGAGAGTTTCTTGAAGCTTCGACCAAGAATCAATTGAGAGTATTTAATCTTACAGTCGTGATGTCTCCAAAACAATCATCGAGTAATCCACAGCAATCAAAAGACAAAGAACAACATTATTTTTCAAGATTACAGAATGATAATATTTTTCAAGCGTTGGGTGGGACAATTGATGGAACCAGATTCAATAATGCTTTGAATGATATGGAGGCAGAATATACTCAAAATACTTTGCCCGCAGATGTAAGAAAGGAACTATTTCCTGACACAGATCAAAGATATAATTCTACAGTACATTTTACTCAAAATTTAATGATGAAATATTTTTCTGGCGTAGGGCATAATAACATTAACGATTTACAGTTAAGATATCAATGGTATGACGTTAATAAAAATAATCAAATTGTTGCTCAGGGAAATAGTGGGTCGGTGACAGGTGCTAAGGAGGGGCAAGTTCGTTTTTATTTATTATCTGAGGAAGCTATAAGACAGATTCGTTTGTATTACAAAAATCAATCTTTTCCCAAGAATCGAACCGGCATAACACCAAAAGGAAAAGGTATTATTGAAATTGATCAGGCGATGAATACGGAAATAGTTAATCAAACTTCTTTAGCATTGGAAATTTCAGGAAAGTTAAACAGTTCCAACCCACTGGACCGTCAAGAAGCCTTAGAAAACATATCCCATCATGCTAATTCGGGAATTGAATTCCTTGAATCCATTCTTCGCAATGTCAATGACCCAAGTCCCGCCATTCGTCTAGCAGCGTATAAAGCATTGGGTAAAATAGCCGACAATCCAAGGGCATTTGAAGCCATTCTTCAAGGCGTCAATGATAGTGACGTCGATGTGCAGAAAGAGGCCATTCGTGCCTTGGCCCATGAAAATATTTTTGATAAAAGAAAAGCCATCAGGGTTTTAAGCCAGCATGTCTATCTACCAGACCTGCAAAATAGCCTTTTGAACACCTTAGCTGTCATTGGCCATGGCCATCAGGAAGCGCTGGAGGCCATCGCTGGGATGAGCGGCATTCCTGATCTTGAATTCCCGGTTGGGTTAGTCTTAGAGAAATTTATCATGGGTCATGCGGATAGCCACCGGGCCATGGAGATCCTTTACCGGAATTATCAAGAACGGCCTCAAGCTTTTTGGTCCTATCAGGGAGCTTTGGAAAATATCGGAGCCAGTGACCCGCTGGCTGTTGATATTTTATGCGACATGTTATCGCGTGCCTCAGTCCCAGACGATCTTATTGATACCCTTGCCTGGCATACTTATCAGGACAAAGAAAGTAAGGCAAAGGCTATTGCTATATTGGGAACTTATATTCTCCAGCACCCTAATCAACATGGCGTAGCTCAAAGAGCTCTGGAAATTCTGGGTAATCATGAAACTGGTTTTGTCCAGGAGGTTGAACCAATTGCGACACGGCCTTTAATGATCTCAAGCACGGATACTTTATTAGAAGATAAGGACTGGGGCAGGGAAAGTAATTTTGTCGCGGGCCAGGAAGCGCACAATGGCTTTAGTTTGTTTGAATTAAAAGGAATGCCGGTTTATTTTGTCAATTTCTTAAGCAGCTTTGGGCAGGCCGCGGCGCTTGACAGGATCGCTGTTTTTATCGAACACCATGAATTCAAAGGCCAGATCTTACCTTGGGCTAAGATGGGATTGTTGCTTAAAAGATCAAAAAAGCCAGTCATGTATACAGGGCATAATTATGCGTTGGAAGATATTGCCAGGTTTTTTACTATGGCCTTTCAAAGCAACACGCTTCTCAATAATGAGGAAAAGAAATTCAGGGATTGGCTCATTAATCAAGGCCTGATGAGCTTTGACGGGCAGTCGGCTTACTCGAGCCCCCCATCAGCTTTCTTAATCTCCTTTAGCCAGGACCTTTCTTTAGATCTCAAAATCAAAGTTTTACGCCATGAAATGTCGCATGCTTTATACGCGCTTAACGCTGATTATCGCCGGGAAGTGGGGGCAATATTTGATAGCCTGCCCCCGGGGATCAAAGATTTTGTCAAGTCGGTCCTTTATTTGCAAGGGTATGATGTTTTTGCCAATGAAAATCTGCTCAAGACGGAATTCGGGGCCTATTTCCAAGACCCTCAATCGCTCATCAATATATTAGATGGCAAATATAAAAGGAGCCGTGGGGCAGGCGAAAATCCCATTGATGCCAAGTCCGTGTGGGTTTGGCAGAAAATCAGGGAATTTTATAATACCCGTGGTTCTCTGGCCCGGGACGGACATCTTGAAGCTCAATTGAAACCGGAAGTAGTTTCTGTATTAACAAATATCGGAGAGCGATTATGGCAATTGAATCTGGATGTGCAAGGACAAGATTATTATACACGGCAACTGAGAGGACAGTATGACCTGACGAAGCTGCCGGAAAAAAGCCCGGAAACAACCGGCCTGGCTGTGGCTAAAGTTGAAGGCAATACCATTATGTCCTATGATCCTCGCGCTGCCGTATCTGATGTCCAAATAAGTGTCGGTGGTTCAGGAAGTTTTTCGACACACATGACAGATTTTTCATCAATGGACCGCAATGAATTAATGCAATCCGCCATACCTGAACTGGTTGAGGCCAGCTTCAAAAAAGGGGTCATCAAGGCCCTGGATGATGCTGGAATTAAAGGAAACTTTCGCATGGTAGTGTCTGGCCGTCGGGTTTTGATCATAGAAAACAGTCAATTTCGAATCTTAAATAGAAAAAAGATCCTAGCCCAAGTGGATCAGCTTATGGATTGGGATCCGGTTATTGTGGTATTTAATAAATATGGAATAAGGTATGAATACCGTTGGGATAGCGCCCAAATGAATTCACGACAACAATTGGAAAACCCTGCAATGATAAATATTTTAAAGCAATTTAATCAGGCTGTTGAACGTGGGAATTTTGCTCAAGCAGAAATTATATTAAAAATAATGCCAGGAGCCTCAGCAGAGCAGTTGAGTAATCTCAGAGCTGCGTTTTTTCATCGGAAATTAGTATTAGATGGGAGGCGGTTTAATTTAGGGCTTTATTTGGTCGAACCACAAAGGGCCTATTATTGGTTAAATTTAAGAGAGAAGTTCTTTGTTCCTTTGGTCAGGGCAGCAGGATTAAATCCAGAGAAAATAGCATTTCCCTTATCGTCATCTAGCGTCAGCAGTATAGCTACAACTCATGGGGAAGATGTAGAACTGTTAACCTGGCTGGAGGACTATTACGGGAATGGGCATATGTCTGATGCGCAAATGGGATACGTTTTTGCGCATGAAATCGCGCATATTAAGAATGGGTCAGCTGCTGCTTTAGATGAGGCGGTGGAAAGGGAAAATGAAATTAAGGATTCTGTAGCCGCTATTGATATTATGCTTAGCGCCGGTTATAACCACGAAATGATCCAAAATGAGGTTGTGCCGTTTATTGCCAATGCTGAACGTTTAAAAATGAAGGCTATTAGTGAGGGAGGACTGAAATTATCCAGTCAAGTTCATGCACAAATTCAAGCCACGCATCCATATGAAGAAATTGCTGGGGCAATCCAAAAGCATTTAAGCAATTTGGGCGGTATTGATTTAACACCTGCAAATATGAATGTGCAGATTAAAACTAGATCCCCGACAAAAGCGTTCGGGGATGACAATGGAAGAATGCTGGATGACAATGAAGGTATTAAATTCCACCTTAACCCTGCCATGTTGGCCCTACTGCAAAACGCCCCTGGATTTGAACCAAAAGTCATTAGTATACTGCCGCTTAAGAGCCTGCCGGAGTTTTTGGGGATTCAAGGAAATAACTAATTATATTTAAAAACAGCTGTTGATAGCCTGCCGGTTTTAAGATAGAATAAAAAAGAATATTAAGAATTACTAATATAAATCATTGAAGATTCTTCGGCCTTTGGCCTCAGAATGACGGTTCACTTATAAATGGTTTAGGATTCTTCGGCCTACGGCCTCAGAATGACGAAACTCACCTAAAGCTAAGGATTTTAATGAAGCAGTATGTCGTTGGTGTGGATGTCGGCGGCACCAATATCAAATTGGGTGTCGTTGGGCCTTCGGGACAAGTTATTGTCAGAAATAGCTTTGCCACAAAGCCTTTTGCTTCTAGTCGAATTAAATTGATCGCGGCTTTGGCCCGCGAAATCGAGGCCAGCATTTTAACGGCAGGCTTAAATAAGAATCAAATTGCCGGTGTGGGCATTGGTTTTCCCGGGCTTATTGATTATGAAAAAGGGATTGTGCGTTTTTTGCCTAATATTCCAGGCTGGAAGAGAGTGCCTTTAAAATCCATCCTCCAAAATAAGATCAAACTACCGGTGTATATTGATAATGATGTTAAAATAATTACGTTAGCAGAGTCTAAATTCGGCGCGGGGCGTGGGGTTCGGAATTTGATTTGTATGACCTTGGGCACGGGTGTTGGTGCGGGTTTAATCTTAAACGGCCAGCTTTACCGCGGGGAAGACAATGCCGCAGGAGAGTTGGGCCATATGCCTCTTAATGAACATGGCCCTAAGTGCAATTGCGGAGGCTTTGGCTGTTTTGAGACCTACGTGGGCAACCGCCCTTTGTTGAAGCTGGCTGCCCATGTGATGGGCAAACCCGGCATTACGCTTGAAGAAACATTTGTCCTGGCTGAAAAAGGGAATAAAAAAGCTTTATTATTCTGGAAAACAGCGGCCGGGCATATCGGCAATGGATTAGTCGGCATTGTCAATTTATTAAACCCCCGCATGATCATTATCGGCGGCGGGATTTCACACAATCAAAAATTTTTGTTCAAGACCATCACCGACACCATCCGTCACAGGGCCATGAGTTTGCAGGGATCAGCGTTTAAAATCAAACGGGCTAAATTTAAAGATGATGCCGGCATTATCGGCGCGTATGTATTGGTGACCCATGCGCAAAGGTAGTTTACCTATTTTTTGGATCGCCGCAGGCCTTTGGGCATGGATTGCTTTTTTATTTTTGACGCCGGACGCCGCAGCCACAAAGCCCCCGATGCCGGACATTAAAGGCTCATTTAAAAAACAAGACCTCAAAAACTCCGCTCAAGTGACCATGCAGGCCGACCAGGTCAGCTTTTCTACCGTTGACAATAAAGCGCATGCCAAGGGCAATGTGGTGGTCAAGTCCAAGGACCAGCAATTATATTGCGACCAATTGCAATTGGACCGCACCATCCAGGAAGTCGTGGCCCAGGGGGATGTGTTTTTAGACACGCCCCAGGAGCAGGTGATGGCCCAGGGGTTGACCTATAATTTTAATGATGGCACCGGAGAGTTTCGGGATGCACGGGTCTTTGTTGACCCTTATCAGGTCAAGGGCCAAAAGATTGTTAAGGTTTCTGAGAATTATATGACCCTGGATGAAGGGTATATGACCACCTGCGATTTGGATGAACCGCATTACCGCATTGGTGCTCACCGTATGGATATTTACCAGCATGATAGGGCCGTTGTTCATGGCATGAAAATTTATTTAGGCTCGGTGCCGGTGATGTATTTGCCTTATTATGTACAGGACCTTAAAAACCGTCCGATAGTGACATTTGAGCCTGGTGAAAACAAAGATTTTGGTCTGTTTTTATTGACCACCGCGCGTTTTCAGGCCGGGTCCCATGTGAAAGTGACCCTGCACGCGGACCTGCGCGAGCGCGATGGTTTTGGAGAAGGTTTTGATATCAATTACAATACGCCCAATTTCGGTCGTGGACTTTTGAGCGCCTACTATACGGATGAAAATCAAATTGCCAGCCATCATTTATGGGATTTATATAACAGCAGCGGTGTTAAAAGAGGACCTACGATGCATCATGAGCGTTACCGCATCATATGGCGCCATAAATGGCAGATCGACCCAAACACCAACGCTGTTTTCCAGTATTATAAAATCCATGATTATGACATTGTCAATAACGGCTTTTTGAAAACATATTTTCCGAGGGAGTACCGGCAGGATGCCCAGAATTCCAATCTCGACACGTATTTCTTGCTGACGCGGAACATGCCCCACGGCACGCTGACTTTTAATATCGACACCAGCCGCGTCAACCGTCCTTTACGCGGCATCGAGCGTTTACCGGAAGTGCAATACGTGCTTAATAATCAACAAATCGGTAAAAGCGGATTTTACGCGAAAAGTTCCAATACATTTTCAGATTTGACCTACCAGAATTATCCCAAGACATTTAACGAAAAGACCCTGCGTTTTGATTCGAATAATGATATTTCCCATCCTTTCAAGCTTGGGTTTATCCAGCTTAACCCGCATCTGGGAGGGGAAGAAACATACTATAGCCGCACCGCTGACCTTGCCCAACAGAATATCATCCGCGGCATGTTCCGGGGCAGCCTGGATATGAGCACTAAGTTTTATAAATTTTGGGATTATCATACCGATTTCGCGGGACTCAATATCAATGGATTGCGCCATGTCATAACACCGACGATCACGTATTTATACCAGGCCCGGCCTACCTTCCCGGCCTCCAATCTTAATCAATTCGACCCGGCCATCGATGATTTATACCGGATCCATCAATTTGAATTGGGGTTGGAAAATAAACTGCAGACCAAGCGCAATAGCCAGATCGTGGATTTATTAAGGGCCCTGGTCACCACCAATTTCGGCCTCAAGGGAACGACCGGGCACAGGGGCTTCAATCCGTACGATACCCTGGTGGATTTTAATCCTACGAACTGGCTTTCTTTCCATAATGACAACGAATATGATTTCCATACCGGCCATTGGAATTCCGAAAATTTCGACGGGGAAATCCATGGCCAGAATTGGTCCTTTAGCTTAGGCAACCGTTACACCCGGTATGAAGGCGACCAGCTGACGACCGAGATTGATTATATTATCAACCCCAAGTGGAAATTTAAAATATATAACAGCCTTCCTTTGACCTTTGCCACCAACGGGAACACGACCTCGGCCCGGGAAAATGAGTTTGTGGTGACCCGTGATCTGCATGAATGGGAAATGGATGTATCGATTGATAAACAGGAAGGGCATGGGACAACATTTTACGTCCTTTTCCGCCTTAAGGCCTTTCCGGACATGAAGTTTAATTTAGTCAACACGTCATTCCAGCCCTCGAGGCCGGGGACTCAAAATTAATCAGGAGTGAAACAATGAAAATCGCCATCATCGGTTCGGGTTATGTAGGGTTGGTCTCAGGCGTTTGCCTGGCCAACATCGGGCACCATGTGATTTGTGTGGACAATAATCTTGATAAGATCAAGACCTTAAAAAAGGGGCATCTGCCCATCTACGAGCCTGGTTTACTTGAGTTGATGAAGGTCAACGTGGCCAAAAAGCGGCTTTCCTTCACGTCTTCCATAGGGGAAGCGACCAAGAAGTCCCAGGTGATTTTCCTGGCTGTCCCGACACCCCCTAAGCCTAATGGGGACGCGGACTTGACTTATGTGGAAAATGTGGCCCGCGCCATCGCCCAGCACATGGATTCTTATAAGCTTATCGTCGAGAAATCAACCGTTCCGGCGGAAACAGGCAAGAAGATCAGGCGCACCATTCATCTCAACCTGGCCAAGAAATATAGAAGCGGCAATAAAATCCTCCTGGATTTTGATGTGGCGTCAAACCCAGAATTCCTTAAAGAAGGCAGCGCTGTTTATGATTTCATGAACCCTGACCGTATCGTGATCGGTGTGGAATCTAAAAAAGCCGAAGATTTGCTCAGGGAAATTTATAAGCCTTTAAAGCCCAGGATCCTGGTCACCAATATCGCCTCCGCCGAGATGATCAAGCACGCTTCTAATTCATTCTTGGCCACGAAAATCTCTTTTATCAACGCGGTGGCCCAGGTTTGCGACCGGGTGGGCGCGGACGTGCTTAAAGTGGCCGAAGGCATGGGATTAGACAAGCGCATCGGCCGCCAGTTCCTGGACGCTGGCGTGGGCTATGGCGGTTCTTGTTTTCCTAAGGATGTGGATGCCTTTATCCGGTTGAGTGAACGCAGCGGTTATGAATTTTCTTTATTAAAAGAAGTCCGGCGCGTTAATGATAACCAGCGTCATTGGTTTGTGCACCAC
>Ga0206950_1082_pt2 | contig 22817 bp, 19 predicted proteins | sample Alteio_BWOrgHeat_41_FD_152954 | JGI IMG/M metagenome (GOLD analysis project Ga0206950, IMG submission 152954) | Enriched cells from forest soil in Barre Woods Harvard Forest LTER site, Petersham, Massachusetts, United States -... | ecosystem: Environmental > Terrestrial > Soil > Temperate forest >... | reverse complement strand
AGACGTCATCAAAAAGTGATTGAAGAAGCACCTGCTCCCGGGATTACGGAAGAAGAACGCCAAAAAATTGGAGATCGGTGTGTGAAGGCCTGCTTAGAAATGAATTATCGGGGGGCTGGAACATTTGAATTTTTATATCAAGACGGTGAATTTTATTTTATTGAAATGAATACCCGTATTCAGGTTGAACATCCCGTCACCGAGCTCATTACCAATGTCGATCTCGTGAAAGAACAATTAAAAATTGCAGCTGGACAACCGCTTTCTATTCGCCAAGATCAAGTTAAAATTATGGGGCATGCCATTGAATGTCGTATTAATGCAGAAGATCCCACCACTTTTATGCCATGCCCCGGGAAAATACAACAATTTCATGCGCCGGGTGGCCCTGGTGTTCGTTGGGATTCTCATATTTATCAAGGATATTCGGTTCCCCCTCATTACGATTCATTGATTGGAAAACTAATTGTTTATGGTCAAGATCGGGATACCGCCATTGCCCGAATGAAAAATGCACTCAGTGAAATTGTCATCGATGGTATTAAAACCAATATTCCTTTACATCAAAGCTTAATACGTGACACTAACTTCCAACAAGGCGGAACCAATATTCATTATCTGGAAAAAAAGCTCGCCGATGAAAAAGCCTAGCGAACATCATCTGGTTATCTTTTAAAAATGGCTTGGTTACAAGTTATTGTTACTGCCCCCCAAGAAAAAGCCCCTGTATATGCCGATTTTTTAAGCGATTTTGGTGCCGTTTCTGTCACCTTTCAAGATGCCAAAGATGAACCCATTTACGAACCCGCATTAAACACCACGCCCCTTTGGCAGCATACCACCGTCATTGCATTATATTCGGCCGAAACCGATATTGAACCATTAAAAATAAAACTTAAAACAATATTGGATCCACAAACTTTTTCAACCCTTAAAATAGAGCCACTAGAAGATAAAAATTGGGTGGAACTCTGGCGCAATGAATTTAAACCGATGCATTTTGGTCATGATTTATGGATTTACCCCAATGATACTGAAATACCCAACTCCAAAAATATTACTGCGATTCGATTAGATCCCGGTATGGCCTTTGGTACAGGTACGCACCCCACAACCCGTTTATGTCTGGAATGGTTGGCAGCACATCCACCAAAAGATTATTTAGTCATTGACTATGGATCAGGCTCTGGCATTTTAGCCATCGCCGCTTTAAAGCTTGGTGCTAAATTTGTGTACGCCGTTGATTATGATCCTCAAGCACTCACGAGTACCACAGAAAATGCCAAGCAAAATAGCTATGATGAACATAAAATTTTAGCATTATCGCCCGAAGGATTGACGCTATTAAAACCTGAGCCTTGTGATTTAATCTTAGCCAATATTTTATTAAACCCTTTAATGGAATTAAGGGATCATTTTATTTCGTTATTAAAACCTAAAGGAGTTTTAGTGGTCTCGGGCGTTTTGGAAACGCAAGTGCCTTTATTGGTCGAACACTATCAGGCTCAGTCTTTATTTGAGGTGGTCGAGGTTTGTGTGTTAGAGGAATGGGCTAGAGTAACGTTGAGCCGGTAGTGGTCTAAACATCCACCATACCATTACCCATAAATAGTTGTTTTTTTCTCCACCCCCAGCCCCAGCCCTCCCCCGCAAAGCGAGGGAGGGAGTAGCGCTTTTCGCTTTTGAAACCGTCATGCAACACCAAAACACCTCCATTTCAAATGAGACTAATATAAAAATAAGAAGTTTAAGCATTACGATCAGAGATTTCTTTCAAAATGATATTTAACACGTTATTTAATTCAAGCAGTATTTGATTGTTCCAAAAACGAATGACTCTGTATCCACAGGTTATTAAAAATTCAGTTCGAATTCTATCATATTCTTGTTGTAACTGATGTTGGCAGCCATCCAATTCAATAATCAATTTATGTGATAACGAAATCAACAATGTAAAAACCAATAATATATTGACGTCTAAACTTAACGTCTTTTATTTGACGTTTCTTAAGGCTTTTCCATAAAATTTTTTCGGCATCTGTTTGTGCGATACGAAGTTTTCTAGCTCTTGCCCGCATCTCAAAATCTATTTTTTTCAAAAAATTTTTCCTACCTAGTTCTTAGCCAGAAGCTAGGTTACTATTACTCATGACTTTTTTTGAATCAGTTATTTATCCTAAAAACAAACTAAAAGGAGCCACAAGTAGATCCAAGATTTACGCTAGTCCCATTTGAAATAAGGTGTTTTGGTGTTGCATGACGGTTTCAAAAGTGAAAAGCGCTACTCCCTCCCTCGCTTTGCGGGGGAGGGCTGGGGCTGGGGGTGGAGAAAAAAGCAACTACTTATATTACTAGTTTATAGCAGAATTAAGTTTCCCTAATGCATTTGCCAAAACAACCTCATCCGTTTCTCGAAGTGCTTCATAATATAAACTAGATGCGTTATTTACTGCTTCAACTTTTAGTTTTTTCAATTCTTTTTTAGCCTTAAACATTCTAAACACACTTTGTATTTTAACGACATTTTCTTCAAAACCTGTCCACTTTTCAGCCAAAACGTTATTTTTTGAATTTAACCATAACATATCGTTTTCATTTTTGAATGGATACAAGTTCCCTAATAGTTTAAAAGCATCAACCATTTCTTGAGCGTAAAGTTTTTTTGTTTTGCAAGTTGGAATAAATTCTTTTTCTATAAATTGGATAATGGCATCGTGCATGCAACCAGGCCCAGCCGTTTCTAATATAAACGCTTTAAATACAATTTCATACCTGTCGGGTGTGCAAACTCTTTTGAGTGCTCTCCTAAACCTAATTGCTGTTGGAATATTTTCTTCTGTTTTTTCATGTTCTTTCATGGATTTCAAAGCTAATGAAAGCTCTTGTCCTTCAAACACTTTATTATGATGCAACTCTCGAATCGCATCATTAATATTATTATATCGGTTGAGAATCAATTTCCTATAGTAAACTAAAAAATCAGTCTTTGATTCATCACAAGCCATCATATCATTACTCACATTTGTAACTTCTACTCCCCCTCTTTCTGCATCGTACTCAAATGTCGCATTCACTAACAAACCAAAAGAAGCATCCAGGTTAAGTGTATCGCCTTTAAATTCCTTAAACATAGGTTGAGTGGAACCAATCGGTGCCATATTAACAAATTTTAATTTGGTTCGATCTAAATCGGTATAAGGATTTCCTGCAACACCCGATAATGTTCGAGCAATATCCGATGCAGCTGCCAAACATCCATCACCCAAAGTTCTTTCTAAACTGGCAATTTTTAATAATTCAAGTTGAACTTTTCTGTCTCTAATATGAGGAGTCTTCTTAATATTTTGGGCTCTACGTTCAACATCATGAATACTGACTAAATTGATGGGTTTTTTATCAAAAGGAGGTTTGTTACAAAATGCTTTTAGTTGGTTTTGTTTTTCAGATGACAACTCTTCAAAATTACTAATTAGCGTAATCTCATCATTGGGAAAGCGTAAGCGATGGCTCACCAACCGATATTCATTAAAAGGTCCGCCTAAAGGGTGTTGATCGGGCTTTGAAAACCAAATTTTCACCACTTTGTTAAAATCAAATGCGGGCATCGCAATCTCCTCAATCTCGAAATAATGTCATTGTGCCCTATTCTACCATCCTCTCATTAAAAAAACAATCAATTTAAATAACTTTATTTGTAAATACCCCTTTTAGATAACGGAGTCAGACCCCATTCTTTTATGTTAAAATCGGACATGATTCAGATTGGCAAACATAAGTTAGAAGGTAATCTTATTTTGGCGCCCATGGCAGGGGTCACGGATCGTCCTTTTCGTCAATTATGCAAACAATTAGGCGCGGGCATGGCGGTGTCCGAAATGGTTTCTGCCAACTCCCTGCTTCGAAAAAGCGTTAAGACCCTAAGGCGCGCTAACCACCAAGGCGAAAGCCTCCCCCGCTCTGTCCAAATTGCGGGAGCCGATCCCAAAATGATGGCCGAAGCGGCTAAGTTTAACGAAGACGAAGGTGCTGAAATTATCGATATCAATATGGGATGCCCTGCCAAAAAAGTCTGTAATACCTTGGCTGGATCGGCGCTCTTAAGAGATGAGCCTTTGGTCACTCGCATTTTAGAAGCCACCGTGAATGCGGTTAAAATTCCCGTCACTTTAAAAATTAGAACCGGCTGGGATCCCGATCATAAAAACGGAATTACCATTGCGAAAATTGCTGAACAAAGTGGTATTCAAGCATTAGCTGTTCATGGTAGAACGCGTTCTTGTTTTTTTAAAGGAGAAGCAGAATACGATACCATTGCGGCTATTAAAGCATCTATCAAGATTCCACTCATTGCCAATGGCGATATCGAATCCCCCGAAAAAGCAAAATATGTGTTAGAAAAAACCAAAGCAGATGGATTAATGATTGGCAGAGCCGCACAAGGTCGCCCTTGGATTTTCAGAGAAATTAGCCATTACCTTGCAACTGGTGAATATTTACCTGAACCCACTCCTAGTGAAATTAAATTTATTTTATTAGGCCATCTTAAAAACCTATATGAATTTTATGGCGATCACATGGGTGCCATGATTGCCCGTAAACATGTTTCTTGGTACAGTCGAGGACAAACAGGCAGCGCTCGATTTCGAGATCATTTTAACCATTTGGAAACGGCCAATGAGCAAACACGCGCGATCGAAGATTTTTTTACGTGAACAAGTTTCACTCGCTTTAGAAAATTATTTTTCGACACTAGAAGGCAGTGCCGCCAACAATATTTATGAATTAGTTTTAGCAGAAGTCGAAGCCCCTCTATTAAAATTAACATTAGAACATGCCAAAGGAAATCAAAGCCTAGCAGCCAAATGGCTAGGCTTAAATCGCGGTACTTTGCGAAAATTGTTATCAAAATATAATCTCTGCTAATCTGCCCCATAAAATTTCGATAGACCTTTACAAATTCGTTTTTTTTTGTCATATTTTTTTGTTGTATACCGAAGTAAAAGGAGTAAGATATGAAGTTAATCAACAAAGTAAAGAAATTCTTTAAGCTCGTTGTAGTCTTAAGCGTTGTGGTGCTTGTTTCCCCTTATCTCCTAGAAAAATTGAAGTTTTATGGCTTATCCCATGCCGCAACGGCCAATACCTCTCCAATGGCCAACACAGCCAACCCCCAAACGTTGTCTCCGCCAACCCCTACTACTAGTGTTACACCCGATTTTCTACAAGCCCCTGTTTCTTATGCCGATGCGGTTGCTTTGGCAGCCCCTGCTGTTGTTAGCATTAAAACCAGCAAAGCCATGCCCATCGAGCAAAATCCACTTTTTCAAGATCCTTTATTTCGTCATTTTTTTGGATTTGGGGATCAAGATGATGGAAATTTTGGTTATCCACCTGAAAACCAAGAACAGTTAAAAAATGATAAAGACCGTTCTAAAACCCTACAAGGGTTGGGATCTGGCGTGATCGTCAGCGAAAAAGGCTATATTTTAACCAATAATCATGTTATCCGGGGAGCTCAAACAATCACCCTAGCACTTGCCGATGGTCGAACCGCAGAAGCGAAAGTGGTTGGCACCGACCCCGATACCGATCTCGCTGTCATGCAAATCACATTAGACAAGCTTCCGGTGATTTCGTTAGGTTCTTCACAAAAACTCCGTGCGGGCGATGTAGTATTAGCCATTGGCGATCCTTTTGGTTTAGACAAAACGGTTACCCAAGGCATTGTCAGTGCAACTGGGCGCACTGCTCGAACCGAGGTTGGAATCTTGGAAAACTTAATCCAAACCGATGCAGCCATTAATCCTGGTAATTCTGGGGGTGCTTTGATTGATGCATATGGCCGTCTCATTGGCATTAATACCGCTATTTATAGCCGAACTGGTGGCAATCAAGGGATTAGTTTTGCAATCCCCATCGATGAAGCCACTCAAATCATGAATCAATTGATTGAAGGAAAACGCATTGTTCGTGGTTATTTGGGCATTATGATGCAACCACTCGATAAAGAAATTCGAGATTATATTCAATACAAAGAAGAACATGGCGTCTATATTCGAGCAGTTGTGAAAGACAGCCCTTCACAAAAAGCTGGGTTATTACCAGGAGATGTGTTAGTTAAAATTAATAATATTGCTATTAAAGACGATCGTGAAGGCTCGCGCCTAGTAGCAAGTCTCACGCCAGGAAAGAGCTATCCTGTCGAAATCTTTCGTAAAGGAGATTACATCACTTACACCGTGATATTAGGCGAGCGTAAACAAGGCCTAAATGCCAAACCAATGCCGGAACAGCAACCTTAATACTTAATATTCAGGTCCTGATGTCGATACCGGTGCTGGGATTGTCGCAGGGGCTGCTGCAGGTACGGCCGTTTTGCTCTTGTTTTTAGAAGCTTTAACCGCTTCTGGTTTTTTAGCCTTGGGTATAGGAGTATTAAAAATCTGCCCCTCTGTCGCAGTATGGCAGTTATATTCACCCACATGTGTGTCTTTACTTGAGAAATCATATCGGCCATCTTTCATTAATTGAAAGCGCTCGCTTAATTGGTTCATTCCAGCTTGATCATATTCACAAATAGTGGTGACTGGTGTTCTAATAGTTTTTCCTGAAGGATTTGGGCCATTTTTTTGGGTCTCTTTTTTTAAAACGCCAACGGTTGTTACCACAACACAACGACCATTTTTTCTACCACGAATCTGTGTCGTGGTTGGAACACCTGCTAAAACAACCTCACAAACATATTCCTCACACTCTTGAATTTTTTCGGGAAAATCAGGGCAAGCGAAAATAGGCTTCTCGTCTGCACTATTTGTTGAATCGGCAAAGACAGCACCCGATAAAAAGGCCATTCCCGAAGCGACAACCACCAATGCTCGAACTACTTTCTTTTCTATCAATCTACCCATGTCTTTCTCCATTTCCACCATTGGAATTTTTATTAGTATAGACCATAAAAAAAATAGAGCTTCATAACTTGCGCTTTAAAGTAAAAACAGATAAGTTAAACCAATCTACTACCCACAGGAAATACTTCAAGAATGCTTTCTAACAAACTAACTTCCAGAGCCTCTGAGCTCTGTTTGCTTGCTATTGTGATCTTAATGTATATCGCTGTCTGTGCAGAAGCTGATATCTACGTCCCTGCTTTTCCCGAAATGGTTCAATATTTTGGAACCACAGAGGATAAAATCCAGCTTATCCTAAGCCTAAATTTTCTGGGGATTTGTATTGCTAGCCTTATCTGTGGCCCTTTATCCGATGCTTTTGGTAGAAGAAAGATTTTGCTGTCCGGCCTTTTTTTATTTTTTGTGAGTAGTGTGGCCTGTGTTTTTAGCCAAAGTTTTGATGTGATGCTATTTTGGCGAGTCATTCAAGGATTTTCTGCATCCATTCCCATGGTGATTGGATGCGCGCTCTTCTTGGATAAATACGAACTGAATAAGGCTAGTCAATTAGTCGGGATTTTAAACAGCGTGATCACTGCTGCAATGGCGGGGGCGCCCATATTAGGGGCATGGTTAACCTATCATTTTCACTGGCGTTTAAATTTTGTGGTGATTGCTGTTGTCGTTTTACTCTCTTTAGTCGGTACTTTTTTCTTTATCGAAGAATCCTTACCCGAGCAAAAACGTAAAAAATTCGATATGACTGCTATCCTCAAGGATTATATTGCTTTAGCCAGCAGCTTTAAATTTGTCGGATATACCTTGATGGCATTACTCCCCTTTATTGGCATTGTGGTGTATATCAGTAATCTTTCCCTGATTTTTATCAATCATTTAGGTGTTCCAGCCGATACTTTTGCTTACTACCAAGCCACTACTATGGGAACTTTTGTGATTTTTTCAGCATTGAGTTCTAAATTAATCGCCAAGAAAGGCATAGAATTTACCAAAATTATCGGTAGTTTGGGTATTCTGGCGGGAGGTGCTGCATTGTTATTCACAGCTTTATTTGCACCCCACTCTGCTACATTAATCACCTTATCGATGTCACTCTTTGCTGCCGGGGGATCGATGGTGGTTGGCATTTTTGGGATGAAAGCACTCGCTTTGTTCCCTGAAATGAAAGGCACTTCTTCTTCCCTGATGACAGCTATTCGACAATTTGTCGCGGCATCATTGGTGTTTATTTCTGAAATCACTTTTGATGGCAGCATTATCCCGGTTAGTATCATTATTGTGGGATCCGTGTGTATCCTCGGAGTATGGTATTTTCTGATAGAAACGACCCCTTTAACATCCCCCGCTCGCTAACGCTCACGACCCCCTTCAAAGGCTAAGGAATCCCCAGTTTGGGCCGGGGATGTTAATCAATTTATAGCATCCAATCCAGTTAAATATTTACCCGCGATTAAATGGTGAATATTGTCCGTGCCTTCGTAGGTAGAAACAGCTTCTAGATTCGCCATATGCCGAATCACAGGGTATGCCAAAGTAATCCCATTGGCTCCTAATAAATTCCGCGCCGAACGCGCAATCTTTAACGCTTCTTTACAAGCATTAAGTTTAGCCAGTGAGACCATGACAAAATTGGACTTCCCTTCGTCTTTTAATTGCCCAATGCGTAAATTAAACGCTCTGGTTTTTTCAATTTCCAAAAACATAGTCACTAAATCTTTTTGAACCAATTGAAAACTTGCCAAAGCTTTATGAAATTGTTTGCGATTTTTGCAGTAATCTAAGGCTGTTTCATAGCAATGCATGGCGGCCCCCATCGCCCCCCAGGCAATCCCATAACGCGCTTCGGTTAAACATTTTAAAGCCGCTGATAGCCCAATACTGGATCCCGGCAATAGATTTTCATCTGGTATAAAACAATCTTTAAAGCTTAATTCGGCAGTCATCGATGTTCTTAAAGACATCTTATGAGTGATCACTTTTGTCGAAAACCCTTCTGTTTCTTTTTCCACAATAAAAGCCCGGATTCCCTCAGGTGTTTTGGCCCAAATAATGGCAATCCCTGCTAAAATCGCATTGGTGATCCATTGCTTCGAACCATTTAATACCCAACCACCTGATACTTTTTTGGCTTCTGTTTTTAAACTACCGGGATCGGATCCCGCATCTCGTTCGGTTAAACCAAAACACGCAATTAATTTGCCTTGGATCATTAAGGGTAAATATTTTTGTCGTTGGGCTTCGCTACCAAATTGATGAATCGGATATAAACATAAAGAATTTTGAACGGATAAAAAACTTCTTAAACTACTATCGCCTCGTTCTAATTCCTGACAAACCAATCCATAGGCAATCGCACTTTTGCCATGTCCACCAACGATACTCGGCAATGTTAAGCCAAATAATCCTAAATCAGCAAATTTTTGAATAAAATGAAGCGGGAATTTTGCCTCTTCACAAGCATCTCCCATGACTGGGATCACTTCTTTATCGACAAATTGACGAACAGCATCGCGAATCAATTTTTCTTCTGCGGTGAATTCATTGTCTAAAAGCAAAAAGTCTTCCATAACCCGTCACACTTAATTTAATTGTTTTAAACGATTCTCCGCAATACGCGCTGCAGTGGAACTCGGATACCGCGTTTTTAAATCTGTAAAATATTGTTTGGCTGCTTTAAAATTATGTTTTTCGACTTCAATAATGCCCAATTTTAATAAAGAATCACTCGCTTTTTGATGATCGGGAAAATGAGACGTGACATTTAAAAAAGATTGAATAGCACTATCCAATGAGGCAACACGCGCTTTGTCGGACTGCCATTCCACCATATAAAGCTCACCTAACCAATAATGCGCATTGGCCGCATCAACGCCATCGGGAAAGCGTGTAATATAGCTTTGAAAAGCCACAATCGCTTCCGGATATCGCTTAGTTTGCACTAATTGATACGCAAATTGGTATGGATCTTTATCTGCTATTACCTCTGCTGATGCTGGCGCCAATGTTAATGTCGATGCTGATACTTCTGCTGCCTCTACGGCTGCTTTTTCTGTGGCGATTTTTTCCACAGGCTTTCCTGCAATCTTTTCGGGTGCCTTCAAAGGCGCATCTTCTGGAACAGATAAGGGTCCTTCTGTTGTTGTGGCACCTAATTTCGTATTTAAACGCTTATCCAAATCCAGATATAAATCTTGTTGGCTTTTCTTCAACTGTTGAATTTCATGTGCCTGCGTTTCGACTAACCCCCGAAGCTCACTTACCTCTTGCTGCAATGTTTCTACCTGCTTTAACGTTAAACGCGCTGCGCGCTCGTCTGTACTACCAGAAACAGATGAAGAAGTGTGAAGAGCCCGTACATTGGGTTCTCCCGTCCGGGATTCAACCGTGGCAAGCGCCATTACACGCAACGGCATTGCGACAAACAATAAACCACCGATGATCCCAAACGAGATAATTTTCATATTTTATTCCACTTCGTAAACCATAACCACTCGACGATTTTGGCTCCAAGCTTCTTCACTATCGCCATGCGCTGCTGGTTTTTCTTTACCATAGCTTACGACGCTAATTTGATCTTGTGGAACGCCTTTTAACATCAAGATATTCGCAACTGACTGCGCGCGACGATCTCCCAAAGCAATATTATATTCCCGGCTTCCTCTTTTATCGGTATGACCTTCTACCCGAACTTTACTGCGCGGAGATTCGATTAACTTCTTTGCATGCGCGTAGATAGATAAAGTATCTTCATCGCTGACATTCGAACTATCGTAAGCAAAATAGTAGGTTCGTTTTGCTAACAAATCCCTTTCTTGTTCTGGAGACAGATCCGTTCCATAAAATTGAACCGTATCCCCCACACCCATTTCCGATCCCGAACGTCGTCCACCCTTGGAAGAACAAGCTACCAAGCTAACTGCTAACGACATCACAATCGCTGCTTTAATCATCTTACCAATCATACGCTTTCTCCTCACACCCATTATTAAACCAAATTAAACAAAACCATTCACTCAATGTTTGGAATAGGGAAATGGTGACCAAGCAGGACATTTAACACGGGCTTCGCGCGCTGGTAGGCGAATTTTCACCCGACCATCTAGCGACACCGCACCTAACATCTCTTTATCACCCTCTTCTATTCCATATAATACCATCATACCATTTGCCGCTAAACTAGGTGAATCGATTAAACTCGATTGGGTAATAATTTTAAACTCCCCTGTTGCCAACGACTGCACCGCAATACTAAAGAGACCATTATCCCCCCGATGCATCATCACCAGGCGTTTCCCATCGGGCGTTACCGAAGGCTTGGCATTATAATCTCCATTAAACGTTAATCGATCGATTTGACCAGACCCTAGGGTCACCCGATAAATTTGTGGTTTTCCACCCCGATTCGAGGTAAATACCACCGCACGACCATCTGGTGTAAAACAAGGTTCTGCATCAATACTCGAACCCTCGGTTAAACGAGTTAGCTTTTTATCCTCCAAATCGACTAAATAAATTTTAGAGCTGCCATCTTTAGATAACATCAACGCCAAAGTTTTATTATCAGGCGACCAAGCTGGTGCATTATTAATGCCCGGAAATTGGGTGATTTTTTGCACTTTACCCGTTGCCACTTCCACAATATTCACCGATTGCCGATCTTTATCAAACGAGACAAAAGCAATTCTTTTGCCATCGGGCGACCAAGCCGGCGACATAATCGGAAACGAAGATCGATATAACGCTTTAGGATTATGTCCATCTGAATCGGCTACTTCCAATGTATAAAGCTCCCCTTTTGATCCAGGAACTGTGGAAACATAAGCAATACGCGTTGAAAAAATCCCCTTCACACCAATTAATTTTTCAAAAATTAAATCACTGATATGATGCGCCAACGCCCGAAATTCATCGGCATGCACATTATCAAACTGCATAGCCAATAATGGCGGTTTGGGGGAACCTTCTGCTCTTTGTTGTACCACATCCAATAATTCAAAATGAACTGTATAGCGCGAGCCACCGGTTTTTTTGATTTCTCCAATCACGATATTTTCAGCACCTAAACTTTTCCAATAAGGATATCGCACCATCTCTCGTCGATGTGGAAATTCCGTCATTTGATGAAAAGAGGTTGGACTAAATTGACCGCTATTTTCCAAATCGGATCGAATAACTGCGGAAACCCCCTCCGTACCTCCCCCATGATGGCCCGTTCCCTCTAAACCAAAAGGCACAATGGCAATGGGTAAACCCGATGATTGGCCTTCGGTTATTTCCACCGATAAAATTGCAAACGCCTGGCTAAAAAAGCCAAACCATAATAATAAAATCTGAATTTTTCGATAGATTGCTATTTTTGCAGCCATTTTCATTTTCTTAGACATTATTCGCACCTTCTTTACTTGTGATCTTAATTTCAACTTCTCTTAATTTATCTCTCACTTCCGGATCCTCCGGCAATGGAAACGGCTCGGATTGATACGCCGCTTTCACAGACAAATCGTCATGAATGGGATTTCCACTGCTTTTAGAAACCTGCACGCGAATACTACCATCTGGCAACACATGAATAAGCAAGGTACAGGTAATTCCATCTGGAATGCCTAACACACGCCGTTTATTCATTTCTACTTTCTTAGACCAACTATCTAAGATACTTCTGGCCATACTGATATTTTTTGCTTCTTTAGCCGCTCTGGCACTCGCAGCATCTTTAGTCGCTTTTAATCCTGCTAACCGTTTTGCCTCTTCCGCTTTACGTTTTTCTTCCAATTGCTGTTTAGCTTCTAAGCGTTTTTTTTCTTCTTTTTCACGTTCAACATGCAATGTTTTAATCCTATTTTGCTCGACTGCTTGCTCTTCATTCAATGCGGCCAGATCTTTTTTCTTTTTTTCTTTGATTTCTTTTAAGGCATCTAATTCTTGTTTCTCTTTTTCTTTCACACTCTTAATTTCGGCGAGTTTTGCTTCCTCTTCTGCTTTCGCTTTGACAATATCTTGCCTGATTCGCTCTAATTTAGCGGCTTCTCGTTCACTTTCTTCTTTTGCCTGTTGTAATTTTCTAGCGGCTTCTTTTTGTTTTAATTCGGCTGCTTTTGCTTCTGCTTTTTCTTCGGCTTTCAGACGATCGACTTCCGCGGTTACTTTGCTTTCATCCACCATCACTGCTTGCACTATTTCTGGCGAAGACGCTTGAAGGGGTGAAGAAGCTGCATGTGAAGATTGCGTGGGTTCAATACTGAAAACAAGTAAGGTCAATAATAATCCATGCAGCCCAATGGATGCATAAAAATACCGCCGATATTGTTCAAAATATTCTTTTAACATATGAGATTACTCTTCATAATGCTGTGTCATTAATCCTACTTTAGAAACACCTGCCTGTTTTAGTAACACCATCGCATTCATCACTTTGCCATAGTTCACATTTTTATCGCCACGAACAAGCACTGCACGTTTAGGATCAATTTGTAGCAACGCTTGCACTTTGACGGCTAAATCTTCTGCCAGGATGGCCTCTTTGGATTCTGCTAAAAATAAATTGCCATTGGCATCTACCGAAACCACAACGGGTGGTTTATCGTCTTCTGGTAACACTTCTGCCTTTGCCACTGGCAAATCAATTTGAACCCCTTGCGTTAATAACGGTGCGGTTACCATAAAAATCACCAGCAGCACTAACATCACATCCACATACGGCACAATATTGATATCGGATACTAATTTTCGTTTTGCATAACGACTAGTCATTCAAATCACCGTCCGTATAATGCGTTCCCAAATGTGTGGATGTTTGATACGCTTGTCGATGTAAAATACTGGTAAATTCCTCTGAGAAAGCCTCGTAACGGTTAATAAACCCTTGCAAACTATTGGAATAACGATTGTAAGCCACCACTGCAGGAATAGCTGCAAATAAGCCCATTGCCGTTGCCACCAAGGCTTCCGAAATCCCCGGTGCAACCATCGAGAGTGTTGATTGCTGTGTCCCTCCTAACTTACCAAAGACATTCATAATCCCCAAAACAGTTCCAAATAACCCCACATAGGGACTCACCGATCCCACCGTCGCTAGAAAGGGTAAATGTGTTTCTAGGCGATCGACTTCTCTCGCCATGGCAACGCGCATAGCTCGTTGACAACCTTCCATCACGGCAGCGGGTTGATTGGCATTTTGCTTTCGTAGTCGTATAAATTCTTTAAAGCCTGCCAAAAATATTTCTACGGATCCGCCCCCTGCCGCTCGACCATCCGAAAATTTTTGATAAAGCTTGCTTAGCTCCGTTCCAGACCAAAAAGTCTTTTCAAATTCATCGACAGTCCTTTTTGCCGTTCTAAAAAGGCTGGCACGCTGAAAAATCAAAGTCCATGAGATAATGGAAGCACCCAATAGCAACAACATCACCAATTGAACCAGAAAACTAGCATTGGTAAATAAACTTATTAATGAAAGATCAGTTGTCATATTTTTAACGCTCCACTTAAAATCTTTGGCAGCTTTTTTACCTGGTATTGGCTATCAATACAAGCCAAACGAACCTTTGCCTCACACAAAAGAGAGCCCTCTTTTGCACCTAAATAGGCTTTTTGGTGGTAGCGAACACTCGCAAACCCCACCGATTCCACTGCCGTGACGATATATAATAGCTGATCTAAGTAGGCAGGTTGTAGATATTTTATGTCTAAGGATTGAACAACAAATTGCGTATCGTGATCTAATAGTAATTTTCTTAACTCAATCTCACCCGATCGGAAAGCCTCGACTCTAGCCCGCTCAAAAAACTTTAAATAGTTAGCATGATAAACAATTCCTTGTTCATCCGTATCTTCGTAGTAGATTCGAACCGTCAGTGCGCTGTGTTTCATGAGAATGGTGATTATAACCTATTCTGGAAGCCCCAAACACCAACAACTTCCTCATTTCGCCTAAGGTTCATTAATAATCTATACTAAAAAAGTTAATCAATAGACTAAAGGGTAAAAAATGGCTCATCAAGGTGATGCCGATTTTCAAGAAAAGATGAAATCCATGCTTCAGCCAGGCTATTCACCCACTGAAGCAGAAAAAATTCTTTTAGCCAATAACCCAGAACTCGCCAAGGCACTCAGTCTGGCTATTTTAGAGATAACAGAAATTGATCAGGTGATGCGCTTGGCATTGGTTCCCTCTATCAAAGCTAATCTTTTCAATAATATGGCTAATACTTCAGGACTTTTATCACCCAATCAAAAACGTTGGGTGCTTGGAAAATATAGTACTTGGTTTTATCAAGAAGCACTTGCTGCTGCAGCTGAACACCCCGAAAGCGCATTGGCAAACGATCCCGATTTTCAAAACCTTGTTGCCAACAATATCTACTCCAAAGCGTTTAAAAACGCACCATTAACATCAGAGGAATCGATTTTTTTAGAAAAAAATACACTACTAGCAGACCTAATCGCACAAAGAGTGGCCTTCGACTGTGCCCCCCCTTATGAAGCTTTCAAGGAATTTTTAAACAAAGAAACTGCTGTCAGTACCCAACTTGAAGCACGACCCTTAAAAATAGCTTCTATCGAAAGAGATATAAAAATTTTTTCACATAGATTAGGTCTTACCTCATACGCGCAACCCTCTCCTATCAGGGTTGGATCTGGAAATATTGTTAAAATCGAAGGAAATACCAACAGCTCCTCTGCCATTGCGCTTGAAGAGGATTTAAAAATATACCAAAAATCAGCTTATTTAACCGAAGACAATGATAAAGAATATTTTAATATGATAACAGAAGCCGCCATTGAAAACACCCAATTAACACAATTCCCCCAAAATCAAATCCTTGATAGAATTCGGTGTGGAAATATGACGCTTATTTCTGCATGTTGGCGTGGACATACCATTGGTGTCTCTTTTTATAAAGATAACATGATTATTAGCAATCGCGGAGAAGGTAAAGACGCCAATTTTGGTGTTTTAATTTATAAGATAAACCCGAAAAACACCAAGATAAATGCCAATTTTATAGAAAAAATTAGGAGTAATCGCTACGATCAAAAAACGGTAACCGATCTTATCCATAGTATTATTGAACCACCTGGTGAACCTATTAAAATTTTTGACCAAAAAGAACACAAACGTGGAACCTGCACCTATGTTAACCCTAAGTCTGCCATTGTTGGAATGCTTTATTTATTAAAGGTTGAAGAACTAGAAAGCAATCGTGAATTAGCATTAACAAAAGAAGTCAGACAAGAAATAAAACAAAGAGCCACAGACTATGCACAAACAGAGTACAAAAAATTCACTCGCTTCATGCGTGATGAATCTATGGATGAGTTAATCTTAAAAATAAAAAATGAAAAAATACCAGAATTTAGAGATATTTATATTAATATTGCGCTCAGGATCGTAAAAAATACCAGCCCTAATTTAAAACGATATAAATCCAACGCAAAAACAAAAATACTCAGAATGCACAAACTAATCGAAACACTTGAAGACGTAGAACAAAAAAATCCTGGTATCATAAAGAAAGTTTTGGATTCGGATCAAGAATTCAAGGGTGTCGGTATCAAAGAATCTTATTTAAATCCCGCTTATCGTTATGCATCTTATATGCGTAACACCATGGGTAAAACAGATGAAAAAATGATGGAAAATCTCCTAAAGAGAGGAGCTAATCCCAATGCCGTTGACTATCAAGGCCTAAATGCCCATGACTACGCAGAATATGGTTTACACCATGACTTTCAAGGAAAATTTCTAAGCGACCTGCACCATACAGTCTCTAAGCTCGATCAAAAAAATGCTATTGCATTTTATGAACTAATGCTTCATTCGAAAAAAACAATCGAAGCAGCAGCCTTGAAACGAGTTCAAGAACTACTACCTCACGAAAAAGAAAATACTAGTGTATTTAAGACAAAAATAGACGTTCAAAAACAATTTTTTCATGATTATATACATGAAAAACTTCCAGAACCCCATGCTAAAGATATTAGAGAATGGATTGAAAATGATGTTGCTAAAGATTTTGCGAAACAACATTGTCTTTTAATGGGTTATCATGAAACCGATGCAAATTACATTTCAAAGCTTGAAGAGGCTCGACAATATTCTTTAAAAATATTTAAAAGCTGGAAAGACGAAGTATCGACTGACAAGCTCATCTGTGCCGATTTTGAAGCAGAAATACAAAAACTAATGGGCAATTATACAACACAATCAGACTTCTTCGACAAGATGGCACACAAGCATGTCTATGGTACATTTGAGGCACCCAAAAAACTTGATGACCCAGAAACTGCTCAAAACCTTAAGGATAACTTAAGAAGAAGTTTTATACCTTATTATCATGGATATGCTGATTTATCTGAGATTGATTTGATTGACAAAGTTTTTTTTCCTGAACAAGCAACCGAAATATTGAAAAACATGGGACTCGAAAACGCACCTAAAGAAATTTTTAACCATTTACATCGGTTACTCACTACCACACTCCAAACAAAATTTAAAAATTATTTCGAAGAACAACAGAAGAAGCTAGAAAACAAATAACCAACCAATGAGGTCAAGTCTAAAATTCGTGCCAGTTTGTTTGATAACCTATTTTTTATTAAACAAATTGACAAAATGAAACGTTAATCCATAAACTAACACAATGTTTACCACGAAGATAATAAAAGTAACGCTCGCAGTTTTAATACTACTGGTATCCCCTATTACACAAGCATTACTGGCAGATGATGTAGAATCTTTAATCCAACAGCATATCCCTAACGTTAAGGTCGGTATTGTATTAATGGATCCCAGTACAGGCAAAGTGCTTTATGAAAAAAATGCAAAGCAACTCTTTACACCCGCCAGCACAACTAAATTGTTTACCGCCACTGCTGGGTTATTGACCTTAGGATCGGACTATCGTTTTGAGACCCTGGTTAAGGCAAATTTACAAAACCTAAAAGCAGGGCGGTTAGACGGAGATCTTGCGCTGGTTTTTAATGGCGATCCTTCCTTAACTGTGGCAGATGTAAAAGCATTAATCGCAAAAATCAGCGCACAAGGGATTACCGAAATCAAGGGCGATGTGATTATCGATGATTCACGTTTCCAAAGCCCTGATTATGCCATGGGTTGGAGTTCGGAATCACTCGCCTGGTATTATGCGGCACCCATTACAACTACTATGTTAAATCAAAATCAATTGGGCATCTCGATTGTGTCTAATCCTAAGCTTGGACAAAAAGCCACCGTTTCGTGGTTAGAACCAGAAATAATGCCCTCTTTATTGCCATTACAATCCAACATTCTTTCCGTTTCTGAAGAAGATGCGAATACTATATGCCAAATTGAAGTGCAAATGAACGACAATAATGCGTTGAATATTAAAGGTTGCTGGCCTCTTGAACCTAACCCACGCCATTTAAAAGTAGCCGTTAAAAACCCTTATGCAGCGATGAAACAGTTATTAATTGAAACCTTCAAAAATAACCATATTCGTTTGATAGGCAAAATAAAAAGAGGCGTGTCTTCCGAAAAATCTCCAACAATGACAACGCATTATTCTAAGTCCTTGAACGATTTATTAAAAAATATCTTACAAGATTCTAATAATGTTTATGCAGAAGCCTTATTAAAAACATTAGGTGTGACACAATTTCAAAGAGGCACATTCCAGTCTGGTGCTCGTGCCGTGCAAGCTATTTTAGAACCCGTTACGGGAATCAATGCTTCTGAATGGCAATTACTAGATGGTTCGGGATTATCCAATTACAATTTAGTCACGCCGATGCATTTGGCTCATTTATTGGCCACTGTTCAAAATCATCCCACGATAGCGACGATATTTAAAGAAGCTTTACCCGTATCTGGCGTTGATGGCACTTTAAAAAATAGAGCGAATCAGTTACAAGGAAATTTACGCGCTAAAACAGGAACCATGGCGGGAACTTCGAGTTTAGCAGGGTTTTTAACAACCAAAAATAATAAAGAATTAGTGTTGGTTGTGATGTGCGATCATTTTTTGCAACCACGAGCTACAGTCAAAGCATTTGAAGATAAGCTTAGTGAATTATGGATGGAGTTGGAATAGGGGTCACTTAGATAAGATCTCACCCACCAAACGGCTCAATTCAGAAATCATATAGAGTGGAATGGATAAGATATTATGCTCAAAGCTTAATGGATTCTGTGAAATTCGAACACCAAAAGGAGATTTTTTCTCTTCCATAAATTGCTGTAACGATCTAAGCCTGCCGGTTTTACCTGCTTTAACCTTAATAGGAATAATATGGCGACCACATTGCACAACATAATCGACTTCTGCTGTACTCGTTCTTTTCTCTCGCTCCCAAAAATACAGTTCTTGTTGCTCATAAAAATCACTATAAGCCAACAACTCCTGCCCCACAAATTGCTCTGCAACTGCGCCTGAATTAATCTGCAAAATATTATCATTTAAAACCGTTTCATAATCCAATCCATTAGCGCATTGCAACAATCCTACATCCAAAAAGTTAATTTTAAATTTATCTTCTTTCTTTTGGCTTTTCAGAGGAATACCAGAGGCATTGTTAGAAAAAACCTTATGGATAATTCCCATCCACTTTAACTGTTCTAATGCCACTTTAATTTCCCGAGCACGAATATCAGGTATAACAGACGCATATTTAAATTGCTGTCCAGCCAAAAGAGGAATTTTATCAAATAGTTCTTGTAAATGCTTATGGATCGTTTTTTTTGCATACTTGCCAAAATCTGTATAATACGTTTGTAATACGGAATTTTGAAGTTGTCTTGCCTCTACATATGATTTTTTTTCAATAAAATTATCTACTACAAATGGCATCCCACCAACCAGCAGGTATTGGCGTATCAATTCAATCAATCGTTCATGAAAAACAGGATCTAAGGGGTTTTTCAGCGTTGATTTTTTTAAAAATTCTATTAATTTTTCCTCCCCAAGATTAACTAAAAATTCTTGGAAAGACAGTGGTTTTAAATACATAAATTGAATGCGACCCACTGGAAATGAAAAATCCAATTCTTTGGCATTTAAAACCAATTCTAACAAGAATCCAGCCGCAATCACATGCAGATCTGGCATCTTTTCCTTAAAATATCGTAAAGCAAGAATCGCTTGGGGACACAGTTGAATTTCATCTAAAAAAAGAAGGGTTTCTTGAGGCCTAATCGTACTTTTGGTAAATGCTTCTAGCTTCCCAACAATTTCAACTGGATCTAGGGTATTAAAGGCACTTGAAAGTCTTGAGTTAAACTCAAAATTGGCAACGACAATATTAGAAAAGGATTCTTTGCCAAATTTTTCAATGGTATAGCTTTTTCCAACTTGCCTTGCCCCCCGAAGGATAATGGGCAATTGCTTTTTGGATCCTTTCCAAGCCAGTAAATCTTGTTCAATGCGACGCCACATAAAAAAACCTGTATAAAATTACCGTATATTTTGAACCAAAAAATGGTTCATTTACAGGGGTAATTCTAGCCTATTTTTGGCTCATTTGCAGGGTGTTTTTTTATACAGGCATCACCTTCCCTCGTTTCGGAGGGTGGTATCGCAAAGCGATACCGGGTGGGGGACTCCTTACCCCTCTTCTCCATCTCCTTCTTCAACCACAGCACCTTCCACTTCTTCAATGCGTTGAATACCAACTAACTTCTCGCCTTCGCTTAAATTAATCAATCGAACACCTTGCGTGTTTCGACCGACAATAGAAATCTCATCCACTCGGGTTCGAACCAAGGTTCCAGCATCACTGATTAACATTAATTCATCAGAATCTAACACTTGCTCTGCACCCACCACTTTACCATTTCTGTCGCTGGTTTGAATGGCAATCACCCCTTGACCACCACGACCTTGCTGTGCAAATTCTGCCACTTCTGTTCGTTTCCCATAACCTTTTTCAGTCGCCACCAAAATAGCGCCTTCCGGTTTAAGCACAATTAAAGAGATCATTTTTTGATCTGCTTTTAATTTAATGCCCCGAACCCCTTTAGCGGTACGACCCATCGATCGTACATCTTCTTCAGAAAAACGAACCGCTTTACCGGTATTGCTAAATAACATCACATCCCGTTTGCCATCGGTAATATCTACCCCAATTAAGGAATCGTCTTCCTCCAATTCCAAGGCAATAATACCCGATGCACGAGGGCGCTTAAATTCTGTTAACGCCACTTTTTTAACCGTTCCATTGCTAGTTGCCATAAAAATAGCTTTATCTTCGGTATATTCTCGAACCGGTAACAAAGCACTGATATGTTCATTTTCTTGTAACGGCAATAAATTCACAATCGGACGACCTTGGGAGGTGCGACTCGCGACCGGAATTTCATAGACTTTTAACCAATAGACTTTGCCTAAACTTGAGAAGCACAATAAAGTGTCGTGCGTGCTGGCAATTAATAAACGTTCAATATAATCTTCTTCTTTCACTTTGGCGGCCGCTTTTCCTTTACCACCCCGCTTTTGCGCTTGATAACTAGACACTGGCTGTGCTTTGACATAACCCCCATGGGATAATGTCACTACTCGGTCTTCTTCGGTGATCAAATCTTCTGTCGAGAGATCTAGATGATCGCTCATAATCTCGGTACGTCTGGCATCGCCAAATTCTTGTTTAATCGCCATTAATTCATCGCGAATGACTTCCATTAATCGCGTTTGATCGGCCAAAATATCCAATAACCCTTGAATTGTGACAATAATCGCTTTAAATTCTTCGATAATTTTATCTTGTTCAAGCCCGGTTAAGCGATGCAAACGCAAATCTAAAATCGCCTGCGCCTGCACAGGGGATAATCGATATCCCGCCGGATGCGATCCAAATTCTTTTTCCAAATGCTCGGGGCGACAAACATCCGCGCCCGCACGTTGTAGCATATCGGCGACAATCCCTTCAGCCCACGCACGTCCCATCAAACCTATTTTGGCTTCAGCCGGTGTGGGAGAGGCTTTAATGAGTTGAATCACCGGATCAATATTCGCTAAAGCGATTCCCAATCCTTCTAAAATATGCGCCCGTTCGCGCGATTTTCGAAGATCGAACGCGGTACGACGCGATACCACTTGTCGACGATGCTTTAAAAATTCGACTAACAGATCTCTAAGACTTAAAATACGGGGCTGGCCATCCACCAACGCCACCATATTAATTCCAAAAACTACCTGCAATTGTGTTTGCGAATAGAGATTATTGATAATCACATCCGCTGCTTCGCCACGCCTTAATTCGATAACAACGCGCATCCCGTCTTTATCGGATTCATCGCGCAATGCGGTAATGCCTTCTATTTTTTTCTCGCGAATGAGTTCCGCAATGCGTTCTATCATCCGCGCTTTATTCACTTGATATGGCAATTCTGTCACAATAATGGATTGTTTTGATCCTTTTTCATCGGTTTCGACATTCACACGGGCACGTACAAAAATGCGACCTCGCCCTGTTCTATACCCTTCCACAATTCCTGCACGTCCATTGATAAATCCTGCAGTGGGAAAATCAGGACCCGGAATATATTTCATTAATTGATCGACTGTTAAATCCGGATTTTCAATTAACGCCAAACATGCATTAATCACTTCTGTTAGATTATGCGGTGGAATATTGGTTGCCATCCCAACCGCAATCCCAGAACCCCCATTTACCAATAAATTCGGAAAAGCCGCAGGTAAAACAGTAGGTTGTAATTCGGATTCATCATAATTAGGCACAAAATCAACTGTATCTTTATCTAAATCGGCCAACAACATGCTGGCAATTTTCGACATTTTGACTTCGGTATAACGCATCGCAGCAGGTGGATCGCCATCGACCGATCCAAAATTACCTTGTCCATCCACCAACATATACCGCATGGTGATTCGGCTGTTTACGACAGTATTGTGCGAATGGCGCAGCCTTTTTCGTTGC